>Ga0129336_10000309_pt1 | contig 27971 bp, 25 predicted proteins | sample CPB6_02_DNA_FD_96878 | JGI IMG/M metagenome (GOLD analysis project Ga0129336, IMG submission 96878) | Freshwater to marine salinity gradient microbial communities from Chesapeake Bay, USA - CPBay_Sum_0.6_0.2_DNA | ecosystem: Environmental > Aquatic > Marine > Coastal | place: USA: Chesapeake... | reverse complement strand
GCTTCCACCAGCGTATCGGTATGGGTGGCACCAACTTCATGGTTGATATTGAGCCCATCGGGTGAACAACCGATGGAAACCACCTCGGCACCAAGTTCATGGAACACATTGGGAGCGATATGGTAGGCCGCGCCATGCGCCGCATCGACCACGATTTTCAGGCCCTTCAGGGACAGGTCGTTCGCAAAAGTGCTTTTGCAAAATTCGATATAGCGTCCCGCCGCATCGTCCAGACGTCGAGCACGCCCAAGATTGGCCGAATCAACCCAGGCTGCTGGCTCGTCCAGCATGGCCTCCACCGCTGCCTCCCAATCATCTGGCAATTTACTGCCCTGAGCGCTGAAAAATTTGATGCCGTTATCGGCAAATGCATTATGGCTGGCACTGATCACCACCCCCAGAGAAGCCCGCTGGGCTCGGGTCAGGTACGCCACCCCCGGGGTTGGCAAGGGACCAAGCAGCATGACATCTACGCCTGCCGAGTTGAAACCGGACTCAAGGGCGCTTTCCAGCATGTAGCCCGAAATTCGTGTGTCCTTGCCAATGAGGACCAGGGGTTTGGCCTCGGATCGCTTCAGGACTCGCCCTACCGCATGGGCCAGGCGCAAGACAAAGTCAGGGGTGATGGGGGGCAGTCCCACCGTGCCGCGAATACCATCCGTGCCGAAGTATTTTCTGCTCATTGTTGGTGTGGGTCCCTGGGTTTTAATTTTCTGCGGGTGGTCGAATTATCGCCCCCAACACCTGCAGCGCCTGGACGGTGGGCAAGACATCGTGCACCCGAATAATGGATGCGCCACGTTCAGCCGACAAAATTGCAGCAGCGATACTGGGCGCCATCCGTTCGTGAATGCCGGGTGCGAGGCTGAGCCCTGTTGGCAGACCAGCTATTGCTCCCAGTGACGATTTGCGTGACCAGCCAGCCAGCAGCGGGTAACCTAGGTCGAGCAATTCAGTCTGCCGCGCCAGTAGCGAAAAGTTTTGCTGCACAGTTTTTCCAAAGCCGATTCCGGGGTCCAGCACGATCCGGCTGCGATCGACTCCTTGAAGTTCAAGAGAGTGCGCCTGTTGAAGCAGAAAGTCCTTCACCGTGGGCAGGACGTCCTCGGTCATTGGTTGGATCTGCATGGTTCGGGGCTCACCATGCATATGCATCAGACATACCCCACAGCCCGGGTAACCGGCAATGACCTCATTGGCATCGAGGGGATCCTTGCCGTCCCGCCAGCGCAGGGCCCAGATATCGTTCACGATATCAACCCCTAGATCCAGCGCTGCACGCATCAGCTGGGGTTTGTAGGTATCCACAGACAGGGGAACACCCAGCTTGAGGGCTTCGCGCAACACGGGCAGCACACGAGCCGACTCCTGGGCCAGCGGCAGGGGTACCGCCCCGGGACGGGTTGATTCGCCCCCGATATCTAGCAGGTCCGCGCCCTCCTTGAGCAGGCGCTCGCAGTGCATCAAGGCTGCGCGCGTATCAGCATACCGGCCACCATCTGAGAATGAATCTGGCGTGACGTTGACAATGCCCATCACCCTGGGGCTCATCAAGTCGATCTTGAAGCGGGTGGTCTGCCAGATCATTTCATTGCGAAACAAAAAGAAACGGGGCACACGGCCCCGCTAGGAGAAACGGGGCACACGGCCCCGGTTGGCAAGAGTCATCCTTCATCAAGCTGCCGAGGGCGAGGGGTCGGTTTTGACCGCAGCATTGCCCCCGGAATCATCACCCCCTGAACTAGGCGTGCGCGGCGTCCAGTCCTTGGGGGCTCGAGGTTCCTTGCCAGCCATAATGTCATCAATCTGCTCGGTATCGATGGTCTCCCATTCGAGCAAGGCCTTGGCCATGGCATGCATCTTGTCAGCGTTATCTTCAATCAGTTTGCGCGCCAGACTGTATTGCTGGTCAATGATGCGACGAACCTCCGAATCAACCTTTTGCATGGTCTGCTCGCTGATATTCGTCGTCTTGGTCACAGAACGCCCAAGGAATACTTCGCCTTCGTTTTCGGCATAGACCATAGGCCCCAGTGCGTCCGTCATGCCATAGCGCATGACCATGTCACGCGCAATATGGGTGGCACGCTCAAAGTCATTGGACGCCCCCGTGGTCATCTGGTGCATGAATACCTCTTCGGCAATTCGTCCACCAAACAGCATGCTGATCTGGTTCAGCATGTATTCACGGTCGTAGCTGTAACGATCCTTTTCGGGCAGGCTCATGGTCACGCCCAAAGCGCGCCCGCGCGGGATGATGGTGACCTTGTGAACCGGATCACACTTGGGCAACAACTTGCCGATGATGGCATGACCGGACTCGTGATAAGCGGTATTACGGCGTTCCTCTTCGGGCATCACCATGCTCTTGCGCTCAGGCCCCATCAAGATCTTGTCTTTGGCCTTTTCGAAGTCCTGCATTTCAACAACCCGCGCATTGCGGCGGGCGGCCATCAGGGCAGCTTCGTTGCACAGGTTGGCAAGATCAGCACCACTCATGCCGGGGGTTCCCCGGGCGATGATGGCCGGGTTGACGTCCTGACCGATAGGGATCTTGCGCATATGCACATTCAAGATCTGTTCCCGGCCCCGAATATCGGGCAGGGTGACATAAACCTGCCGATCAAAACGACCCGGACGCAGCAAGGCAGAGTCCAGGATATCAGGCCGGTTGGTGGCTGCCACGACTATGACGCCTAGGTTGGTTTCAAACCCATCCATTTCCACCAGCATCTGGTTCAGAGTCTGCTCGCGCTCGTCGTTGCCCCCACCCAGGCCGGCACCACGCTGGCGGCCTACCGCATCGATCTCGTCAATGAAGATGATGCAAGGTGCATTTTTCTTGGCGTTTTCGAACATATCCCGCACCCGGGCAGCGCCGACACCAACAAACATTTCCACAAAATCGGAACCCGAAATACTGAAGAAAGGAACCTTGGCTTCGCCGGCAATCCCCTTGGCCAACAAGGTCTTGCCGGTTCCCGGGGGGCCGACCAACAGCAAGCCTCGCGGAATACGCCCCCCCAGCTTCTGAAATTTCTGCGGGTCCTTAAGAAAATCGACGACTTCCTTGACCTCTTCCTTGGCTTCATCACAGCCAGCCACATCCGCAAAGGTGACCTGGTTGTTGTTTTCATCGAGCATACGCGCCTTGCTCTTGCCAAAGCTGAACGCGCCGCCCTTGCCGCCGCCCTGCATCTGCCGCATGAAGTAAATCCAAACACCGATCAACAACAGCATCGGCCCCCAGCTCACCAGCAAGGTCATCAGCAGTGAACCCTCTTCGCGGGGCTTGACATCAAACCGCACGCCATTGGCAATCAGATCTCCCACCAGACCCCGGTCCATGTAGGTGGCCGTGGTTCGAACTTTGCGTTCGTCACTGGTAATAGCAATGATTTCGGTACCGCCCTGCCCTTCCTGAATAATGGCGCTTTTGATGCGCTTGTTACGGACTTCCTCCAAGAAGTCGGAATAGCCCATGGAGGCAGAGCCAGACATGCCCCGACCTTCAAATTGTTTGAAGACAGTGAACAGCACCATGGCGATGACCATCCACACGGCAATTTTTGAAAACCACTGATTGTTCAAGCCAAACTCCAGTCGGAACGCAGTGAAAACACCTATTTGGATGACATTCTAGGCTTTTCAAGCCCCCCCGATAGGTTCAGCCCCGATTCAGCCTCTGTCTTTGAGTGGATTTAGCATCTCAGTGGACGCACAGTGACGTGCATCAAAGCTCCGCTCAAGCTTAGCCGGGTGGCTTGAGGTGAATTCCGATCAGAAATGTTTCAGCCGAACGGTCCCGGGATGCTTTGGGCTTGAGAACCTTGACCGTCATGAAACTCTCCCGAAACAGCCTGACCAATCCATCGTAGCCACTGCCGTGAAAGACCTTGGCAACCAATGCCCCCTCTGGTTTGAGATGAGCCCTGCAAAAGTCAACGGCCAGTTCGATCAAGTGCTCCACCCGCGCCCCATCCACCGAGGCAATGCCCGACAGATTTGGAGCCATGTCGGAAATGACTAGATCGGCAGGGCGTCCCCCCAGAGCCAGCTCCAGCTTCTTCAGGACTGCGTCCTCGCGAAGATCACCCTGGATGAACTGGACGCCCTCAATGGGCTCCATCGCCAGCAAGTCAAGGGCTATGATGGCACCCACCTGAGCGCCTTCCTGATGACGACCCGCACTCAACTTTCGTTGCACATATTGGCTCCAGGCGCCCGGAGCGCTTCCGAGGTCAACCACCAGACTGTTCGGTCGGATCAGGTGCAGAGATTCGTCAATCTCCTTGAGCTTGTAGGCCGCCCGGGCCCGGTAGCCCTCCTTCTGAGCCAGCTTCACCCAGGGATCATTGACATGGTCGTTCAACCAGGCCTTGTTTACTTTCTTGCTGCTGGATTTGACTTTCATCTCGATTACCAAAAAATTGCCGACTTCCCAGTCATAGTCAAGAGGATAATAGTGGCATGCCATTGATTCAATTGTCTCCTGCTCAGCGCAAGGAAATTCGCGCCCAAGCCCATCACCTGGATCCAGTTGTCATGATTGGCAGTGATGGCCTGACATCCGCCGTCAAGAAAGAAACCGATGCCGCCTTGCTTGCGCACGGATTGATCAAGGTTAGGGTGTTCAGCGATGACCGGACGCAACGGGAAAATATATTTCAGGCGCTGGCTGATGAATTGAATGCCGCTCCTATCCAACATATTGGAAAACTACTGGTCCTGTGGCGACCCAAAGCCGCCAAGGAGCGACCAGTCAGCGATGACCGACGCCCTGGGCCGAGAGATGTCAAGTTGCTCAAGTTCAGTAAAAAAGGCGGACAAAAACCGGAAGTGAAGACTGTGCGAGTACTTGGCAACGAGCGGCTGACCTCGGGCGGCAAAATCAAACGCAGCCGCCCCAAGCAAACTAGTGTTAAGAAACGCAGCCAGACCTGAGGGCTGGGCAATCAATTTTTAAGCCCGATACGGCGCCAAAAGGCCAAGCTAACACAGCCCCATTGCGCAAGGTAAATCGCGCTTCCCAGGCCATGCCAGAAAGCCAGATTCTCCCTGGCCAGGATGCGAGGAGCCACCACCACTTCAGACATCAAGGCCAATATCATGGCCGCCAAAACCAGCCCGGTCACAACGGGTTCGGATGTTGGCGACAGCTTTCGCAAAGAAAGCAACAACAACACCCCACAAAGGAGTCCTACCCAGGTCTGCGCAGTGAACAGCCTGGCGGCCAGACTGCCAGCCAGGCTGGCCGCTGGCAGGTGCTTGAAAAGCAATGGGACGATCCAAAGACCGAGGGCACAGAGACTGCCCCACCAAAGGGCAAGAATGAATATCGGCAGCCGTTCGCGCATCAGGCTGATGAGGCGTCAGAGGTAGCTGACCGACACAATTTCAAAATACTTGATCCCACCGGGCGCCTGAACCTCTGCAGTGTCGCCCTCTTCCTTGCCAATCAGGGCACGGGCAATGGGGGAACTGATGTTGATCAGGCCAAGCTTGAGGTCAGCCTCGTCCTCGCCAACGATCTGATATTTGACCGACTCGCCAGTCGTCTGGTCCTCAAGTTCGACCGTAGCGCCAAAGACCACCTTCCCCCCGGCATCCAGAGTCGCGGGGTCGATGACCTGTGCGGCTGAAAGCTTGCCCTCGATTTCCTGAATTCTTCCCTCGATAAATCCTTGGCGGTCCTTCGCTGCATCGTACTCGGCGTTTTCACTCAAGTCGCCCTGGGCGCGAGCCTCAGCGATCGCATTGATGACACTGGGACGGTCCACGGTCTTGAGGCGATGCAACTCAACCTTTAGTTTTTCAGCCCCGCGCGTAGTGATCGGAATTGTGGCCATGTCTCTTGATTTCTGATGAATTGAAACAGCCGGGGCAGGTCGGCGCATAACGCGGACCTGCCCCGGACTAGAAGTCAGGATTATGCCAGTTGGTGGTGCAGTTCCTGGACCGAATAGACATCAAGCTGATCGAGGTATTTCATGCCCTCGACGGCCGCCTCGGCACCGGCGATGGTGGTGTAGGTCGTGACCCGGCCCAGCAAGGCCGAGGTTCGGATATAGCGTGAATCAACGATTGCGTTACGCCGTTCTTCCACCGTGTTGATCACCATCACGATTTCATCGTTCTTGATCTGGTCTACGATATTGGGCCGACCCTCGGTCACCTTGTTGACGGTTTCACAAGCCAGACCGGCTGCCTGAATGGCTGCTGCGGTTCCCTTGGTCGCGACCACAGAAAAGCCCTGGCTGATCAGGCTGCGGGCAACCTCAACGGCACGCGGCTTGTCACTTTGCTTGACTGACAGAAACACCTTACCCGAGCGCGGCAATTTGGTACCCGCCCCCAGTTGCGACTTGACAAAGGCTTCGCCAAACGTTTTGCCAACACCCATCACCTCCCCGGTGGATTTCATCTCCGGCCCCAGGATGGTGTCAACCCCAGGAAACTTGACAAAGGGAAAGACGGCCTCCTTGACGCTGAAGTAAGGTGGCGTGATCTCATGGGTAATGCCCTGTTGCGCCAGAGTCTGGCCCGCCATGCAACGGGCAGCCACCTTGGCCAGGGATACACCGGTTGCTTTGGAAACATAGGGGACAGTTCGGGAGGCGCGTGGATTGACCTCCAGAACGTAGATGACATCCTCACCATCCAATTGCTGGATTGCAAACTGTACGTTCATGAGGCCCACCACATTGAGGGCCGCAGCCATGGCCGCTGACTGACGCTTGAGCTCCGCCACAGTTTGCGGACTAAGGCTGTAGGGCGGCAGTGAACAGGCAGAATCGCCACTGTGCACCCCGGCCTGCTCAATATGCTCCATCACCCCACCGATGAAGGTCTTGCCCTCTGGATCGCGCAGACAGTCCACATCACATTCGATGGCATCGTTGAGAAAACGGTCAAGCAGCACAGGCGAATCATTGCTGACCTTCACCGCCTCGCGCATGTAGCGCTCCAGGTCACGCTGCTCGTGGACAATTTCCATGGCACGCCCACCTAATACATAGCTTGGACGCACCACCAGGGGATACCCCAGGGCAGCCGCCTTGTCCAGAGCTTCTGACTCTGTTCTGGCAGTCGCGTTGGGGGGCTGGCGCAGGCCCAGGTCCTGAAGCAACTTCTGAAAACGCTCACGGTCTTCGGCAGCATCGATCATGTCCGGGCTTGTCCCGATGATGGGCACACCCTCAGCCTCTAGCCCAAGCGCCAGCTTGAGCGGAGTCTGCCCTCCATACTGAACAATCACCCCGCTGGGTTTTTCTTTGTCGACAATTTCCAGCACATCTTCCAGGGTCAACGGCTCGAAATAGAGCCGGTCGGACGTGTCGTAGTCAGTCGAGACAGTTTCAGGATTGCAGTTGACCATGATGGTTTCATAGCCATCCTCGCGCATCGCCAGCGCCGCATGAACACAGCAGTAGTCAAACTCAATCCCTTGACCGATCCGGTTGGGGCCGCCTCCCAACACCATGATCTTTTTATTACCGGTAGGCTCTGCCTCGCATTCATCCTCATAGGTCGAATACATATAGGCGGTGTTGGTCGCGAACTCAGCCGCACAGGTGTCCACCCGCTTGTAAACCGGACGCACATTCAAGGCACGCCGGGTATCGCGAATCTTCTTCTCGCTGGTCTTCAACAGCTTTGCCAAACGACGATCCGAGAATCCTTTTTTCTTGAGTTCTCGCAGCGTGTTGGCATCCAGGCTGTTTATGGCCTGATCGCCCCGCTGTGCGGCCAGCTGATCGAGTTCAAGCTCGATCTTCACAATCTGCTCAATCTGAATCAGGAACCACTTATCGATCTTGGTCAGGTCATAGACCTCTTCCACGGTCAGGCCCATGGCAAAGGCATCACCAACATACCAAATTCGATCCGGGCCAGGCTCGCCCAATTCCTTCTCCAGAACTTCTCGGTCCTGGGTCTTTTCATTCATCCCATCGACCCCGACCTCCAGGCCCCGCAGCGCTTTCTGGAAAGATTCCTGAAAGGTACGGCCCATCGCCATGACTTCGCCCACCGATTTCATCTGGGTAGTCAGTCGACTGTCTGCAGCCGGAAACTTTTCGAACGCAAAGCGGGGTATCTTGGTCACGACATAGTCGATCGACGGCTCGAATGAGGCGGGTGTGGCTCCCCCGGTGATCTCATTGCGCAGTTCATCCAGGGTGTAGCCCACGGCGAGTTTGGCGGCCACCTTGGCAATCGGAAAACCCGTGGCCTTGGAAGCCAGCGCGGAGGATCGGCTGACACGGGGATTCATCTCGATCACGATCATTCGGCCGTCTTTGGGATTGATCGAGAACTGAACGTTTGATCCACCGGTATCCACGCCGATTTCACGCAACACCGCCAGCGAGGCATTGCGCATGATCTGGTACTCCTTGTCAGTGAGGGTCTGGGCCGGCGCCACCGTGATCGAGTCACCGGTATGGACGCCCATCGGATCCAGGTTTTCAATGGAGCACACGATGATGCAGTTGTCCGACTTATCGCGCACCACCTCCATCTCGTATTCTTTCCAGCCGAGTAGCGATTCCTCGATCAGCAGTTCGTTGGTCGGCGAGGCCTCCAGACCGCGCTTGCAAATTACCTCAAATTCCTCAGGGTTGTAGGCAATGCCACCCCCCGTCCCCCCCAGGGTGAAGCTGGGTCGAATCACGGTGGGAAAGCCGACATGCCTTTGTACGCCCCAGGCTTCCTCCATGCTGTGGGCGATGCCCGAGCGCGCCGAACCCAGACCGATCTTGGTCATGGCGTCCTTGAACTTGAGCCGGTCTTCGGCCTTGTCGATCGCCTGAGGCGTTGCGCCAATGAGTTCGACCTTGTATTTGTCAAGCACGCCGTTACGCCACAGATCTAGGGCACAGTTCAACGCGGTCTGGCCCCCCATGGTTGGGAGAATGGCATCCGGTTTTTCCTTGGCGATGATTTTTTCAACGGTCTGCCAGGTAATCGGCTCGATGTAAGTCACATCGGCAGTGGCCGGATCCGTCATGATGGTGGCCGGGTTGCTGTTGATCAGGATGACCTTGTAGCCTTCCTCACGCAGGGCCTTGCAGGCCTGTACTCCGGAATAGTCGAATTCGCAGGCCTGACCAATAATGATCGGGCCAGCACCGATGATGAGAACGCTTTTGATGTCTGTGCGCTTAGGCATTCTTGTGCTCCCAGGCCTTGCTCATCAGCTCAGTGAAGTGATCGAACAAATAGGCAATATCGTGGGGGCCAGGCGAGGCTTCAGGGTGACCCTGAAAGCAAAACGCCGGCTTATCGGTTCGGGCCAACCCCTGCAAGGTGCCGTCAAACAGGCTGACATGGGTGGCCCGTAAATTGGCGGGAAGAGACTTGTCATCGACCGCAAAACCATGGTTCTGGCTGGTGATGCTGACCCGGCCGTTATCAAGGTCTTTGACTGGATGGTTGGCACCGTGGTGACCAAACTTCATTTTGAAAGTTCTGGCGCCGGAGGCCAAGGCCATGATCTGATGCCCCAGGCAGATTCCGAAGGTAGGAATGCCGGTTTCAATCAAGGTGCGGGCCGCATCAATCGCATAGTCGCAGGGTTGGGGATCTCCGGGCCCGTTTGAGAGGAAGATGCCGTCGGGCTTATGTTGGAGCACCTGATCAGCAGGCGTCTGTGCAGGTACCACAGTAACCTGACAGCCGCGCTGGGCCAACATGCGCAGAATGTTCTTCTTCACGCCAAAGTCATAAGCCACAACATGGTATTTCGGTGCTGTTTGCCGACCATAGCCAGCGCCGAGTTGCCACTCGGACTCGGTCCAGCCATAAGCTTCGCGGGTACTGACAACCTTGGCCAGATCCTGGCCAGACATATTGGGAGCCGCCTTGGCCTGAGCCACAGCCTGATCAATCAGCGCTTGAGAAACCTGCTGGCCTGGCAGCAAAGCCAGGATCGATCCGTTCTGCGCCCCTTGACTACGCAGGATTCGGGTCAGCTTGCGCGTGTCCAGATTGGCAATGGCAACCGTCTTTTCACGGATCAGATAGTTGGACAGGGACTCGGTGCTGCGAAAGTTTGAAGCCAGCAGCGGCAGGTCCTTGATGATCAACCCGGCCGCGTGAACCTTGTCGGCTTCAATATCCTGGGGGTTCACACCGTAATTGCCAATATGGGGATAGGTGAGGGTCACGATCTGTCGGCAGTAACTGGGATCGGTGAGAATTTCCTGATAACCAGTGATGGCAGTGTTGAAGACCACCTCCCCCACTGTGGAGCCAGGAGCGCCGATGGAATTGCCGATAAAAAACGTGCCGTCTGCGAGGGCCAGAATGGCCTGAGGGGTGTTTCCCTGAAGAGACAAAAGCACTGGGTACTCCGTTAGGTTACGGGCGCGCCCACGCATCACTGGGAACCTGGTGGATCCTGATTGCTGCTTGCTATAGGGATTGTTCGGCCTGAAATGCGCTGGGGCGGCTGAATTTCTGAACCAATGAATTATAGCTGAGAGGACAGCTCGGCCGGCTCAGCAGGACCTAAAACTACGTTACAACAAGAGCCGCCGAGTTGCCTTAGGTCGTGTTTTGAATACTGGCATACAGGCAAATTGCAGCGGCTGCCGCCACATTCAGTGACTCCTCGCCGCCCGGCTGATCAATTCTCACGGACAGTTGAGCCAGCGATGCCAGTAATTGCTGCACCCCCTGACCCTCATGCCCAAATACCCAGGCACAAGGCCAGGGAAGTTTCTGCTGCCGAATCAACTGGCCGTCGTGGGAACTTGTCACCAAGATCGGCACCTGCAGTGACTTGAGTTCAACGGGTGAGACGCCCTCAATCAGTTGCAAGCCGAAATGCGCTCCCATCCCAGCGCGCAGCACTTTTGGCCCCCAAAGTGCGGCAGAGCCCTTCAGGGCAAGGATTTGCATGAATCCAAAGGCCGCAGCACTTCGCAGGATCGACCCCACGTTGCCAGGATCCTGCACCCGATCCAGAACAACCGTAGGAATATCCAGTTGCATACCCGGTGAAACCGGAAGATCGAATAAAAAACCCATCTGCGTCGAGGAGGCGATGCTGCTGATCGCGGCAAAGTGCTGGTCTGAAAGTCGCACCACTTTGGACGTTGCGGGGATCATGTGGCGAAGCGGGGAGGCCCAGCCAGTATCGGAGAAAACAGCGACGGTAGGTGACCAACCCCGGTGCAGGGCCGCTTCACAAAGATGATCGCCCTCGACCCAGAAACGGCCGGATTGTCGGTAATGGGTACTTTCCTGGGCAAGGGCTCTGAGTTCCTTGTAAAAGGAATTGTCCCTGGAAGTGATCGTGACAATCTTAGAGGAAGTCATCGGAACAAGCCCGCAACTGGCGCAAATGATTTGCGATGCTCGGGGCAGGCCCCGTGCTCCTGCAAGGCGGCCAAGTGCTCAGCTGTGCCATAGCCCTTGTGGGCTGCAAAGCCATATTGGGGAAACACCCGGTCATACGCGGCACACCAGCGATCCCGGTGCACTTTGGCCAGGATGGAGGCAGCCGAAATGGCTGCTATCTTGGCATCGCCTTTGACGATGGCCTCCGCCAGAACGTCCAGGCGCGGCAAGCGGTTGCCGTCAACAAGCACTTTGGCGGGCTTGAGCCGCAGGCCCTCTACCGCTCGCTGCATTGCCAACAGGGTGGCTTGAAGAATATTGAGACTGTCAATTTCCTCGACACTGGCCTGTGCGATGGAACAGCACAGGGCTTTGGCACAAATCTCGTCGTACAGCTGTTCCCGGCGCGAGGCACTCAGTTTTTTCGAGTCTGCCAGTCCCAGAATCGGACGCATGTCATCCAGTATTACGGCCGCAGCCACCACAGGACCAGCCAGTGGCCCCCGCCCAGCCTCATCAACCCCAGCCACCAGGCCCGGCGGATCCCAAAGCAGAGAAGACTGCTCAGCTTGCAAGAACCTGATGGATCGCATGGACGGCCAGTCTTGAGGTATCCCGCTGCAAGTCATGGTGCAGCTTGGTAAAGGTTTGCTCCAACTCAGCAACCCGTTTCGTGTCATCCAGCCAGGCCAGGGTCATGCGGGCAAGGTTTTGCGGCGTGGCCTGTTGCTGGATCAACTCAGGAACCACAAAGTTACGACACAGAATGTTGGGCAGACCAATCCAGGGCAACAATTGCTTGGACTTCATGAGCCAGTAAGTCAAAGGGTTCATGGCGTAGGCAATCACCATGGGGCGCTTGAACAAGGCCGCTTCTAGAGTGGCCGTACCACTGGCCATCATGGCCACATCACAGGCTGCCAGAACCTCATGGGAACCTTCTTGCAGAAATCTGACCCTCTCCTGCATCCCGGCGGCATCGGCAGCCAGCATGAGATCGTGGTGTACGGAGGGAACCACGGGCAGCAAAAACCTCAGCTCAGGTCGCTGCCTTGACATCAGCTCTGCGGCTTTAAAAAAGCGGTGCGCCAAATACCTGATTTCTGATTTTCGACTTCCCGGTAACAGCGCCACTACGCTGTCGTTTTCGCCCAGCCCCAAACGGCGCCTAGCGGCCTGTCGATCAGGGGCCAAGGGGATGACATTGGCCAGGGGGTGTCCAACATAGCTGGCTGCAATACCATGCTTTTCCAGCAAGGCTTTCTCAAAGGGAAAGATGCACAACACATGATCGACACTGACCTTGATCTTGACCACGCGCTCGGGTCGCCATGCCCATATCGATGGACAGATGAAATGCACCGTCTTGATCCCGGCCGACTTGAGATCTTTTTCCAGGTCGAGGTTGAAGTCTGGCGCATCCACACCAATAAACACACTGGGTCGTTCGCTGATCAGGCGAGCCTTCAATTGCCTACGGATACCAATGATCTCAAGGTAATGTCGCAGGACTTCGACATAGCCTCGTACGGCGAGCTTTTCGCTAGGCCACCATGCCTGAAAGCCGCGCCGCGCCATCTGCACACCTCCGATACCCATTGCCTCAGACAAGGGCCAATCCCGCTTAATGCCATCAAGCAAAAGTCCCGCCAGCAAATCGCCCGAGGTCTCTCCGGCAACCATGGCGAATTTAGGGACTAACGGTAATTCAGAATTAGCCGATTGGTCCGACTTGTTACAAGCAGCAGTTGCCGACATTGCCTTCTGCTGGGACGCGCTCATGATGTGTCTTAACGCACAATGCCACGCTGCGGCGTCGAATTCGCCAGGAAGGCCAGCATCAAGTCAATATCGGATCTGGCTTCAGGAAAAAGTCTTGCCAGATCGGCAATTTGGGTCTGCGTCTGCTCCAGGGTCAGACCGTCGCGGTACAGCGCCTTGTGCATGCCTTTGACAGCATTGAGCCTTTCAGATGAAAAACCCCGGCGGCGCAAGCCTTCAAAGTTCATGGATCGGGCCTGGGCTGGCTGGCCCTGGCACATGACAAAGGGAGGCAAGTCACCAAACAAGAGCGAGCACATGGCCGACATGCTGTGATCCCCAATGCGAACAAACTGGTGAACCACGGTGAACCCCCCCAATATCACCCAGTCGCCGACCACCACATGGCCAGCCAACTGTGTGTTGTTGGCAAAAATGCAGTTGTCGCCCACCTGGCAATCATGGGCCAGATGGGTATAGGCCATCATCCAGTTGTCGTTGCCCAATCGAGTTAGCCCGCCACCCTGAACCGTACCAATATGGTAGGTGCTGTACTCGCGAATAGTGTTACGGTCGCCAATCTTGAGCTCGCAAGGTTCGCCTTTGTATTTACGATCCTGATTGTCTGAACCGAGGGAGACGAATTGAAAAATCCTGTTATCACGGCCAATGGTGGTGTGGCCCTCGATCACGCAATGAGAGGCAATGCGAGTTCCAGCTTCAACCCGGACATACGGCCCAATACAGCTGTAGGGCCCGACCACAACCGTACTATCGAGCTCAGCTTTCGGATCAACAATGGCGGTTGAGTGAATGTCTGCCACGTGAAATTCCTAGGCAATTTTGCGCATGGTGCACATCAGTTCGGCCTCGACCGCTCGCTCCTCTCCCACGCTTGCAAAAGCCCGGAACTTGAAAATGCCCGCCTTCATGCGATCGAGCTCCACCTCCAGAACAAGCTGGTCGCCGGGCTCAACCGGTCTTTTGAACCTTGCCCCATCGATGCCAGCGAAGTAATAGACGGTGTTGTCATCAGGCGTTTCTCCCATGGTCTCAAACGACAGGAGGGCCGCGGTCTGGGCCAATGCCTCCAGCATCAGCACCCCGGGCATGACCGGGCGATGTGGAAAATGGCCATTGAAAAAATCTTCATTGATCGTGACATTTTTAATGGCTTTGATGCGCTTGCCTTTTTCGATTTCGAGCACCCGATCGACTAGCAATATCGGGTAACGATGCGGTAACTTTCGTAAGATCTGGTGGATATCCATGGTGGTCATTTTTTTATTTCCTTCACATCCTTTTCCAATGTACGCAGGCGCTCCCGCAAGGTGGCCAATTGCTTGAGCGATGCAGCATTTTTCTCCCAGACAGAATTTTCGTCCAACGGGTAAAAGCCCGTGTAGTGGCCCGGCTTGTTGATTGATCGCGTCACCAGGGTGAAGGAAGAAATATGCACGTTGTCTGCAATGGTCAGGTGGCCAAGAACGCCGGCACTCCCACCAATAGTGCAATTAGCGCCGATATGGGCGCTGCCGGCAACCCCGACACAGCCGGCCATAGCGGTATTTCGTCCCACATGAACGTTATGGCCAATCTGGATCAGGTTATCAAGCTTGACCCCGTCTTCAATAACCGTATCAGCCAAGGCACCCCGGTCAATACATGTGTTGGCCCCGATTTCCACATCATTTCCGATGCGGACAGATCCCAACTGTTCAATCTTTTCCCAGCGCGCCCCATCCTTTGCAAAACCAAAACCGTCAGCGCCAATCACCACACCAGGATGAATCAGGCACCGCTCACCAATAACGCAGGACGCGCCCACCGTGACCCTGGACTTGAGTTGGCTACCAGCACCAATGCGGGCATTCGCCTCGATCACGCACAGGGGGCCAATCGACGCAGTTTCATGAACGGTGGCTGTTGGGTCGACAACAGCGCTGGGGTGAATTCGGTTACCAACAGGCAAGGGATGGTGTTTTCGCCAAAGCTGGGTTACCCGGGCAAAGTACAAATAGGGTTGCTCCGCAACAATGCAATTGGCTCGGGACATTGCAATATCGGACATTGCCCGATCAACAATCACACAGCCAGCGCTGGAAATAGCAAGTTGCTGCTGATACTTGGGATTGCTTAAAAAACTAAGTTGTGTGGTGGTAGCTTGTTCCAGCGGAGCCAGGCCTGTGATCTGCAAATCTGGATCGCCGTGTAGCTCACCACCGAGGGCTTCAACAATGGTTCCTAGACGCAGCGCCACAGTCTGGTCGCCCGGATTTATTTGGAAGCGTTCAGTGCCCGTATCACCTTGTCGGTGATGTCATGCTTTGGGTTGACATAGACCGTGTCCCTTGCATTAAGAATCAGGTCATATTTTTCGCTGTCAGCAAGCTGTCGAACCACCCGGTTGGCACGATCCAGAACTTGTTGCAATTCTTCGTTTTTGCGCAGGTTCAGGTCTTCCTGAAATTCGCGACGCTTGCGCTGAAAGTCACGGTCCAGGTCAACCACTTGGCGCTGGCGAGAGTTGCGTTGGCTCTCAGACAGAGTGGGCGCCTCACGCTCCAGCTTGTCAGCCATCGCCTTGATGCTGTTACCCTGATCCTGCAATTCTTTCTCGCGGCGTGAAAATTCCTGTTCGAGCCTGGCTTGCGCATTCTTGGCTTGCACTGCGTCACGCATGACACGGTCTACATTGACCGCACCCAGTCGAAATTCCTGGGCCTGTGCCAGACCCATAAAGCCACTGATCAGAATGGGCAAAGCACAGTTACGTAAAAACAGCTTCATTAGAAAGTCGTTCCGATCTGGAATTGAATGGACTGGATTCTATCGCCTTCCTGCGATTTGATCGGCTGAGCAAAGGCCAGGCGCAGGGGACCCATGGGCGATATCCAACTCAGGCCAACACCCGCTGAAGACCGGAACTGGCTCAGGTCGATGGCCTGATCAGCACCGTAGGCGTTACCCATGTCGACAAAACCATACATCCGCAGGGTCCGGTCATTGCCTGCGCCGGGAAAGGGGGCTTGCAACTCAAAGTTCAGGTTGGCCTTCTTGGTTCCACCAATTGGAAGGCCGCTGACTGAATCAATTGGTCCAAGACTACCCGCCTGAAAGCCGCGAACGGAGCCCAGTCCGCCGGCATAGTAATTTTTGAACAAGGGGTAGGTCTGACCATTCAGACCCTGACCTCCAGCCAACTCGCCATTGAAGGCAAAGGTGTATTGCTTGGTCAGGGGGATGTACTGTTGGTACTGATAGCCACCACGCACATAGCGCACATCGCTGGTTGGGCTGATCTCACCATTGAGACGCTGAAAGCTGCCACTGGTTGGGACCAGCGCACTGTCTCGTCCATCGCGCGCCCATCCGATAGTGACCGGCACAGCAGTACTGGATGAGCCAAACTCAGAGACATAGCTGCTGTAGGCTGCAGGCAGGTAGGTTCCTGTCACGATAGAGGTCCGCTCAACACCCAGACCAAAATAAACCGTGTCGCGTTCTGTGAATGGCACACCAAATCGGACACTGCCGCCAGTGGTCTCAAGCCGGTAACTGTCCGGATCCAGATACAAATAGGGCCGGAAGACACGGTGATAGATATCGAAGGTTCGGGAAACCCCATCTTTGGTGAAATAAGGATCGGTGGTATTGACCACCACAATCCGATTCAGGCTACTGGTGTTGATATTGATTCCAAGCGATTGGCCGCTACCAAATGCATTTTGCTGGTTGATGCCAAACATCAAGCCCAGTCCATCGGTACTAGAGTACCCGGCACCAATCGTGATACTGCCCGTTGCGCGTTCAGTCAATGAGACGTTCAGATCCACCTGATCCGGCGCCCCGGGGACCTCCAGGGTTTCAATATTTACATCAGAGAAATAGCCAAGCCGGCCCAGACGGGAGCGCGACAACTTGATTCTGTCGCCGTCGTACCAGGAGGACTCAAATTGACGCAACTCCCTGCGAATCACCTCATCGCGGGTTCGGTTGTTGCCGGCAATCTGGATGCGGCGCACATAAGTCCGACGGGCTGGTTCGGCCATCAAAACCAGGGCCACCCGATTGTTGGCGCGGTCAATGTCTGGCCTGGGTTGAACCCTGGCAAACGCATAACCAAATTTACCAAAGAGGTCGGTAAAGGACTTAACCGTTTGCGCCACCAAATCAGCGTTGTAGGCTTGACCGGGCCTGATCGACACCAAGGCCTTGAATTCATCGTCCCGGCCCAGATAATTACCCTGCAACTGTACACCTGTCACCACGAAACGCTCGCCCTCGGTCACATTGATCGTGATTGAAATATCCTGTTTGTTCGGGGAGATGGCGACCTGCGTCGATTCCACTCGAAACTCAAGGTAGCCCCTGGCCAAGTAATAGGAGCGCAGGGTCTCAATGTCAGCATTGAGCTTGGTACGTGAATAGCGGTTTGATTTGGTGTACCAACTCATCCAGTTGCCAGTATCCAGATCAAACAACTTGCGCAGATCGGTCTCGGAAAACGCCTTGCTTCCAACAATGCGGATCTCCGAAATTCGGGAGGGCTCACCCTCGGAAATGGTGAAGGTCAGATTGACCCGGTTACGTTCGATCGGCGTCACCGTGGTGACAACCTCAGCCGCATAAAGACTTCGGTTGATGTACTGACGCTTGAGTTCTTGTTCGGCCCGATCGAGCAAGGCTTTGTCAAAAGGACGTCCATCGGTCAGTCCGACATCACGCAGCGCCTTCTTGAGGACGTCCTTGTCAAATTCCTTGGCGCCAATAAAGTCGACCTCGGCAATTGTGGGGCGCTCCTCAACCACAACCACCAGCACATCCCCGGCCACCTCAATGCGCACGTCCTTGAAAAGGCCGAGCTCAAACAGGGCACGAATGGACGCGGTACCGGTCTCATCGTTATAAACGTCACCAACCCTTACCGGAATAGACGCAAACACGGTTCCTGGCTCCACCCTTTGCAAACCCTCAACCCGGATGTCCCGCACCTTGAAAGGCGTTACGGCCAAGGCAGAATTGATGGCGATGAAGAGAGACAGTACAGCAAGTGCCAGGCGGTAGAAATAACGATGTAAGTGAGTCATGTAATTCATTTAAAAAACGAACAAGGGCCGACTGGGCTTAACTAAAAAGGCGAGCCAAATCATTGAATAGGGCAATTGACATGAGAATCACCAGCAAGAAAATGCCGCCTCGCTGAAGTCGCTCGACCCAAAAATCCGAGATGGGCCGGCCAGTCACAGCTTCCCAAAGATAATACAACAGGTGCCCTCCGTCCAAAACAGGCAAAGGCAACAGGTTCAGAACCCCCAGGCTGACACTAATCATTGCCAAAAAAAGGAGGTACTGGGTCAAACCAATCTTCGCGGACTGCCCCGCATAGTCGGCAATGGTCAGGGGGCCACTGAGATTTTTGAGCGAGGCCTCGCCGGTGATCATCTTCCAAATCATGCGCAGACTCAGGTGGCAGGCCTCCCAGGTACGACTTACCGCACGACCAAGCCCCTCGATCGGGCCGAGTTGAACGGTTACCAATTCCGGAGTTCCGCCCACATAGGCGCCAATGCGGCCCACCCAGAGGTCGCCCTCCCGTTCAGCCGTGGGGCTGACCGCAATCGTCAGTTCACGACCGTCGCGTTGAACCTGCCACTGCATGGGTGGCGCCTGGGCACCACGGTTTGAGGCTCGGATCAGTTCGCGCAGGCTTCGACCGTCGGACACAGTTGTCCCATCGACCCGCAAGATCTGGTCGTCTGCCTTGAGCCCGGCGCGCTGCGCAGCACCATCGGGCAGGATCTCACCCATCTTGGCCGGAGTAAAAGGCGCATCCAACCCAATACGCCGAAGCAATTCGATATCGGCCTGTTTGGCCTGCAACCCGTTCATGGGCAGAACAAACTCACGGCCCTCTTGTGTTTGCAGGCGCAAGGCACGTTCCTCGAGAGCAGCCTGGGTCAACAGCCAGCGTAACTCGGTCATCGTCTGAACCGACTGCCAGGCCGCGCCGTCCTCCTGCACTTGGGTAATGCGCTCCCCTCCCTGCATGCCGGCCTGTTGCGCCATGGATCCGGCAGGTGGCGTGGCAACCACCGCGCTAGGCTCAACAACACCGGTCCAATGAACCACCGCATAGAAGAGCACAGCCAAGACAAGGTTTGCCGCCGGTCCTGCAGCCACAATCAGCGCACGCTTGTGTAACTTCTGTTGATTGAAAGCCAGATGACGTTGCGCGGCATCAACTTTCCCCTCACGTTCATCCAGCATGCGAACATAGCCACCCAGCGGTACCGCACAGAGGGTGAATTCAGTTTCATTCGAACGGGGATACCAGCGCCATAAAACCGGGCCAAACCCGATTGAAAATCGCAATACCCTGACACCACACCACTTTGCTACACGGTAGTGGCCGTACTCATGGACAAAAATCAGCAGCGTCAGGGCCAGAAGAAAAGCTGGTAGGGTCAACATCTGTCTTGGTGCCCTAGAGTTTCTGCAAAAGCGCTGTAGCAGTTCGACGGGTTCGGGCGTCCAGATCGAGCAAGTCCTCCAGGGAGCCGGGAGCATTGATCTCCATGGCCGTCATGGTGGCCTGATTGACGGCGTGGATCTGGTCAAACCGAATCCGGGCAGCCAGAAACGCCTCCACGGCCACCTCGTTGGCCGCGTTCAAAACCGCTGTACTCCCAACCGGCGCGCTCAATGCCTCCCAAGCCAACTTCAGTCCGGGGTAACGCTTGGCATGATCCGGTGAATCTAGTGGCTCAAAGGTCATGGCCGCCAAATTATGAAAGTCAAGTGCGGCCGCCCCTGAAGCAATGCGTTGTGGCCAGGACAGGCCGTATGCAATCGGTACCCGCATATCAGGCGTACCCAACTGTGCCACCACTGAATTGTCGTGGTACTGCACCATGGAATGAATCACGCTCTGAGGATGAATGACCACTTCCAGCCGTTGTGCAGGCAGGCCAAAAAGGTAATGAGCTTCTATCAACTCAAGCGCTTTGTTCATCATGGTGGCCGAATCCACCGAAATCTTTCGACCCATGACCCAGTTAGGATGAGCGCAAGCCTGGTCGGGTGTAACCAGATGCAGCGTATCAGGATCCCGCGTTCGAAAGGGCCCGCCAGAAGCGGTAAGAATGATCTTGTCAACCCGGTCATTCCAGGTGCTGGCATCCTGCGGCAAGGATTGAAAGATTGCAGAGTGTTCGCTATCAATCGGCAGCAATATGGCCTGCCCCTCTCGCACTGCCTGCAGAAAAAGCTCGCCCCCCACCACCAGCGCCTCCTTGTTGGCAAGCAGCAGTCGTTTGCCAGCACGAGCGGCCGCCCAACAGGCGGGCAGGCCGGCGGCGCCTACGATGGCCGCCATGACGGTATCCACCTCCGGGTGCGCGGCCACTTCCGAAAGGGCCGATACACCACTGAGCACCTGGGTCTTGAGGTTCAATGTACGCAATGAGTCCCTAAGGACCTGGGCACGCTTCAGATCAGGCAGGACCGCGTAGCGGGGTCGATGTTGCTGACATTGCGTTAACAACAAGTCGGTCTGGGTCGCTGCCGTGAGAGCAAAGATTTCAAACTTATCCGGGTGGCGTGCAATGACATCCAGCGTATTGGTTCCAATCGAGCCGGTGGCGCCCAGAATTGTGACGCGCTGCTTCATGGCTTGAGCAGTGAATAAAACATCATCGCCAAGGGCAATGTCGGCAGCAGAGCGTCAATCCGGTCAAGCACACCCCCGTGTCCGGGAAGAAGCCGGCTGCTGTCTTTCACGCCTGCGCTGCGCTTGACCAGGGATTCCAGCAGATCTCCCACCACGCTCATCCCCGTCAGCAACAACATCCCAAGAATCAGGATCAAGGCGTTGGCTTGATTCAGCAGGTGTGAAAAGAGTGAAACAGACAGGCCCAAAGTACCTGTTTCAGTGATCCCCCAAGCCAGCGCAAGAAGCAAAACACCAAAAGCACCCCCCCAAACTCCCTCCCAGGTTTTTCCAGGGCTGATCGTCGGCGCCAACTTGTTCTTGATAAAGCGTCCACCCAAAGTCCGACCCGAAAAATAAGCCCCGATATCAGCCACCCATACGGAGGCCAGCACCGACAATAAAAAACCGGCACCAATTGAGTGCGCTTGCACCACTGCCAGCCACAACAACCACAAAGCCATCAATCCGCCGCTCAGTCGAAGCGCTTGGGGTAACTCGCGCCAACCGGCTACTCCACGTCTGAGCAGTGCGGCCCCCAACAGCACCCAGGAAGACGCCGCCACCACCCAGAGGGCGGGCAAAGAACGTTCAGTCAAACCCAGGTCCCAAGACATGACACAGGCTAGAAGGCAGGCAAATCCAAACAGCCAGGCTGCAAATTGCCCAAGACCATTGAGACGACTCCACTCCCAGCCAGCCGCAGCCACCAGGACCAGTGTCACACTGCGCCAGGCCCAGCTTTCCTGATAGAACAGCGCCGGCAACAGCAGAGCCAGCAAGACGACAGCGGTAATGACTCTTTGTTTCAACATGACCGTAGCTTACTTTGGCCTAGGAAGTTTCGGTCTGTCTTCTGACTCAGAAAGTTGCGCAGAGGTCATACCAAACCTGCGCTCGCGACTTAGAAACGCGGCTATGGCTTGATCCAGCGCTGATTCATCAAAATCAGGCCATAGTTTTTTACTGAAATACAGTTCTGAATAGGCAGCCTGCCACAACAAAAAATTGCTCAGGCGCATTTCTCCGCCAGTGCGAATGAACAGATCAGGATCTGACACATGCGCCAAAGCAAGGGCGTCAGTGATGGCCTGCTCAGTGATTGGCTTGCCCAAGGCAGCCACTTTGCCAGCAGCTTGCACCATATCCCAGCGCCCACCGTAATTGAAGCAGACATTGAGCACCAGGCGTGAATTGTGGGCTGTGGCTGCCTCACCCTGGGCAAGTCCGTCGGACACTTTCTTTGACAAGCCTTGCCGGTCACCAACAAAATAAAGGCGCACCCCATCTTTAAGCAGCTGCGGCACCTCCTTGGCCAGGGCGTTAGCCAAAAGATCCATCAGCCCCAAAACTTCATCGGCCGGACGTTTCCAGTTCTCAGAGGAAAACGCAAAAACAGTCAGCACCTTGACCTGGCGCTCGATACAGGCGGCGATGCAGCGGCGCAGGCTTTCCAGACCCTGTCGGTGCCCAGCCAATCTGGGTAATAAACGCTTGGAGGCCCAACGGCCATTGCCATCCATCACAATGGCAATATGGTTTGGACCTTCTTGCGAAACGCTCATCAATCAGGAGCCGGAAGCGGACAGCCGTGTTTTAGATGAGCTGGCTGACAAAGAAAAGCGTCCCCGGCCATACCACGGGTCAAAACAGGTCGCATCTGCAAGCACCCCATCCAGGCCAGATCAAACGGCCATGACCTCTTGCTCTTTACTCGCAACAACTTGATCAATGGAGGTCACATGCTTATCAGTGAGTTTTTGAATTTCGGCCTCAGAGCGCTTTTGATCGTCCTCTGAGGCCAGCTTGTCCTTGACCAATTTCTTGACCGCCTCGTTGGCATCCCGCCGAAGGTTGCGCACAGCTATCTTCGCGCCCTCGCCTTCCTGGCGCACCAGCTTGGTCATTTCCTTGCGTCGCTCTTCGCTCATGGGAGGCATGGGCACGCGAATCAGATCTCCCATGGAGGCGGGGTTCAGACCCAGATCACTTTCGCGGATCGCCTTTTCGATTTTTGCCCCCATCCCCTTTTCCCAGGGCTGTACGCTGATGGTGCGCGCATCTAGCAGTGAGACGTTGGCTACCTGGTTCAACGGCACCTGGGAGCCGTAATACTCAACTTGGATCGCATCGAGCAAGGCCGGATTAGCCCGACCAGTTCTGATTTTCGACAAATTATTTTTCAGTGCCTCAACGGACTGATCCATCTTGGCCTCCATGGTCTTTTTGATATCTGCAATTGACATCTTTTCTTCTCCTCAGGACAACCTGGCTGTATCAGGCGTATACCAGCGTACCCTCATCTTCACCCATGACAACCCGTCTGAGCGCGCCATGCTTCACAATTGAAAACACTTTGATCGGCAATTTCTGGTCCCGGCAGAGGGCAAACGCGGTGGCATCCATGATGCCAAGGTTGCGAACCATGGCCTCATCAAAACTCAGCTTGCTGTAGCGGGTGGCGCTTGGGTCCTTATTGGGGTCAGCAGTGTAAACCCCATCCACCTTGGTCGCCTTCAGAACCACATCGGCACCAATTTCCGCCCCACGCAGCGCAGCAGCAGTATCCGTAGTAAAGAAAGGATTGCCAGTGCCAGCCGCAAAAATGACCACCTTGCCCTCTTCCAGATATTGGAGTGCCTTAGGGCGCACATAAGGCTCAACCACCTGCTCAATGCTGATGGCGGACATGACGCGTGCGGTCAACCCGGCCTTGTTCATGGTGTCGGCCAGAGCCAGTGCGTTCATGACCGTTGCCAGCATGCCCATGTAATCGGCGGTAGCTCGGTCCATACCCACCGCGCCGCCCGCTACACCCCTGAAGAGATTCCCCCCGCCAATGACGACGGCCAGCTCCACGCCCAGTCGGGTGACCTCGGCCACTTCCTGCACTATGCGCTGAATGGTCAGGTGGTTGATGCCAAAGGCATCTTCCCCCATGAGTGCCTCGCCGGACAGCTTGAGCAAAATTCGCTTGTGGGCTGGTGGTCTGGCGGTCATGGGGGCAATCTCCTTGAATTGACGGTTAGCGTTTCCTGTAGGCGCCCAGCGATGAATTCATGGGCGCCGGATATGCAATTTACTTGAAGTTGCGTTAACCCGCCTGCTGGGCAGCCGCCACCTGGGCAGCCACCTCAGCGGCAAAGTCGTCCACTTTCTTCTCGATACCCTCACCCACGACATACAGGGTAAAGGACTTCACCGCTGTGTTCTTTTCCTTCAACATCTGTTCGACCGTCTGTTTGTCGTTTTTGACAAAGGGCTGGTTGAACAGCGACACCTCCTTGAGGTATTTTTGTACCGATCCCTCAATCATTTTGGCAGCAATGTCAGCCGGTTTGCCGGATTCTGCCGCCTTGGCAGTGGCGACTGACCGCTCCCTGGCAATCAGGTCGGCCGGCACATCGGCGCTGGTCAGCGCCACGGGCTTCATCGCTGCCACATGCATGGCAACATCCTTGGCGGCAACTTCATCGCCGTCGAACTCGACCACCACACCGATACGGGTGCCGTGCAGATAAGCGGCCAACCTGGAGCCGGAGGCAAAGCGCTTGAAACGACGAAACGACATGTTTTCGCCAATCTTTCCAATCAGTCCCTTGCGAACCTCTTCCAGGGTTGGACCAAAACCGTCCTGACTGTAGGACAGCTCACCCAAGGCAACCAGATCAGCCGGGTTGTGCTTGACGATCAGTTCCGCCGCCGCCTTGGCCAGCGCCAGGAAACTGTCGTTCTTGGTCACAAAGTCAGTCTCACAATTGACTTCGATCATCGAACCGGTGGCGCCCTCAATACAACTGGCCACCACGCCCTCAGCCGTCACCCGTGAGGCGGCTTTGCCAGCCTTGGTGCCCAATTTAACGCGCAACACTTCCTCGGCCTTGGCCATGTCGCCATCAGCCTCGGTTAGGGCCCTCTTGCATTCCATCATCGGGGCATCGGTCTTGGCCCGTAGTTCAGCGACCATGCTTGCGGTAATTGCAGCCATTTATTTCTCCGTCATCAGTTCAATTCAAAATCAGCTTAAAAAAAAGGGGCACACTGCGCCCCTTTTTGCGACAGGTCGAGCACTCAGCTGGCCGCCTCATCGACTTCAACAAACTCATCGTCAGTCTCGGCAGCAACCGCCTTGACCACATCGTCCACTGCATTGGCACGACCTTCCAGAATGGCATCCGCGATGCCGCGCGCATAGAGGGTGACCGCCTTGGAAGAGTCATCATTGCCAGGAATCACATAGTCGATGCCTTCTGGTGAGTGGTTGGAGTCCACCACGCCGATCAGAGGAATGCCCAGTTTGCGGGCTTCAGCCACGGCAATCTTGTGGTAGCCAACATCAATCACGAAGATGGCGTCGGGCAGATTGCTCATTTCCTGAATGCCACCAATGTCCTTTTCGAGCTTTTCCATCTCGCGGCCAAACATGAGTTGTTCTTTTTTGCTCATGGCATCAAGGCCCAGCTCCATTTGGGCTTTCATTTCCTTGAGGCGCTTGATGGAGGTCTTGACGGTTTTGAAATTGGTCAGCATGCCACCCAGCCAGCGCTGGTCAACATAAGGAACACCAGCACGCTGGGCTTCGGCGGCCACGATTTCACGGGCCGTACGCTTAGTGCCTACCATCAAAATGGTACCGCGACGGGACGCCAATTGCTTGACGAACTGAGCAGCCTCCTGGAACATCGGCAGCGATTTTTCCAGGTTGATGATGTGAATCTTGTTCCGATGGCCAAAAATGAATGGGGCCATCTTGGGGTTCCAGAAACGGGTCTGGTGGCCGAAGTGGACACCGGCCTCCAACATCTGGCGCATGGTCGTGGACATAAATAAAACTCCAAAGGTTAGGTCTAAAATCCGGCTCGCTAATCACAACCCCAGTCGCACCATTAAGGACGACTGGACACTGTTGCAACACCTGGAGAGAGTCGATTTGCGATTGCCAAGCACCCGCAGGGTGCAAAGCCCGAAGATTGTAACACGCTTTCCCAGGCAAAAACCTCTATTCCATGCCATCAGACCTGCATTCTCTGAGACAAGATATCCGCGAAAACCGCCGCAGCGCCAGCTCTGAGATCGAGCAATCCATTGCAGTGGCGCAATCCCCTGTTTGTGCCCATGCGCTACTGGACTCGTCCTTTGACCAGGCACGCCACGAAGCGGCCAGTGCGCCTGCAAGCAGCCCGCTGGCTGGCCTGGCTGTGTCCATCAAGGATCTGTTTGATATTGCCGGCCAGACCACCGCCGCTGGCTCTCTTGTGTTGGCCAAGTCACCCGTGGCCAAACACGACGCCCCTGCGGTTGCCCGGCTGCGAGCTGCAGGTGCCGCCCTGATCGGCCGCAGCAATATGACTGAATTTGCATTTTCCGGCGTTGGCATCAACCCTCATTACGGGACGCCCGCGAATGCAGCGATGCAAGACACCCCCCGCATACCTGGGGGCTCCAGCAGCGGGGCCGCCATTACCGTGGCGACTGGCGCTGCCCATGTCGGACTAGGATCAGATACCGGGGGCTCGATTCGAATTCCTGCGGCACTCAATGGCATCGTCGGCTTCAAAAGCACGGCCAGATTGGTGCCCACAGATGGCGCCTTGCCCCTGTCAACCACGCTGGACACAGTCTGCGCCATGACCCGGTCCGTGCGGGACGCTCTGCTCGTGCATGAAATCCTCGCCGATCGCAAAGTCAGCCGAACGACCGCCCGCTTGTCAGACTACAAGCTGGCCGTGGCTGAAACCCTGATGCTGGATGACATCGAGCCTGCCGTGGCCAAGGCCTTTGAAGGCGCGCTGGCCCGGCTTCGTCAGGCCGGAGCCCAGATCACAGAAATTCCACTCAGGGAATTGGCCGAGCTAAGCCCAATGCAGGCCAACGGCAGCTTCTCGCCTGCCGAAAGCTACCACTGGCATCGCCAACTAATCGATCAGCAAGGCCAGCGCTATGACCCGCGCGTACTGGCGCGCATCATGCGCGGTGCCTCGATGTCGGCCACCGATTACATAGAGCTTATCCATGCAAGGGCGAACTGGATCGATCGCATGAACCGGCAGTTGCATCCCTTTGATGCAGTGTTGTCACCCACAGTCCCCCTTCTGGCACCGCCTATCGCTGATCTGGCGCCCGGTGAGGGTCTAGACGCGGCCAAAGATGCAGCCCTGGACCAGAACTTTTTCCGGGTCAATGCATTGCTGTTGCGCAACCCGAGCGCCATCAACATGCTGGATGGCTGCGCCATATCCATTCCCTGCCAGCCAGAAGGTGAGGCCCCTGTTGGGCTGATGCTGTGGCATGGTGCTCTGCATGACGATACCCTGCTCAATCTCGCCTTGCAGGTTGAGCAAGCACTCACGGCGTGATGCATTCATGAAGCTTGCTGTTGTCGGGGCAGGCATCATCGGCGTGACTACCGCCTATGAACTTGCCATGGATGGCCATGAAGTCACAGTCTTTGAACGGCATCTGGCCGCTGCCGAGGGAGGTAGTTTTGCCAATGCGGGTGTGATCGCACCCGGCTATGTCACGCCCTGGGCGGCGCCGGGCATGGCCGTCAAGGTACTTGCACAGATGCTGTCGCGCCATGCCTCATTTCGATTCAGTTGGCCCCTTCGGATGGGCGAACTGGCTTGGCTCTGGAAAAGTTTTCGGGCCTGCCGGGCAGAGACTTATGCCCAAAACCGCAGGCGGATGCAGGCGCTGGCTACCTACAGCCGCGATCGCCTGCACACCGTGCTGGCTTCATGCAAACTGGAAATTGATGGCGGTCGCGGCTACACCGTTCTGCTGCGATCCGAACGAGACCGTCTGGCCATCGAACCCAGTCTTCAGGTTTTACGAGATAACGGAATCAAACACCAAGAGCTTTCTGCTGAGGCTGCCCGTCAAATCGAGCCGGCGCTCAATCCGCTGACTCCCTTGGCCCATGCCATCCATCTGCCAGATGACGAGGTGGGAAATTGCCGCCAGTTTGCCCAACTTCTGAAAACCCAGGCACAGCATCTTGGCGTACGGTTTGTATTTGGCACCAGTGTGCAATCCATTGCAGCCAATTCATCTCTCGGCCTCAAGCTTTCAGGCGACTCGAATTTGCATCCCTTTGACGGCGTGGTCATATGCGCTGGGGCTGAATCTGCCCATCTGCTGCGCCCTCTGGGGC
>Ga0129336_10000308_pt1 | contig 28023 bp, 31 predicted proteins | sample CPB6_02_DNA_FD_96878 | JGI IMG/M metagenome (GOLD analysis project Ga0129336, IMG submission 96878) | Freshwater to marine salinity gradient microbial communities from Chesapeake Bay, USA - CPBay_Sum_0.6_0.2_DNA | ecosystem: Environmental > Aquatic > Marine > Coastal | place: USA: Chesapeake... | reverse complement strand
TATTTGTAATAGTTACAGATCCTGTGGCTCCACTCACGGAAATTCCTGTACCTGCCACAGCAGCGGATACTCCTTGCACAGCTCCAACTAGTCCATTAAATGAAGTTACAGCAGTACCGTTTACCCAAGCACTACCGTTATACTTTAATACTTGACCGTTTGTGGCAGATGTAATTGTTACGTCTGTTAGATCGTCTATACTGGTTGCTGCCACACCACCACCACCAATATTAGACAGATTTCTAAATATACCACTGTTAATAAATTTAGCGTCGCTTGTGTTGTTTAATTGTGTGGTTCCACTCTTAACAATAAGGTATCCACCAAACACTCCCAAATTAGCAGTGGAATCGTCTTCGCTAAACGTTTCAAACGGAATGTTTGCTTGTGCAGTTTCAATAGAGTTGTACGTTTGTCGCCCGTAGTATGCAGCAATCACGTTAGGAACACCGGGCAAGAAGAACAAACGTTGTATGGTGTACTGACCACCGGCTACAGAATTTAGTGTTCCAGTTCCGTCATCCCATTTGGTAGGATCTATAGATGAGTTAGTGACGACTGCAAATTTACCGGTTCCGTCACGGTAATAACGGTATACGGTTGATATGGGAGTTGCGTTGGTGTCTTCCACCACGTTTGGACTGTCTGGATTGGTGGTGTAGTTTCGACCAATCATGTACGCTGCACCAGTGCTTTTATTTACTTGGAGATTGGCTCCGTTAGCACTGATTTCGTGTCCTGAAATCTTTATAGGACCAAACGCCCGAACAAACGGATCTAGCTGTGACGGTTGACCGTATGCCATGTGTGGTACAGCTACAGCAAAATTTATAGAAGTGTTATTGGGATGGACCAATACACCCAACGGAATAGAGTTGTCGTATTCGCTGTCTGTCCATTTGGTGGTTGATTGAACTATATTTCCTGACGAATTTATCTTGACCCACGTGTTTTCGTATGCTGCAAGATTAGCAACGGTTAGCCCGGTTTGAGCCTCCCAGTTAATGTAGGTGATCACTGCATTAGGATAACCACTAGTGGAACCACCGGGCGTAACAATAATACCACGGCCAGCGGTCACATCAAAAGTTGCAGTATTACCCACATTTACTGTGAGTAGACCTCCGTATAGCAGACCACTCTGTAGATTTTCTACAAAACGTTGCCCCGAGATTCCACGTATAAGGTCAGTGTCTAGTCCAGATTCTGCACCATCATTATACGATGCCCAGCCTGTGACTGCACCAGTGTATCCGTTGAATGATATAACGTAATCGCCAACTGGACCAGTTGCTCCTGTGTTTCCTTGTGGTCCCGTAGCACCGGTTGCTCCTGTAGGACCAGTTGCTCCAGTATAACCCAGTCCTGTAGCACCTGTAGCACCACCACTAAAAACACGTTCCCATGCACCTACACTGTTATTCCAAGACCACAGAATATTGTTAAAGGTGTACGTTTGACCAGAAGTAGGACTACTAGGAAAATCTATTGGCATATATGATATTTATCTTTAAAATTCTACCCATGCTCCGACCCAAGTAAATACTTTTCCAATATCTTCGTTGTACCAACGGTCTCCATTTATTACAGTTTCTCCATTATCTTGAGGTGTTGTTGTATACACAAAAAATGCAGTTATAGTACGTGGAGATTCTGGAGTGTTTGTTGTATTTATTTCTACATCTACCTGTTTTCCTTTTCGTGTAACTGTAACACCATTGCCTTTAAAGTTAATATCATTTACGGATTTTATAACACGAGCACCATCATTGTAAATACCAACAGCACCTCCTCCTCCAGCAACCAAACCACCGGTAGGGAACTCTCTAAGCCAACCATAATTTTTTGCTAGTTGTTCTGCATCTCCTTTAGATTTTACTAGTTTAGAAAGTATTGATTGTATTTTATCAACATCAAAAGACAACTCTCCTTCCTCTAAAACCAAAGGATATTTAACAGAAGCTACTCCAGATTGACCAGGATCTCCCTTATCTCCTTTGGGACCTTGTGGTCCCTTTTCTCCTCTTGGACCTATTGGTCCCTGTAGTCCTCTGTCCCCTTTGGGCCCTAAAGGCCCCTGTATACCACGTTCTCCTTTTACTCCCTGAACACCCTTTATTCCTTGGGGGCCCATTTCTCCCCGAGGACCTTGAGGACCCATTTCTCCCCGAGGACCTTGAGGACCCATTTCCCCCTGAGGGCCTTGAGGACCCATTTCTCCTTGAGGACCTTGAGGCCCCATTTCTCCTTGAGGACCTTGAGGCCCCATTTCTCCTTTAGGACCGATTTCCCCCTGAGGGCCTTGAGGACCCATTTCTCCTTGAGAACCAATTTCTCCTTGAGGACCCATTTCTCCTTGGAGACCTTGAGGCCCCATTTCCCCCTGAGGGCCTTGAGGACCCATTTCCCCCTGAGGACCTTTTGGTCCTTGTAGTCCCTGTGGTCCTGCCCATCCATCCTCTCCAGGAGGTCCCTGTGGGCCAGGAGGTCCAGGGGGTCCTTGTGGACCTTCTGGTCCTTGTGGCCCTGCTATAGCTTGAAAACTGATTTCTTCTTTAATTTCAGTTTTAGGTTCTTCAGATTTAAAATAACCACTAAACTTTTTCATTTTACACGTATACTGTTACGTATTTAATAATTTCTTTAATTACTAATTTTAAAATAGGGTGTTGTCCACTATACACGATAGATGGTGTTGTTATTTGTGATGTTTCTAGAATTTTAATTTTCACGATTCACCTCTCCATTTACGTCTACTCTTCCTTCAAGGATTCTATTAACGTAAGTATTTCCTATGGATAATTCTAAATCATATAAATGACGGCCTACTGGTATTCTGGATGTGGTTTCCCAACCCATTTTTATATGAATACCACCAGTTAATGCAGTTCCATCTATATTTTTATCTAAACTTATTCCACCAATTCCGGTGTATCCTGAAGTATATCCTGCAGTATAACCAGAAGTAACTCCTCTACCGGTAAGAAAAACTATAGGATAATCATCATCTTTATATCTTCGAATTTGCATTGAAGCACAAAACCCAGCTAGAGTTATTGCGTTATCTGCAGTTCCGAGATACTGTAAAAAAAGATTAAAATTAGTGCCTTTATTTATTGTAAGGTCGTATTTTGCTGCCATAAATGTATTTATGGACTTAACGACTTACGCCTTTTGGTCTTTGTTTAAACTTTTTTGATTTTTGCAGTACCTGAGGAGGGGGTTGTGGTATTCTTTGCATTTGTTGTTTTACTTGTTCATCCATTTGGCGTACAGCTTCCATTTGGTTGGTGTGTTCAAAGAATTTTATATATTGATTTAAATTTGTTTGAACTCTTTCCACATGCTCTTGAGGCATACGATTTTCTGCTAATAATTTTTTACAAGCAGCGTAACCCATATGAGGTTTACCTGCATAAAATGCGGTAGAACCTATTTCGTCTAAAATTCCATACTTATAAACGTCGTCCTGAACGAAAAGAATATCGTCTTGTGGATATGGAATTTCTGAAGCCATTCTAGCAAAAAGGAAACCCAATTTTGGATGGCCCATTAAACGATAAACTCTTGCTATCTGGTATAGAGGCTCTGCTCGGGTAGGTCTTAGTTCCCATGCTTCTAAGAACCCCTGCTGAATTGTTTCCCAAGGTCTATTCAATAGACCTCTGCACATTCCTATACGAAAAGCAGAATAGAACTGCTCTTCTTCCCAACCACCCATTTCTATGCGCTTTTTATACGCTTCTTCTGCCTTTTCCCATTGTTGAGAATCGAAATAACTTTGTGCAAGATAAAACTGATAACGAATATTATTCGGTTCTTCTTTTAAAGCATTTTCTAAAACTTCAGCATCTTTTTTATATTTTTCTACAGGAGTTATGTTTACATTTCTAGCTCCCATAGTACGAGCCACAATCCTATATTCTCCCTCTATTTTTCCAATTTTAGGAGGACCGGGTTCTATTGTGGGGTATTCGTGCAGAACTCCAATATATTTCCATCCCCGTCCAGTACGAAAAATTTGAGTTCTCCACCAACTGAATTCTGCTCTACCAAACTTCAATGCCCAACCGTCAACTTCTTGTGGTATTTCTGGAGGAAAACTAAAAGAACCTTCAATGTAATCATCTGCATCAATCATCCATGCCCAGTCGGCTTTACCATCACACAAAGCCAAAGCTTCGCTTCTATTGTGACCAAAGCTAACCCAAGGACGTTCGTGAAGTTCGCCGGGTATTCCTTTTTCAGCAAAATAATTTTTAATTAATTCTTGAGTTCCATCCGTAGATCCCGTATCTACAATAACCCAATAGTCAATATGTTTATATATGGAGTCAAAGCACTCTTTAATAATGTGAGTTTCATTTTTTACGATCATAGACAAACATAATTTAGGCATTAATATAGCTCCTGAGTTAATTAGCAAATCGATCTATCATATCTAGGTCAGCAGTAGATGTGCTTTTTCGATCTACTTTAGATTTTATCCAAGCGTATGTTTTTTGTATACCATCATATAAAGTTTGTGAAGGTTGCCATCCTATTTTCTCTGCATATAATTTATTATCTGAATTACGACCACGAACTCCCACAGGTCCAGCAATATTATTCACAGACAGATCTTTCTTGGAAATATTAATAACCATTTTTGCTAGATCATTGATTGTAATCATTTCTTCAGATCCGATATTTACGGGTCCAGTAAAATCAGAATTCATTAAACGACGAGTTGCTTCTATACATTCATCTATGTACAAGAATGATCGGGTTTGTTTTCCGTCTCCCCACACATCAATATGTGTTCCGTTTTTTGCTTGAGCTACTTTACGACAAAGAGCTGCTGGTGCTTTTTCTTTTCCACCATCCCACGTTCCTTCTGGGCCAAAAATATTATGGTAACGAGCAACTCGAACATTCATACCATAATTTCTAGCAAATGCTAGGTACAGTCTTTCACTAAACAGTTTCTCCCAACCGTATTCGCTGTCTGGTGCTGCAGGATACGCAGAATCTTCTGAACATTTAGGATTATCTGGATCTTCTTGATTGTATGCAGGATACATACATGCCGACGAAGAATAAAACACCTTTCCAACTTTATTTGCTAGACACCGTTCTACTATATTGAGGTTAATAAGGGCAGAATTGTGCATGATATTTGCATCGTTTTCTCCTGTAAAAATGTACCCAGCTCCACCCATATCTGCCGCAAGCTGATACACTTCGTCAAACTGACGGTGAGCAAACGCATCATCACATGTTTTTTGGCTTCTTAAATCACCAACGATAAAATGATCTGCTTGCGTTGGAGCAAACTCTGGCATTTTTAAATCAACAACACGAACCCAATAGCCCTCTTGTTTTAAACGTTTTACAAGATGAGAACCAATAAATCCACCGCCACCTAATACTAATGCATTTTTCATAATATCACCTCAAGTATTTATCAGTAAATTAAATGAATATCATTTCCTTTTTTAGTATTTTCTATCACATAATTAGGATTGATATTTAAAATTGCTGTTTGCATTTCTTCAAACGTAGGATAACCGGTATAAAATCCATTTTTGGATAAAAATCTACAATCATCAATCATTATTATATGATCATTTCTTTTGCTGTAAGTTTTTATAGCATTTAATTCGTCAATCATAGGAGAATAATTTGCTGTATGTGCATCTAATAATATAAAATAACAAGTATCGGGATTATCAGTTAGTAATGTTTTTAGAGCATTTACACTATTATCGTATATAAAATTGATATTTGGATGTTGTTTTTTTATATTTTCGTGAACTTCTCTTAATGATTTGCCATCATATGGATTATAGTCTGGATATAATTCTATTGTTTCTACAACTTCAAACATAGTTGCTAATCTAACAGCATTATCCCCACGATAGGTACCTGCTTCAATTGCAGAAGTTATATCTTTTAATCTACTAATTTTTTCTAAATTTTCGTTTAAAATTTTAGAAAATGCATCATGGTTGTTATTAATATTTGAATTCATTTTATTTTTTCTTAAATACTTTAAAAGTTGTTCCACTGTTCATAAATCTATCAGACCATGGTTGAAATTCTTCTAAAACCGTTTTATCTATCATAAAGTCATGAATTTCTATACCAAAATCATGGCCCATTATCAAATCTCCCGGTTTTAAAAATTGTGAATATATTTGTATTTCTAAAGGTTTATTTCCACCATCAGATATTATTAATGTTTTATATTTTTTAATATTTTCTATGATAATATCACGAGCAATTTCAGAAAAAATATTCATCTCAAACGATTTACAATATGGGCATATCGTTTCCATCTTTTCAAACCAATGACCTGCACCTTCATTTGCTCTATCATACCAAGCAGTTTTATTTATTTCAAATGTATGAAATAAAAACTGTTCACTAACACACGCCGTGGTTGCAAGATATACCGATAAGCCTCCTTTTTGGGAGCCTATTTCAACCACATATTCTGGTTTTTCTGTTACTATAAGATTTTCTAGTAATTTAAATGCAGAAAATGCTTGAGATGCTCCTCCTGCTAATATTCTTGTATTAACAGACATAAGGGCATCACAATCAACATCAAAGTTAAAATGATTTTCTGAAAATGCATTTCCGTGTAATTTATTAAAATTTAACATCATTAGTACTTTCTATTTTAGAAGCAATCATTTAAATAGTTTTAACGCTTTCAAGGAATACTCTACACATATTTATAGCTCGTTTAGCTCTTTTTATATTTTTATTTGCCTGATATGGTATCATTCTAAATAGATGCATAGCACAATAAAAATTTCCTTTATTAACAACGCGAATATATGGTTCATTTAAAAGATCTGCATAAAATCTTATTATAAGATCGTATTCTTTTGATGCATATTCTGGTGATTCTTCTTCATCCCACCATTCATATTTTGTTAAATATGATTGTAATAATTTTCCCAAATCTTGTTCTGCCACTCCGGGTCTATTGTCATTATCAAAATCTATAAATTTAAAATCTTTTCCGTTTGTTAATATGTTTTCATAAGTCAAATCACCAAAATAAAAATTAGTTAACATTTTTGGTTCTAATAGTTGTAATTTATTCTTATCTAATTTATTAATCAAATCAAATATTTCTTTACATTCGTACTCTAATCCTAAATCATTTATAGTTTTTTGTTTTGAATATATTTTTTCTTCCAAATATTGAGCTAACCATCCAGAAGTAGGTGTTGTAAAATCATACAAATCTTTGATTGTATTAAATACTTTTTGTAAAATAGTATATCTCTCATCATTTGTTACTAAATGTAAACCACAATAACCTATTAAATTTTCCATTGAATATTGATTATTATTGAATTCGCCTATTTTAGGAACACAGTAAGAATAATTAGATTCCGATATATTTTTCATTGATTCGTATTGTGATTTAAATTTATTTTTTTGATATTCTGAAAAATTATCAGGTAGTGTTTTAACTATAAAATTATTTTGTTCGTGCAAAATAGCCATACTATGACCGAGATTTAAATTTTTTATACCAACATCTCGTTCAACTTCGTGTGCCAAAGCCATGGTTTTATTTGAGTATGGTTTTTTATCATTGATTAAATGACGAGGGCCCGGAGGCAATCCCATTACTAAATTCTCATAAATTATATCATTATTCTTTAATAGTAATTCTAATTCTGGTCTAAATTGCTCGTCTCTACTCGTTGTTAATACTATAAAACAATTATTATCTTTTCTCCACTCTTTTATTTTTTCTTTTGCTCCATCTAATAATTGAAATCCAGATTTATAATTTGGAATATTTTCGTGTTTTATTATAGTTCCATCAATGTCACAAAAAATAGTGTTTGCATTTTTTTCTTTGTATAGATTATTTAATCTTTTTGGATCACCAAAGAAATCTGCTTTTTTGCACTCTACTATTCGTACGTCTTTATTTTGATTTATTAAATTTGATATAACATCAGAAATGTATTTGTTATTTGTCGTTTGTACACTGTATTCTTTAAAATAATAACAACCAATTACTCCATTTATTTTATCTTGATCTGAAGTTGTTGGGACTTGTTTTTCTGCTATTGCATTTACCTTTCCGTTGTAAGATGCAGCTATACTCCAACTTGCTACTTCATCGATCAAAATATTATACCCCATGATTATGCAATCGTGTTTGTGTTCTAAATTAGAAAATATTGGTGTTACATCTACAGAATGATCACAATCACAAAAAATAACATTTTGTATATTAGTTTTTAACCACTCATTGATTGTTTCTATCGGGCTGTTTGTTTTTGTTATTGTTTTTATAGAATATGGTATTGGAAGATTAAATTCTTTGAATTTATTTTCTATATTAAATTGATTGTAATGATCCTCTCTCACAATAAACACAAATTCTTTAATCAATTCCTTATGTTTTAAAAAAGGATTTATTGCTAATTCTATAAATGTTTTATCAAATATTTTTAAAAATGGTTTAAACTTATTGCCAAATCGTTGTCCTTCTCCACCCATAGGAAATACTACAGTTATTGTGCTCATTTATTCCTCTTTAATTTAATCTAAAGTAAATATTTTACTATCGTTAGCAAACATTTTTACTGTTTCTAGAGTATATTCTTCTAGAGATTTGCTTTTTAATTTTAATTTATCAATAATACTTTGGGGTAAAGTTATTATATCACAGTATTGTGCAGCAAAATGTATATCTAAAGAACTTCTACTACCTGCCCATAATAATTTAATATTTCCTCGTTCTTGTAATTTATCATTAATTTTAGAGATTACGTCATTTGGCACTAATCCCGTATCTGCAATTCTTCCACAAAAAATAGATAAAATACAATCATGAGTCTTATTTAATCCAGTTTTTATTAATCTTTCAACTTGTTCTGGTGTAAAAATAGACGTTACGTTGATCTTTATTCCTTCTTCTAATAATTTTATTATAATCTCAGAAGTGTCTTGTTTATTTTCTGTTATTACTGGAATTTTAACATATACATTATTTCCCCACAAACTTATTGTTTTTGCCTGTTGGTATATTTCTTCTAAATTACTAGATAATGTTTGTATAGAAACAGAATAATTTCTAGAATTTTTTATTATACTTGTGCAATAGTCTTTATATGACATCGGAACAAATTGTTTTACTAATGTTGGATTGCAAGTATATCCTACTATTCCGTAGGAATCCATTATAGTATCCATATATTGTTTATCGGGCTTTATTCCGTCAGCAAATAATTGTAGATTGTTCATGGTATTATTTATTTAAAAAAATTTAGAAAATCCTTTTTGTGGATTAAATTTGCATTCTGTTTTTTCTACTTGTTCTTCATAATAGTATTGATTTTGTATCATATACATCGCATATGGAAATTGACCAGCATCAATGGGATATCGTTTTATCCATAACATATCAATTTTTGGAAATGTTTTAAATATTTTATCACGTATTTCTGCATAAACTGTCATAGCATCATTTCTTTTAGAAGAAATTGTATGCAAATATTCAGATTGATTATTAAAGTGATGTTCGGTTCTAGTATCAAATTTTTTCATATAATTTAAACCTATCCAAGAAGGCATATTTAATTTATCTTTATAATAAGAACCATCGTCTCCAGCTGGAGGTAGATCTAAAATATATTGTTCCAAATAATCACAAGAAAATACTTCGTTCATATCTTCAGTATAACCCCAAAAAATATGGTCTTGAACAAGATATGGATTATTTGCGTCTATACCATGGACAAAAATATGCCCTTTTGGTGTTTTTCCGTTTATATAAGACATTATATTATCATTAATATAAAAATCAACAAATGCTTTCATCATATTTAATGAATTAGGAAATATATATTGATCACTTCTCATCTTAACAGTGTATTTAGAAGAACATAATTTTAGTCCCTCTTTGGTACTTTTTAATTGAAGATTCATATTATTATAATGTGGTGTTATTTTTTCGCTCTGTATTATTACTATTTTTTTATTATTTTCATATTTTTTAGGTATTGTTTCTCCTATCCAAGTAGATACAATAACCTTATTAACAAACCATGCTTTTGAAAATTCATTAGCAATATCTAATGTATCAATTTCCACACCATTAATAATATTTTTATATATGGGTCCTTGAAGTATTATATCTGTGTCTTGTTTAAAAATTTTCATAATAATTATTTTCTTTTTAAGATAGTCAAACCATTACAATTTTCAAAAATTTTTTCTATAGACCATTGAGGATTTGCATCTAAGAATTCATTAATTGCTGGATTTAATCCTGTTTTATTTTCTAATCCAATAAAAATATCTTCATTATTGATTCCAATTTGTTCATCTCCAGAATCTTCATCGGTACTTCCGTATGTAGTTGTGTCGTGAAAAATAATATATTTTTTTGCTTTATTTCCGTGCAATTCTAGTTCTTTTTTGAGTTGTTTATAAATATGAAAAGTATCAATAAATAATAGATCAGTTGTATCTATATTTAAATTTAAAGTATTTCCTTGAATAAATTTATAATTGATATCATTGTTTGCACAAAATTCTTTTATATCTTCAAATCTAGTTTGAGTATTATATTGATTATCCCATTTTGATGGATGGTGTAGATCCACCGATATCATAGTTTTAGGTTTTCCTAACACAAAAGAATAGGTTGATACCATCCATCTTGAACCCAATTCTGTTATGTGTTCGCATTTTGATGCATACTCTAAAAGAGTAGCTAGATGTTCATTTATATCAGATTTTGTTTTTACTAACTCTAAAAAAAAATTAAAAATTTTATCATTTATGTTCATTGTATTATTTTCTTATATTTTTAATTCTGGTAACATACTTATGTATGTTTTATTTTTTTTATTTACTTTCCAAAAATCGTATATTCCTTTATCTACTTCATATTCATCCCAGATAAATTGTTCTCTTTTTGGTTGTTGCTTTGCCCAATTCCACATTTTAATAAGTCCTGTTTCCAATGATGTTTTAGAATCATCAAAACCTAAAATAAATTTTGCTTTGTCATGGGATACCCAGGCATGCTTAACTTCATGTCTTGCTGGTAAATGCTGTATCTCTACATTACCAATAATATTTGCTAAAATATTGGCAGAATCTTTTATTTTATATTCTTTTAATCCACCGATATTAAATATTTGTTTAGAAGCAACCGGATCTATAGCACATTTCCAAAAATATTCAACACAATCTCCAACATAACTAAAGGCTCGGGTTTGCTCGCCATCGCCATAAATTGTTAATGGTTTATTATTTAATGCTTGATACATCCAAATACCAAGAACGTTTCTATATTTATCCCATATATTTTGTTTTTCTCCGTATACGTTATGTGGTCTAATTATACACCAATCTAATCCGTGTTGTTGACCAGCAATCTGTATGTCCATTTCACATGCATATTTTGCCACACCATACGGGTCTATAGGATTTGGAGAAAAAGTTTCAATGAATGGAGGAGTAGCTTCTCCATATACTGCCATACTGCTGGTAAATATTAAACGTTTTACATCATTTGTTATACAATTATTGATAATTTTTGCAGTAGCTATTAAGTTATTTTGATAATTAAACGAACGAATAAATGGACTCAATCCTTCTGCAGCATATGCTGCAAAATGAAAAACATAATCTGGTTTATATCTTTTAAAGATATTATCTAAATAATTATCATCTGCTAAATTTAGTTTATAAAATTTAACTTTTGGATTTACGTTTTCAGTATAACCACCAGATAAATCATCTATCCCAATAACTTGACCAATATCATTTTCTATTAAATAATCTGCTAATCTAGAACCTAAAAGACCAGCAACACCTGTTATCAAAATATTCATAATATTTCCTTTTCTTCAATTGTATCTAATAGTTTTACTTTATCTGGATGAGTTTCATCGCAATGAAATCCAAAACTATTATCTGAAGAATAAATTTTTCCATCCACAACAGTTGCCTCACATGAAAAAGTAGCAGCAAAATCTATATTATTTGTAAATTTTAATCCAGCATTTTGGAGTACCGTTCTATAAAGATTGCATATCAATGCATCTTCTGGTAAACCATTATGTTCTGGTTTATACATCGTAGATATGTGTTCTAATAATAATTTTGAACGTAAAGTAAATCCACCATTTCCTATTTGATTTACTTTTTTATTTTTTAAACATTCTTCTAGTATTATTGGAAATTTTGGTATATTATAAGATAAATTATTCATTCCCCACGGGGCTCCCAAATAATCATAATTTAAAAATTCAGAATCCCATTTATCTGGATTTATTACAAATCCATCAGATTGTATTAATAACACAAAGTCAGTATTTACATATTCATTTAAATTTTTAATACAAAATTTGTTATATTCATTCCAAGTTAATTTAGATATTTTAAATGTTTCACAAAAATTTGGAATATAATCTCCACTTGTAATATATTTAATAGCTCCAAATTTTATTTTATTAGCACTATACTTTAATGCTTTTATAGCATTAAGATCATTTCCAGAACCATCTATTGTTAGAAGAGTTACATTTTCTAAATTAATCATAATATAGTTGACCACTTTCTTTTATATATGTGATCTATGTAACTAAAATCATTAAATCTAGATCTACCGTTTATTTTTCGTGAGTACATGTATAATTTATCTGTTGTATTTAATTTTTCTATTAAATAGCAAAATGATGTTTCTACTGTATGAATTTCTTTTGCGTGTTCTAATATCCAACAATAATCAAAAAGATGTATCGGATCTCCATTATCATAATTTAATTTTGTTGGATCTATTTTTATTTGTTTGGTTGTAGAATCTGTTATATTTACTTCACGTGTAAAGATATCAGGAGGAGAACCAAAACTATTGTTTATGAATATAAATTCGTCTCCATCTTTTAAACCATAATATTCTTTTAAACGTGCTTCTCTATCGACATTTCTTGTAAACACAAAATGCTGTTGCCAATCGTTGTCGCTAACTCCTACCAAAGGATATTTTGATTTCATGGGAACATTTCCCATTATTCTGTCAGCATCTTGAAATGGTATAAAAATCGTTTCTTCTTGATTTTTGGGATGAAGTTTTAGTATATTGTTATGCCCATACATTTCTTTATACGGAAAATCTTCTGTTTCGTCCCAGTATTCTATATTTTCGCTTGCAATATAATCTTTAATATACACATAACCTTTAGCTAGTGGCCATATTACTTTATAATTATTTTTTACTAATACTTTAGCGGCCTTTTGAAGATAAAATATATCTCCCAATCCAGCAGGCTGTCTTATTAATGCAGTTTTCATATATTCTCCTGTATTAATCTGTACACCATATCGTCAGCTCCCTCAAGGGTGTATAGGCGTTGCATATTATCCTTTATTGCATTCATCTTAGAATAATATAGATCTGGTGTTAAATTTTTAATATCAAATTGATCATCTAAAATAATTACACCATCCATATTAAAGTAGTTACCAATATCAGACGGGCCCCAATAAACAGGGATAACTCCGTTTGCAAAACAATCTGTTATTTTTTCTGTATAATACGTATCATATTTGTCATTCTCTGTTACTATAGAGAACATGTAATCAACTAATGCCTCATCTTTGTTGTGCCATTGAGTATTGAGATCTTTAGACATGCCTATCTTTTTGGTACCAAATGCTCCGCCATATAGATCTAAATTATCTTTAAATTTAGCTGCAAGACTATGCCTAAATGCATGTCCAGATGTTATAACTTTAGCTGATGCAATCATTGAGACCAATTTTGTTTTATTGTGTATTTTATAATTTGTCTCTGTTGTCCATGGTAGATTGCTACCGGCTAAACAAAATTTAAATTTTGAATTTAATTTACACAATTCTTTATCTGATGTAAAGATAGTTTCAAATTTTCCTGCTTCAAAAATAAATTTATGCTCAGTATACAAAGCAGCATTTAATTCTGGAACAATACTTCTAGACTCGCAAACCCAACCGTATCGTTTTTCTCCTTGTTTTAGGGGAATATTATTGTAAACAACTTGAACTATTGTGTTGTCTAAAAATATTCGTGTTGGAGTATAAGAAGTACACCAACTGAATGTTTTTGGTTTACGGTTAGAGTTAGACGAAAAGTGATTAATGGGGTCAAAAGGAGCCCCTAAACATTGTATAGAATTCATATATTATTTTATATTTCCTGGAGATTGCCAATCTATAACGTGTTCTTGCATTCCCATTTTACGTAAAGATTCTTTTTTAGATTTTGTATCTGCTAAACCCATCTCAATAACTGTGTTATTATTAGATTTTCCCGGCCAAGCACAAAATTCTGGTCCTAAAAATTTAATATTTAAATTTTTATTACTGTAATAATAAATTAATAAATCCATTAAACTTTCATGATCAAACCATTTTTCCTGTTGTGTTGAAATTTTTGCTAAATTAATCCATTCTTGTAAAAATTCTAATACTTTAGTATTAAAAGAAAAATAAACCGGAGAGGCTTTAGCACAGGTTATTTGTGGACATCCAGCTGCAAAAACCATATCTGTATTATTATTAAAAGAATCAAAAACATGTAATGGTTTTAAAACGCTAGAATCGATATCTAGCCATATCACTGGTTTTTGTTTTTCAATTAAAAGTTTATAGATAAAATTAGGTTTGCTTAAACAATTTTTTTGATATGAGCCTAATGATTGTTTCTCTCGTATATCATATGGAACATTTAATTCGTCTAATTGTTTTTTTAAACGAACGGCATGATCACTATAATATGTTGTTTCATCTACATCACTATAAAAAGAAATCACCTGTGTTTGCATAATTAAGAGTTTCCTATATGATATTTAGGCACTAATTGCCAATCTTTCTTTTCTTTGTGTGGTATAATTTTTAGTTGTGCTAATGTTAATTGAGGTTCTGCATATTCTTCTGGATCTACTGCTTCTACTAATCCCCAATCTACTAAAAGTTTAACTATTATATTTCTACGACCAATATCGCTATCACTTATATCGGTTTCAAGACCATCAAGATCTAATAGTTCTTTAAAGTGCATTATTGCATATCGTCCACGTTTATGAAGTATATGACAACTTTGATACAATTTTTTTTCTTTTTTCGATGAAACTCCCATTCTTGTTAGAGTTTCACGAACTTTTAAAAAGTCGTCTTTAGATTTTAATTTTACTTCTACACCCAATCCTTCAAAAATGTCTTCTATTTCTTCCATAATATTTTACTTTCATATATTATAAAAATATTTATGGAAATCTATTTTTATCCGGATTTGCTAATTCTAATAATAATTTCCAATTATCTTCTGTAATAAGGTGGATGGCTTGTTTAGCCTTGGTATGTGAATAACCGTATACGGTCTTTAGGGCTTCTATGCGTTCATTGGATTCGTCTTTAATCCATTTACTATACCTTTTACGGGCTCGAACAGATACACGAAGAAAGTCATACTGAAGTTTTTTGCCCAATCCTGGTAATCGGTTCATCTCGTTGGCCAGAAAGATGGTATCAGAAAAGTAAGAAAGACCGCGATTGGCCAGAAACGGATTATACTCTCGTTCACACCCCGGATCTTCGTCCATAAGTGAAATTTTTGTCTGATTTATGGAATTTAGGAAATCAAAGGGACTCATTCTTTAAACTCACAATTCATCATTAGTTCCACCATAAACGCACACAGATTGATCTCTTGATCGGCCACAAATGCTGTCTTGTATTGATATTCGCCTACAATGACAACCGCCTGAGGGATACTCTTAGGGTCTAGATGCTCGTATAAGCCATCGTAGACCTTCCTAAACACGTCCTGAGGGCTGTTGTCTAGGTTATTAGCTACCCACTTACGAATCTCTGTAAAGTTCTTAGTCTTAAGAAATCCCATTAGTTCCTTGATATTAAGTTCTCCAGCCGTGCTCAAAATTCCAATATCAATAACACCAGCCGCAGAGTACCGCTGGAGTTCATTCAGAGTACGACGAAAATCCGGAAAAAACTTAACCACAACCTTGGACAGTACCTTGAGATCGTATTCGATACCTTCCATTTCTAGAATGGCCTGACAACGAGCCAAGAATTCCTTGGCTAGTTCTGGGCGTTCCTTGGACGGAAAGTTGAAGTCAATAACCGTACAGCGAGAATGGATAGGTTCAATAATACGGTTCTTATAGTTGCACGTCAGGATAAACCTGCACGTCTGAGCAAACTCTTCAATAGCTCCACGAAGGGCTGGCTGAATGCTTTGGGCGTTAGAGTAGTCAAACTCGTCCAAAATAACAATTTTCTGCTTGGCTCCTTCTGACAGAGACACTGTGCTGGCAAACTGCCGGATCTTGGTTCGTAGAGTATCAATATTACCGTCTTCAGAACAGTTGATCAGAATGTAGTCTGCACCCAGTTGAGTACACAGAGCCTTGGCCACTGTGGTTTTGCCCATACCCGGCTTACCTGCTAGAAGCAAATTAGGGCACTCTCCAGACTCAACAATGGCTTCAAAGGTGGCTTTAAGATCCTTGGGAAGCACACAGTTCTGAATGATAGCTGGTCGATACTTCTCTACAAGAAGTCCGATACTGTCGTTTGCTGTTAACATATTATGCCTTATAGGTGCTGCTAGCATCCATAGCTACCCAATAGGTAAGAGGACGACTAGCATGGGTAAACTGTCCAATAACACTCTTGGACAGGGCTACATGGTAGTCACCGTCCAGCATTTTCATGTTTTCCATCTTGAAGTTAAATGAAAAGTCTGCACCTTCGGGATTTTCACCAACCTCTAAAGAAAACACGTTACACGTAGGATCCTTGAGATCACGAACAATAGCCAGAACGGTATCGTTCATGGAAACAAACGAAAGATCTGGATTGCCAAGGACTGCGGCTGCTCGCTGTAGTTCTTTGAAGTCGTCTGCGGTGAGATCAAACTCTACCACAGCATCAACCTTCTTGATGCTCTTTGTGGGATACGATAGAAGCTTAGGATCAGAGTAGTAATACTTTACTGTGGATCCACGAGCACCGGTAATGGTCATGTGCTTGTCTCCAAATGCCATTTCTGGATCTTGGAACAGCGAAATTACACCCAGCAGCTTGTTAAGATCCCAGATACCAAATTCAGTATCAAACGTCTCGTCTACTTCCACCTCTGCCATAATGTTCTTAGTGGGAGACATGGTTACCAGCTTAGATCCGGGCTTTACGTACAGATTAGAGTTAATACCACTGAAGTTCTTAAGAATATTCAGGGTGTCCTTAGAAATTGTTGTTGTCGCTTTAGTCATAATATAAAAATCCTTTATTTGTTAAATCGTTCAAAGTTTTCAAAGTCTTCGCCATCAGATGTATAACCATGCCGTAAATCATTCAGCCAACCTTGTTGATTTGGTTTTCGGCCACGCTTTTTCTTTCGTCGTGCAGCGGCTTCTTTTTGTTCTCTTTTCCAACGCTCGTATTCCGATTCAGGTTCTGGAGTATACATCAAAATTCCTCTAAATGTGGCATAAGGCTCTTCAATTTATGATCAATAAAATATTGAAGCAGCTTATCTCTGCCCTTTCCTTTCTGCGATTCGTAGATTTCTAAAATATGATCTTGTAAATCTTGTGGTACATTACTCATATCAATCAGTGTGCTATTTCTAATATATTTAGGATTTTGATAAAACAAAGACGATTCTGCATCAGTTTTAATTTGAGCAATACGTTTTTGTGTCATTGGCGTTTGTCGCTTACCATCTTGTACAAAAGTGTCATCATCACTAAGAATATTAGGAATTCCGTCACTAGAATCACCACCTATAATGTGTTCAAAAAGAACTTCACGAGGATTAGAACACACAAGGTATTTATCTGTAGTAGGACTGTATTGTTCTACATTTGAAAAAATTTGAAGTTGTTGAAAATCCTTATCGTTAGAAACAATAAGAATTTTTTCATTTTGATGATATGTTTTACAGAGTGTGTAAATAACATCATCAGCCTCTGCGCCCTGTAAGCGAATACTGGGATATGGAAATACTGTCTTAATTTCTTCTCTTATTAGATCTAAAACTTCAAATACAGCTCTCCACTCGTCTTTTTTTGCTTCTTGTTGCTTTTTACGATTAGCTTTATAATATGGAAAATATTGTTTACGCCAATAATTATTGCCATCATTACAAAGAATCATATCTCCATACTGTCTAAACTTTGTGCGGTATTTACGATATGTGTTTAAAACCGTATGGCGAATATAATCCTCGTTTAGAGGTTCGCCATCATTTGCTGCTTGAAATATGTTTGCCAGAATAATCTGGTTGTTGTCAATAAGTAACATATGTTAATTATATCATACAAAGAAGAAAAGTCAAAATAATTCTACCCATTGTTCAGAATTTGTATCTTTAATGTATTTGTATAATTTTCCAGTATTAGGATTAAACCATTCGTCGCCCTGTAATACACGAGATGGTGGAACAGTAGAACTAAAAAATGACACAGTAGAAGAGGTTCTGTCACCTATAAGTGGTTTCCAACCAGAATTTGTATGTTCTGGAGACAAACACAGTGCTGGATCTCTATCAGCGTAATATGCTTCTCCGTTTTTATAAACAATATCTCCTTTAAGATATTGAATACATTTTCCTGTTTCATCGGTTACTTTAAATATTCTCGGACCATTAGCCATTTAAAATATCCTTAAATTCTTCTAAAGTAGTTATCATTTGTTTAATCTTGCGTTTTCCAAGAAAAGAAAATCCTTCTTTAAGGTCTACGTCTTGTCCTTTATATGCAGTTTTTAGTTCTTTAATATGGGGATCTAACACTTTTGCTAGACGTTTGTAGTGAACAGGTTTAATACCTTCACCACGAAGCCACTCTGTGTGATCTACATTTTTTAATCCATCACGAATAGCAAGATGGTAAAAATGGTCAACACGACCTTCAATTACTGCCATATATTCTATACTTTTCTTTAGAATGCGTTCTTGGACATTAACTTTTTCTTTGTTAGGATCTTCAACTTTAGCCGGACGAACCAAACCCTGATGAATAATCTGATCTATATTTTTCTTGATCATATCCAAAGTTTCTGGGCGAAGTTTTCCTCCAAGATTCATAATTCTGCAGCGACTACCAATATACATAAACTCCATACAATTAATATCACATGCTGCAGCAGCTTTAATATCTTTCTTGGAATATTCATTTTTCATCATCCAGTCAATAACCCAAGGCTTACACATATTATTATCACACGAATAACTGTACCAATTAATCGCCTTTAAAATCTTAGTATCGTATTCTTCTGGAGTTAGTACGTCTGTATCTTTCCATACAGGCTCGCTGCCCATAATTAAAGAATCTACAGAATCTCCTCTTCCAATTCGTCGTGATACTTTTTTCTTTTTCTTTTTCATACAATCCTACTAAAGTTCTTTTTCTTATCTAGTTGTATAACGTGATTAAATCTATCTAGTAATTGATCAGTTTTGTGGCTGATCACAAACACATTGGCTCGGGTGCCAAAACTAGATAGAAGCTTCATCAGCTCATCCACTCCACCACTGTCCAAACTGGAGTCAAATACTTCGTCCAGAATAAGCAGATTAGTATTGACACTGTTCTTCAACTTTGCGATTTCTCGCCATGTCAGAAGCAGTGCCAGATCGATTCTCATCTTTTCGCCTTCGCTAAATGATTCGTAGCAGAACTCATCACGATGACGACTTTTAATTACTTCATTAAACTCCTCATCTAGATGAAAATTTGCATAGAAGTCCATACTATTAAGATACTTGTTTACGTACTTGTTAATAAGTGGAATATAATATTTTATAATCTTGGCTTTAATACCATTGTCTTTAAACAAGAATACCAGTTTATCATATGAACGAAGTGTGTCTAAGATCTTTTGTTTCTTTTCTAAGAGTTTTCCTTGTTTGCTCAATAGGTCTGAAAGCCGGTCTTGTGCTTCTTGAATTTTTGATTGTGAGTCTGTGGTTTCAACTACTGCTAATACTTCTTTGTCTAGTTTTTCGTTTAGTTTAACCAGAGATTCTACCGTTTGTTGTTTAGCAGAAACTTTGATAATCAAATCGTTAAGTTTATTCTGAACAGACGTAATTTTGTTCAGATTATTTTTAGACATATTTATTGCTTCTTTTATGCGCTCCAACGAGCGATTGTGTTCTTTGGCCTTCTCAGACTTCTCGGTAATGACTGTCTCTTTGTGTTCTTTACTGATGGTTTGCTTACAAGTTGGACAACTGTGGTTTTTTTGGAAGAACTGGATATCTTCTTGTACGCTTTCAATGGTGCTTTCGAGCTTGAAAAGGACAATTTGCTGTTTCTTAAGTTCCGCATTAATCTGGTCTCCTGGTTCTATTTCTATTTCCAGTTCTTTCATTGCTTTCTGGAGTGTTTTAATTTCTTTGGAAATATTTTTGATTGTGTCTGTATTTTCTTCTAGAGTACGTTTACGATCTGCCATACGATCCGACGTATTTTGCTGGTACGATTCTAATACCTCTTTGGTTGCACTAATCTTTTCATTTACTAAAATTAGATCAGAATCTACTGCTTGTAGATTGCCTTTACTAGCACCAATCTTAGTTTTTAATATGCTATTCATCTCAGAAAAAATACCAATATCTAAGATATTTTCAATTACAGTACGACGATCTGCTGGTGTTAGCTGCATGAACGGAATAAAAGAAGATGAACCTAGTACGACAACCTGTGAAAATGTTTTATGATTCATTCCCACAATCTGCTCTTCTAAAATATTTTGGTAGTCTTTGCTTTTAGCGTCTTCATTTAAAAGTTCGCCATCTTTGTATATCTTAAATACTTTGGGAGCTAAACCACGAACAACTTTATATTCGGTTTTTCCTATAGTAAATTCTAGTTCTACTACGCAGTTCTTTTTATTGATGCTATTTACTAGTTGTGGAATATTCATATTCCGAAACGGCTTTCCAAATAACGCAAAGCTAATAGAATCAAGAAACGCAAACGATTTACCGTTTCCATTAGAACCACAAACTAATGTGGTTGCATTCTTTCCTAGTTGGATTTCGGTAAATGTATTACCAAAAGATCCAAAGTTTTTAAATCGTACAACTTTAAATGTTATCAATCTAAACTCTCCATATAGATTTCACGAACAATATTTTTTAACTCTTCTGCATTGTCCGCTTCCATACCATCTATTTCTTTATTAATAATACTAAGAGTGTCTTCAGATACGTCTATATCTGTTTCTTCTTTAGTTTTATCACTAAGATCTTCAATGATACTTACACTTGCTGGTTCTACAGCATACAGTGAATCTATGAATTGGTCAAATTTTATTTCACTATTTTTTTCGTAAACTATTACCTTTACGTAAGTTCCTTTATATTTTGACGGATCAAAGTCTTGTATAAGAGTACCGTTTCTCCATTCCACATTATAAAACATTTTATTATGGTTGGGAATAAACTGTAGTTCTCGTGTTTCGGTATCTAATACATGAAATCCTTTTATTTCATGGGTATCAATACTAGTCATCTGATACTGTGTGCCCAGATAGTGTACATTTCCTTTAGAACTTTTCTTATGGAAATGGCCGGAAAGAACCAGATCAAATTTTTCTAAGAACTTATCGTCCATACCTTCGGCAAATTTAACCCCGGGCATAACTTCGTATCCCGACAGTTCTAAATGTCCTGCTAGTATGGTTGCTTTGGTGTCTTGGATCTTTTGCATAAACTGTTGTTTGTTTTCTTCGTTGATCCACGGAACCATCAGAATAGTTGCACCATTAAAACATACTTCTTGTACATCTTCGTATAGATGAAATGACTGGTGGCATTCTGCTAGAACTTCTTTGGGAGAGTTTAGTCTGTTTGTATTCTTATAGAACACATCGTGGTTTCCTAGAATACAGTGTAGCTCTACACCATTAGCATCAAACCAATCAATAAATCGTTTTTTAGTGTGGTGAAGTGTATTAAAATTAATAAACTTACGACGATCAAACAGATCGCCCAGATGAAGAACTTTAGTAATTCCGTGTTCTTTAAGATACGGAAAAAACTGTTCTTCAAAAAACTTAAGAAAATGATTTAAGAATAGGGGAGAGTCGCCTCGTGCCCCAAAGTGGGTATCACCAATAATTGCAATTTTCATGATTTCTTTTTAGTACGCTTTTTACGTTTCTTTGGTTCATATTTTTCAATATCACGTTCAGAAATTTGAAACAATTCGCTAAGTGCTTGTCGTGGTGTGTCTTTTTCAAAATAATTTTCTCTAAACCATTTATGTATTGTTCCATCATCCATGTTTTCAGTCATCTTTAATTTTACAAACGCCTGTTTCTTTTCTCGTTCTATTCGGCGTAAGAATGCATAGTATATTATCTGTGTAAAATAAGAAAAAGGATTTTTAGATTTTCGTGGATTAAAATTGTGAGCATACATCAAACAATTTTCTATACCATCACCAATCATTTCTTCTTTATACGGATAATTAACAAAGTTAGATTTAGAAGAAAGACGTTCTGCTATTTTAAGAAAACATGTTCCTATATAATCTGAAACTGGTGGTGGATCATCTCCACTATCTTCGGCTTCACGTATTGCTTTTTTCCATTTGATCATTTCTGCAAGAAATTCTTTATTATTAATATAATGATCTTCTTGTAATATTGGTTTTAAATTGTCTTCACTTTTTATCTTTTTAGATTTTTTAGACTTTCCACTTGACATGATGTAAAATTCCTGCTATAATATATTGTCTGGAATAAAGAAGAATTAAGTTATTTGTAATCTTCTGAGTTAGGATCTGATGGCCAATCAGTCCAACTGTTTCCAAGATCCTTTTTATCTTTATCATTACCAGTGTACTTGTCGGGGCTCATGCCTTCGCCATTTTCATTAGTAATTTCATTGATCATCTCACCTAATTCTTTTCGGTCAAGTAGGCCAGACTTTAGAAGTTGTACGATTACTTCAGGTGAGAATACAAGGTTCATAAACACCATTTTATCACCTTTTTGAGGTTTTGCAAGATCTTTTAAGTTAGAATCCATTTCATCGTTTTTCATAGACGAATCGATCATATCCTCAACATGTTTCTTAAAATCGTTGATTAGATCTTCATCCGACATACCTTCTGATAACGGAGGAAATCCAAAAGGAAATCCAGATTGTTTTTTTGGTTTTTCTGGTTTTGTATCTAATTTTCTTTTTTCTGCCTCGTATAATTTTGATGCATTACTAGATGCTGGAATTATAGTATTAATTGATTCTTTTGATAACGCAGCTATTTTAGTGTCTGACAACATTAACCAATCTTTAAGCATAAACACTTCACGCATACCACCAAACAAATCTTGAGTTACCATAGATTTAAACACCATAGGTCTGTGAATTTTAATTGAACCATCTTTTGATAAACGAACAGCACCTATTAAATCTTCACCAGACTTTAATTTAATTATTTTGTAATGTTTCATTGGACTCCTTTGGTAGTTGCACCGACACTAATTTAAACGGAAACCCTTCATTAGTATATATTTTTAATCGTTCATACAGATGATTCATTCCGTGATTGATTTGTTTCTTGTATCGCAGATCGTCTGCTATATCAATCAATTTCATCTGAATTTTTGTTTCACTCTTTCGTAATCCTCTCCCTATAGATTGTAATATTCGTATAACCGATTTAGAAGGTGAGGCAAAAACAATATTATGAATGTTTCTTATATTTATACCTGTAGAACATGTACCATACGAAGCAATAAGAGTTGCATTTGATCCAGAATCCATAATTTTTCGTATTTGTTCTCTTTCATCTACTTCTGTAGCTCCATGAATAAAATAAACAGGTTTTGAAGAACTTGATTTAATTAATTCATAAAGCGGTTTTCCTTGCAATTCAACAAAATTAAAAAGAACTAGAGTATTTCCATTTAATTTGTTACATAAATTTTTTATAAATGTGTTTCGTCTGGTATTACTCACAACCCAACGAATTTCGTCCACATACAACATTTTTTTAGTTGTTTCAATATCTTCTGGACTGTATTGTAGCTGTAGACAGTCAATGTTAATATTAGACAATAGATCTTGATCTATAAGTTTTTTAGTGGTAGTGGTATGATACGTAGGACCAAATAAACCTTCAATAACTAGTTTATGAGTTTGTGTGCCATCAAGTGTTCCTGTTGTACCTATACGATATTTGGTTTTTTTGGCTTTACTCATGATAGATGAAAGGGATTTAGCTTTAAACAAATGACATTCATCACCAAATACACCAATAAAATCTTCAAAATAATCGTATGGCTGATTGTAAATGCTCTGCCAAGTAGAAATAATTATACGTTTGGTAGAAGTTTTATCTTTACCAGACATTACTGTATGAATATTTCGATCTGCTCTCCACGAATCGTGTTTAGAATATTCACGAAAATCTGCTAACATCTGTGCTACCAAACTGGTGGTTGGAACTATTATTAATAATTTTCCTGTTGGATTCTGATCTAACATCCAACGACATAATAGATATATCATCAAAGACTTACCAGAACCTGTAGGAGACACTAGAAGGGCTCTAGAATGCTCCAAGGCATGTTGCACGGCCTGTATCTGGTAATCGTATGGTCGAATCTCTTTACCTCCAGCAGATATACTTAAACCGTCTATAAATGTTTTAACATCTTTAGGATCCGGTTTATCGTATGAAATAGTAGATAACTCCCAAGTGTATCCACGATCTTTTGCAAATTTTATTACTTGATCGGTTAAACCGGCAAATATAGTCTGTGTATACAAATTAAACAGACGAATTTTGCCGTCCCAAAGTTTCTTTTTAAATGCAGGAGTATATTGAAAGTTGGGAACACTAAACGTAAAATAACTGTTGAGTTCCTTGGCCAAGGAACGATCACAATCAACTTTAATCATTACAGAATCTGGTTGTGTGATCGTCAGGTCGGCCATTAAACTCCTTGGGTAAATTTATACCAATCTATCATAGCACGAATTTGCCATTGTCGATTATTGATAATTTTTACTATATTTTCTAGATAATTAACTTTTTCAGACTGAAACGCAACTCGTTCGTCCAGTTTAATCCAATCAGAATCAGATGTAATTAAATCGTCTGCTTCTGTTTTGAGTACATTAAGCTCAAAAGGTTCCCAACCTAAATTAGTCAGTTCTTCTTGACTCATACGACCAGTATAATACAGCCATTTATTACGACGAAGAACTGCTTGTTCGTTTTCTAATTTCTTTAAACGAAGTTTTTCGTCCATAAAAAATGTAAGATATTTATTATGAAGCTGTGGTGTATTTGCAGATTCACGATCTAAAGCAGTTTCGTCAATCTTTAGATCTTCTTTAATCATTGTTTTAAGTTCGTCAAAAGTCATAATTATATTATACAACAAAATTTAAAATATTCAAGTTATAAGTATTCTATTTTGTAATCCGTAAATGTAAAAGTAGCTGTGGCTATAGCTTCCATAGCATCTGATGTTATTGTATTGAATTGAATCTGAGAAAGCTCTATAGGGAATAATCGTCTAAAAGACACTTTTATTTTTGGTTTATATGAACTGTTTGTTATTAAAAGATTTGCATCAGATGCTTGATTTTCGTATGAATTTTTCATATCGGTTTCAAAATAATTACTATTATCTTTCATCCAATTATGAATTTCTAACCAATTTTTTAAATTTTCATCAACTTTAAATCCTATAACAAGAGGATCAAATCTAACAGCACCAACAGGAACTTTTATAGGATGACTAAAAATTGTTGGTTGTTCTACTTCTCCAAATTTCATTCCTGGAAGATTTGCTGCCTGACAAAAATAAACTATATTTGGAATCCTATTTAAACTAAATTCAAAATAATTTATTAATAATGGATTGTTTGTTTCTGGAGTAGGCATATTAATATTTATGTAAACGAAAAGGGGGGTCCTTTTTACGGGACCCCCCTTCATCGTTAGTTTTACTCACTTATCAAGTGTTACCGTGAATATTGGTAATTCTCATGATACGGTAGTATTGGTTTCCACCGAGAGCATTGATGTCAGTGTTCTCAGCGAATGGATTGCTAACCATGCCGTAACGAGTCTTGAATCCAATCTTGGGTTGGAAAGTGTTTTGATCAACTGCACGTACCATTTGTAGCGGAACGTATGGGCAGTAGAATACACCAGCGTCGTATGGGCTAGCTCCACGATAACCAACTAGAGCAAAGTCTACACCTAGAGCGGCATATGGATCAATGTAAACCTTGAACTTGCCGTTTAGAATACCAGCAAAGGTGTTGCCAGTATCATCAACTTCTAGTTGAGTTTGAACAGCAGGAGTGAGGTTTAAGAATCCACCCATAACTAGAGCTGAAGCTACGTCGCTGCTGCAGATAACAAAGTTACCTTTACCACGACGAGTTTCCTTGGCAATTACGTTGGCTTCGCGTTCAATTTGATACATTAAGCCACGGAAGCGTTCTGCACTCCAACGACCGTCTGAGTCAGCATTTAGATCGTATACACCAGCAGTGGTTAGATCGCTTTGTGAAGCACCTTGTTTAGCGGTACGATATAGAGTGTAAATTAGCTCACGATTAATTTCGTTGAGAATTTCAGTGCTAAGAATATTAGCAAGTTCACTCTCAGCGTCAAGACCGTGTACAGCACGGAGATCTTGAGCTAGTTCAGTGGTGTATTCGGCCTTTAGAGCACGGGTCTTAGCTTCTACAGCAAGACGTTCAATGCTAAATGCCATCTCACCAAAAGTTTTTCCTGCTCCACCTTCACCTAGTTGTTCTGCTCTGCTGGTAATCATACCACGGAAATCGTTAAGATCAAAGTTAGCATTGCTATCACGAAGACCAACTAGACCGGTTGAAGCACCAAAAGTGCCACCGCTAAATCCGTGCATACCATTAGCGGCTGAAACACCTACAGGGTTTACACCACCGGTTGCTGAGAATGCAGCACCAGCAGCAGTACCACCGCTACCACCAAACTTAGCAAAAGCTTCTTGGAATAGAGCTTCTTGACCGTTACCGACTGTTCTAGCACCACCACCGCTGTCTTGCTTGCCGTAACGGCTACGCATAGCAAAGATAAGACCGGTTGGTGCACTCATGGGTTGCACACCAGCAATATCGTAAGCCATTAGGTTAGGCATGCTACGACGAACTAAGCTGATTAGAATAGGATCGTAACCTGCCATATTGCTGTTAGCACCACCAACACCAGAAACTTGGCTTTGGGTGCTGAGGAAAGCTCCGCCCATTGCATTGGCTGGAGTTTCTATTAGCATTTGCTCACGAAGAGCTTTTTCTTGATTTTCTAAAAGTTGTGCAGTAACGCGCTTTTTGTAGCTATCTTTAATTTCTGGGAGAGCACCGTGATTAAGTAGTGGTTCCCATTTCTCGGTTAATACGTCGAGAGGTGTAGTATTTGCAAAATCCATTGACATTTTAAGTTTCTCCTTGGTTTAAATTTATTTATAAATTATAGATTTTTAACTTGACGAGCTAGTGTGTTAACATATACAGACATGGGTCCGTCAACGTTAACGGGCTCTTTTTGTTCTGTAAGTGTATCTGGTTCTTTAGCAGCTACAGGAGCAGCTTTAAGATAATTTTCTTTGATAATATCAAGTTTGCTCTTGAATTCTTCAGCAGAGTTAAACTCAATATTTTCAGATAGTGTGGCTAATCTTTCAGCATCTACTTGAGTTAGATCTGAAATTGACTCTAGGAATACACCACGAGCAGCAACAAGTGTTAACTTGTTGTTTAATTCCATATTATTTTTAATTTGTTCGTTTAGTGTTTCTTCTAGTTTTTGATTTTCAACAAACAGATCTTCGACCATATCGTGTTTGGCTTCGGGAACTTCAACGTAATGGCTTTCGAATAGACTCTTCAAACCATTCATAAAACTTTCAGCTACTTCGGTTCTGATTCCAGATTCTACTGCAAGCTTG
>Ga0129336_10000307_pt1 | contig 28037 bp, 18 predicted proteins | sample CPB6_02_DNA_FD_96878 | JGI IMG/M metagenome (GOLD analysis project Ga0129336, IMG submission 96878) | Freshwater to marine salinity gradient microbial communities from Chesapeake Bay, USA - CPBay_Sum_0.6_0.2_DNA | ecosystem: Environmental > Aquatic > Marine > Coastal | place: USA: Chesapeake... | reverse complement strand
CACAAACACGACAAACCACTTATCAATATTTTGAATAGATGCAATACATCATTTGGATCGCGAGCATTCAAAGATAGAATATTGAAACCAATTGTAGATAAAGAAGTTTTGAAACAGCGATATGATGCTATTGATTTTATGTTAACTGATAAAAAATTCTATGAAATATCAAAGAATTTGTGTCATATTCTTGATTTAGAAAGAATCAAACGTAAAATGGCAATTAATAAAATGAATCCATGCGAATGGTATGGGTTTAATACTTCTATAGAAAATGCTATTTCTATTTTAGAAGAGTATTACAATGATGATGATTTGGTAGAATATAAAGATATGATAGATTATTATACAAATATTTTAGATCTAGAAGAATGTTGTAAATACAATTTATGTGACATTAAGGGAAATATTTTTGTCAAAGGCATATATGAAGAGATTGATAAATGTGTAGAAAATATTGAAAATACATATAGCAAAATAGTTGAAATATGTAACAATATAAATAAAATAGGAACAGGAGACACAACATCGTGCAAAATAGAATACAATGACAGAGAATCGTATTATATATCAATGACTAAGAAAAGGTATGATACTGCTAAGGCAAAAGATGGATTGTTCATGAAATCATTTAATATAAAGCAACAAACATCAACATGTAATGTTAAACTATCAAATAATGAAATTTCAAATTTTTCTCAAACTATAGAAAAGAATGAAAGCATTATTGTAAAAAGTGTAATCAAAGCATATAAAGAGTTTGTTACTGATTTTATATCAAAATATGATAATATTATTGGTAATTTGATCAAAAAAGTAATAGAAATAGACATAGCATGTTGTAATGCAAGAAATGCTTATGAATATAGATATTATCGTCCAGAAATAATAGAAGATGAAGCATCTTTTATAAAAGCAAATGATATTAGACATCCAATCGTTGAAAGAATAACAGATTCGACAGAATATATAGGAAATGATATTGATCTATCGCCACAAAATAGAAATGGTATGTTGTTGTATGGAATTAATTCATCTGGAAAAAGCACACTTATGAAATCAATAGGATTAAATATAATTATGGCTCAAAGTGGCATGTTTGTTGCATCGTCGAAAATGGAATTCAGCCCTTACAAACACATATTTACAAGAATATCAGGAATGGATAATATATACAAAGGAATGAGTAGTTTTGTAGTAGAAATGACAGAATTGAGAAACATTTTACAACGTTGTGATAAAAATAGTTTAGTATTGGGAGATGAGATATGTTGTGGAACAGAATCTACATCTGCTGTTGCTATTGTTGCTGCAGGAATAGAAACACTAGTTGAGAAAAAATCAAGTTTTATTTTTGCAACACATTTGCATGAACTTGTTAACATAAAAAAAATAAAACACATGATTGAATTTCAAAAATATATTTCAGTGTGCCATGTTCATATATCAATAGACAATAATAATAGAATCATTTTCAACAGGAAATTAATGGAAGGCAAAGGACACGATACATATGGGATAGAAGTATGCAAATCACTAGATATGCCTAATATATTTATGAGAACCGCCGAAGAAATAAGAAAAGAGATGATGGGAATGGAAACTATTATAACAAATACAACAAGTTCAAGGTATAATAATGATATATATATATCTAAATGTAAAATATGTAACAAACCTGCAGAGGATACTCATCATATAAAATATCAATGTAATAGTGATAGTGACGGATTTTTTACGAATCATCATAAAAATGTCAAACATAATCTAATTACGTTATGTAAAGAATGCCATAATAAAGAACACAATGGAACAATTAAAATTAAAGGATATATTGAAACAACAGAAGGAGTCGTTGTTGATCTAGAAGATAATGTACAAAAATTATCAACCGAAATTGAAAACACAGATGATATTGACTGTGAATTGACATTTGATGAAATCAAAAAATTAAAACAATATGTAAAACGTGGTAAATGTAATGAGTGGTATGTTCGATCAGCGAGAACAAATAAATTCAAGAAAAGTAATGAAGTTTCTGTATTAAAAGCCATTCAAAAACATATAAATTATAAAAATATTGTTGAAATAACCGATACAATTTCCAATTTATTATATGATTATACAATGTAATAAAAATAGCATCATTCTGTTTGTGTTTTATTATTGTAATGTTGTTTTAATTTAGGCTCTAAAAAATGAATATAATAAATATCTTCTATTTTTTTTAAAGTTATTGATAAAATTTTAATAATTTTATGTAGTGCAATATTATAATTATTTTGATCTTTTGGATTATCATTTAGAATTATGTGATGCAAAATGTTTTTTATTTCGATAAATAAATTTATTGTGTACTTTTTTGAAAACAAAAATGTCATGGTATTATTACTTCAATTAAATGTAATTTGTTATTATTCTTTATATTACTTATATTATAGAGCGTATATTAATATTCAAATAGAACAAGTAATATGATTAAGTCGAATATTGATAAAATTAATAATAATTTAAAAAACGAGACTGTAACAACACTTGTACCCGATAGATTGAGAAATGCAATCTTTGATAAAATAAAAGATACAAATATTGATAAAGGTAGTTTAACTGATATTAAGAAAAGTGTAAATGATGTAATGAAGTCATTTGCAGCGGATCAAAATGCAAATATAAGTTCTTCTACAGACACCAACAATTTAATAAAAAATGTACCTGACAAATTAAGAAATGCTATTTTTGATAAAATAAAAGATGCAAATATTGATAAAGGTAGCTTAACTGATATTAAGAAAGGTATAACTGACGCAATGAAGACATTTGCTGTAGATCAAAATGCAAATATGGGTTCTTCTATAAAACCCAATATAACTATGAGTAATGAAAGTACATCAGCTACACAAGCAATTCCAAAACCGACTACACAAGCAATTCCAAAACCGACTACACAAGCAATTCCAAAACCGACTACACAAGCAATGGCACAACAACGGAAAACGTTTATAACAGCCCCTAAAGCAACAGCTTTACAGAAAAATCAACAACAAAAATCATCTGTTTCACAAACAACAACACAGCGTACAATATCTCCAGTAACGCCTAAATCAATACCATCACAACAAACGGCACAAAAAAAAGAAAATACAGAAGATTCTTATTTAGTGAGACTTGGTAATAATATTGCTGAAAAAATAAAATATATAATTACAAAATTATCAGAAATTTATGAACAACATATCAAGAATAATAAGTCATTCACCATAGAAGATTTTTTAAATTTTACACCAAAACAAGATTTTATAAATGAAAAAGGAGAAATTGAATCAAGAGAAATAGAAAAATTAGAAAAATATTCATATACATACTTTTTGTTATACAGTATGTTGATATTTAGTATGGAAATCATACCAATTATAATATGCATATTGACCTTTACATATTTATTCTTATGTATAAAATCTACAATATTCATGTTCAAAAAGAAAATGTTCTTGGGGGATGAAAGAAAATATGTTGATGTAGGAAATATGATACATGTATTTAATAAGATTTACATACCAGATTATATTTTCATATTATGTGTACTGTGTATAATATATATTATATTTACTACATATTTACAATATAGTAAATTCATTGATTTTACTAATCCAAAAATTGTTGATAAATATAATAATGTAAACACGTTTATAAGGTTATGTATTATGATGATTATCATTAATTTTATAGTATACTACCATCCATATCAAATGATGGGATATAAGAAGGACAATTTTGATCAAAGAGTATATGAAAATATTAACTATGATTATTTGGAATACTTAGAGAACGTGCAGAAAAATGAAAAGAAATGTAATAATGATTGTAATATAAATTTAGTGGAAGTAAATACATTACAAAATTTGAAAAACTATATAATTGATATGCAAATGCAGGTAATTTCTAAAAACGGAATAGATGACCTAGCAATATTATCAACTGAACAAATTAAAAAGTATACTGTTACATTTGCAGATAGTAAGGAAGAAAAGTCATTCTATAATCAAATAAGAAATGCAATAATGACTTATTATTTAATTTCAAATTTTTCTCAAACAAAATATGATATTTTATTAACACCTTCGTTTTTTTACAATAAAGTATCTATCCTAAGTGCAGTTAATGCAAATAAAAGTAGTATTTTTTCATTTAAAAATTCAATAGAATCCTGTTTAAACATAGATATTGATGGGAAAAACAATCAATCGCAATATATGAAAGATATATGCGAAGACTGTGCAACTATCAAAAATAATATACATAAAGAATTAGGCACAGTAATTGATTTGCTAAGTAATTATCAATTTTCATTGCAATTTTTTTTGATTGTTTTGGTATCATTAGTGTGTATTATTTATATTATATATTCAATGAAAAGTAAGTAATGATTTATATAAAAAATGATTCTTGATACATATTGGTGGAAGTATGAATAAATATGGGAAATTCTGCGTCATTTAATAACCGCATAGATAAACAAGAACAGTATGTTGATATAAATTTTGAAAAAGTAAAAAAACCAATTGAATAAAGATTACACTAGTCTTCAAATCAAGGCTAAACTACGACAGGAATATCATAGAAATTCAAATAATAATGATTATATAATGGCTCATGTATGGAATTCTGTAAGATTATGATTATGATAAAACCATGAAAAAAATGTATTAAATTAGTAAAGAACTAATGGGATTAAAGCGAAATCACAAAACAAAAAAACATATAGGAGGAATTGCGCCTGTAGCAGCAGCTGCCGCTGCTTCAAGAGTAGCACCAATGCTTGCGCGAGCAAAGTCAATGCAATCTATGGCAAAAACTACTCAAGGACAAAGTAAAGGTTTATCCAATTCTGCTGCAAATCTGTTTAAAAAACATTCATCGCCAAGCACAACTGGTCAATCAAACAGTAATAAAGCACAATCTTTTTTTAATAAATTTAAAACAAAAATGGATAGTAATAATAAACAAACAAATGGAGAAAAAAAACCATCATTCTTTGATAAATTTAAGAAAAAGCCAGAAAATGCAGTAACCGCAAATGGAGAAAAAAAACCATCATTCTTTGATAAATTTAAGAAAAAGCCAGAAAATGCACTAACCGCAAATGGAGAACAAAAACCATCATTCTTTGATAAATTATTGGGAAGAAATAATAATCAAACCGATATGTCTCAGAGTAGTGAGGGAAATAATAGGGCATCATTGGCAATTCCAGGATCATCGTTATCCAACGCACAACCAATACACGATAGTAGTACACCCACATATCAACAAAGGTCTACACAACAATATGTTGCACAAAAGTCAGGAGAAGATAGCATTATTCATATTATTGAAAATATGGCGAGTGCTTTAAAAGTAATTATATCATTGATTAGATATATACTATTTATGTTATGCTTACTTATATTAATACATTCTATACAGAATGTATTTTCTTTCTTAAAGACTTATATTACAAAACTGATACAATCTACTAACAATAATGTATTAGTTAAAGATACGTTAAAGTATGGATTATTACAATATGTAGATTTGTTTTACTTACGCAAAGACAAAGATAACAATACAAATACAAGAGAAAAATTATTTTATATATCAAATATTTTTCAAATTATACAAATTATACTAATAGTATATTTTGTATTGTTATTAATATTTATTATTACTATGTTGTTTGTATTCTTTTTACAGTTATTTGCAGAAGTAGGACTTGGTTGGAAAATAGATAAAATGACAGATGATAAAGGAAATGAAAGATTTGTGGAGATGATATTAAAAACTGATTTATTTTACCCTCTTATTTTGGTTATGATTTTATTTTTCATATACAAGTATTATTTCAAAGATTTTATGATTCAAAAGATGGCAAGTACTCAAGAAAACATTTATAAAATAGACGAATACATATTTTCGAAATTGACAGAATACTCTTCAAATATTGACGGTGATGTTTATAACATTTTAATAAATAGAACCAAAAATAATGCAAATGGAGAAAGTCAAAAAATAAACACAATTATTATGAAAAATTTAAATGAAGGAGACATATCTCGTGCAAAACAAAATCTGTTATATTACACTTTTTATTCTCAAGTTCATGACAACATTCCAGACACTAATTTGAAAGGACTCAAATTAATAAATCAATACTTTTTTGGTACTGATCCATCAAGTCAAAATAAATATAGTGATTTGCCAGATAATGACATCACATATATTTCATTGATGATAAATTCACTTGGATTCAGTAAAAATGTAGATATGCAAATTTATACTAATTTGGATGTATTCAAAAGCCAAGATCCTAAATCTCAAGAACTATTAAAAGAAATGAATCTAGTGATAGAAACATTTAATGATGATATACTGACATTAACTGCTGATTTTCCAAATATGACAATATATTTCGCATTTATGATTTTTCTTATTTTATATATGACAGGCTTGTTTATGCTTGGCTATGGCACATTATTAAACAAAATTTCTTATGAAGAGAAGGATAAAAATAACTACGATGCTGCTCTTATTCGTAATCTTCAAACCATATCTCAGTATGTAACCCTTGCAATAGTAACATTTATAAAACCATTGGATATACTACATAAAAATTTACCAGAAAAACTCAAATAAAAGTCTAATAATATATTAGATTTATGAATGAACGATATTGACGTTTATGCGATAATATCATTCGTAATGGTAATATTACTGGTGTTATTTTATTATAATTTTATGTCAATTTTGAAATTCAAGTGGATTTTGGATTATATGAAAACAGAAGAAAATGTATGTTATGAAAGCAATGGTGCTAAATATGAAGGAGATACGAAAAAACATAAAATGGCAAAATTTCTGTATGATAAATTGTTTGAAATATCTTATTTTTCACTAAAAGACGATTTCACAAAGAGTTTTTATGTTTATGTTACGTTTTATAGCATAATATGTATTGCATTATTAATATCATTCTATCCATATATATTTACAATGTATAAATTCTATTTGATATTATTTATAATCTATGTATCATATACTACAGTGAACAGTTTGATTGTAAAAAACTTTCAAGATATTGATTTCAAAAGAAACGAAGACGATGGTTACATAAGACAATATTATAAATTATATAAAATAATAAACGCTTTGTTGATAGTTGCAAATATTTATGATGAGCCCATGGAATATATGTATGATAAGTTAAATTATAAACAACGTACATTCGATGACATGTTAAAGAAACATATTTCATCTCATTTTAATCTATCAAATACATCTAATATTCTTCAATATAAAACTAAACTGATAAATGATTTAGATATTGCCCAAGTGTTTGTATTTGATAAATTATCACCATATTATTTGAAATATTTTGATAATATTTATTTGATCAATACTACCAATGATAATATTGAAGATAAAATATATCTACGTGATATATTTTCATATAGAAATAGTTCGGTTAATTTCCATAAAGTTCGTGTAGAATTTGATTTGTTAAATAAATTGATAACCGAGTATGATGAAAATAGTGAAAGTATCCCGATAGAAACAAATAGTACTTACAAAAAAATACAAGAGGTAATAGAAAATTATCCACCAGATGCATTGGATATAGAAACACAATATAATAACTTATGGGATATTTTAAGAAATATAAATGTTATTATTGATAATGATAAACAATTAAGTGCTTTTAACAGTGTTTTATTTACAAAAGTAATGAATCAAATAAATAGCATTAAAAGATCTTTATATAGCCAGAAAAACAACGAAGTATATAATGAAATTAATGTAAAGATAAAGGAATTATTGAAAAAAGAAGCGATTGATGTTGAAGAAGACGATTATATTAAATTTTTCTTTAGACATCAAGATTTAATTATGAATATGGATGATAACAATGCATTCAAAATATATTCAGATGTATTCAATTTACTAACATATCAATCAGAATATGTATATGCATATATTGTATTTTGTACAATCATTCTATTATCAATAATGCATTATATATATGTTAGTTTTGATAATTACACATATTTATCGGCAATGTCTTTAATGATATTGATTTTTGGGTTTACAATGTATTTCAAAACAACATTAAATAAGTAATAAAAGAATATAGCACATTATATTATATACAATATATTATCAAACTATGTCCAAACCAATAAATTTAATCCTCGCCATGACTTTTAATGGTGGAATCGGTTATCAAAATAAAATTCCATGGAGTATTCCGAAAGAAATGAAGAAATTTCGCGAGATAACAAAACATGTCGTTGATAATAATAAACAAAATGCTGTTATAATGGGTAGAAAAACATGGGAGTCTATCTCAAAATGTTTACCTAATAGAAAAAATATTGTTATATCGAGCAATAAATACTATAGAAATCAAATAACAGACGAAAACGTATTGATTTTTCCAAACATAGATGAGGCCATGATATATTGCTTTATAAACAGTATGATTGAACAAATATTTATTATAGGAGGTACAACATTATACAATGAATTGATGCATAATCATACCTATAATGTTAATAAAATATTTTTGTCTGTCATTTTTGAATATAAAATTAAAACAGATTCATATATAAATTTGGATATTCTATATAAAAACTTTTATTTGGAAAAAGATGAAAATTATAAAAAAGAGCATAAAGAAAGGCTATTTGCATCATATATATGTTATTTGAAATAATTGAAAATGTATTTCAAAGTAAAACATTACATAGAAATGCTTCTATATAAAGAGGTTCGCGACCTTTATTTGTTTTGTTAAGTATTGCATCGTAATATGATGCTTTTTCAATTAGCATAATTTTCTTTTTTTTTGGCATGATTTTCAAAAGATCATCTAATATTAAAGGTATTGTTACATTATACTGGAAACATTGATATGATATTTTTTTAATAGAATCCAAACTACTTTTTTTGGCGGTAAAGGTTTTAATAAAATCATATAATGGTGGAAAATGGAATGTGCAGAATTCTTTTGTAATCAAAGATGGATTAATAAGTTCGACTTCAGCAATAAAAATAGATTTTATAATATCGCGCGTTTTGCATTCTTTTAAATATTTGTTTAGTTCTATATCCAAATACGACTTGAAAATATCACATATTTCAATATTTTGAAATAATGGCATTCGTATTAAATCAAAACGACTTTTTATAGGAACATCAATTTTATCTAATTTCAATGTTGTACAGAAGAAAAACGCATTGTTAGAATACCTTTCTAAAATAATTCTAAAACTATTAAAATCACTTTGAGATAACATATCAATATGTTTTATGATAATACAATGTTTTGTATTATTAATGTGTTTTGTATTAATAATATTTTTTAAGAAATCGGAAATTTGATTCAGATTTTTTGTCATAGAAGGATTTAATAAATCTATTTCAAGAAAGTGTTGATTATGTAGGTAAGGTATGTCTTTTTTCCACACACATTCTTGTTTATGTAAATAAAGTAATTTAAATCTATACTTGAGTAATTCATCTAAAAACTCATCAGTAGGAAATCCAGAACAGCCAAAAAGCAGCGCATTGTTATTAGTTATATTTAAAAATTTGAAAATTCTATTATAATACTCATGTTTTTCAATTATTTTTAAAAAATTGTTTTTAAATTTTGACCATAATGGTTGTTTTTCATATATATCTTGCATATCATTTTATTATATAAACATAATTATTTTTATATAATATAATATGTATTCTCAAGCATATAATTATTATAGTGTTCTTGGATTAAACTTAAATGCTTCTACTGAAGAAGTTAAAAAAGCATATCGTGATATTGCATTGACATGTCATCCAGACAAGTTGATTCACATCAAAGATGATGATGAAAAGAAAAAGCGAGTTGAAAAGTTTAAAGAGGCAACAAAGGCATATGAAATTTTAATGAATAGCAATAAAAATCAGTATGAAAATATTGCTTGGGCAGATGATACGAAATGGAATAATATGTGGAATACTTTTTTTGGGGACGTAACAACAGAAGATTATAAAAATACTACAAATATTTTGAAGGACGCATTTGTTGATATTGCGACATCATTTATAAAAAACAAAATTTATCCCAAGCAATATTACAATCCTTCTTCAAATTTGAATAAAGTCATAGACCACGATATTAAATTATTGGTTACTTATGATGAGGTAAAAAACAACGTGAAAAAAAAATTACGTCTAATTCTAATAAATATAGATGAGCCTATATTCTTAGATGTATATTGTGGTTCATATCCTGAAATAGTAAGAGAATATACTGATGAAAATGATTGCGAACATGAAATAAAAATTAGAATGGAGTTTATTGAGAATGAAGAATATTCTCATATTTCTTCTTCTGCAGGAAAGATTGATTTAGTGAAAATAATAGAAATAAATTTATTAGAATATATATCAGGGTGTGAAAAAGATATTAAATATATTGATAATAAACCATTAACAATATCAATTCCTCCATTCCAAAAAGAATTTTATGAAATTAATGATAAGGGTATATTTGGTGGTTCATTGATATTAAATATTAAACTGAAGAATATTGAATTTGACAATTGGAATAATTTAATAGACAAAGACAAGCACAACATGCTAAGAATATTAAATTTAATGTATAAAATGATATAAAGATAATATCAGTAGTATGAATCATAAAAATGGTAGTAAAAAAAGTGACAGCGACGGACAAGACCCAAGACAATGCTCCTGCAAAAAAAACTGTAGTAAAAACAGCAGAAAAAAAACAAGCCCCTGTTGTAGAACAGGCGAAGGAACCTGTTAAGGTTGAGGAAGCCGTCGAAGTTTCCGAAGATACTGATTCTCAATCTGGAAAATCTGTAATTTCTGATCTTGTAGATAAAATTGCTATGCTTTCAACCCAACTTAAACTCATCCAAACATCTCTAAAGCTAGTAGCCAAAGAATTTGATAAACAAAAAAAAGTAGTAGACAAAGTACAAAAAAAGAAAGAAAAAGCTAAGAAATCTCCATCTGGTTTTGCCAAGCCTTGCAAAATTTCTGATCAACTATGTGAATTTCTTGGCGTAGAAAAAGGCACCGAACTTTCACGAACTGATATCACTAGAAGTATCAATTCATATGTAAAACAACACAATCTTAATAATCCCGAAAATAGAAGAGAATTTTTCCCCGATGCTAAACTTAAATCAATTCTCAATATCCAGAAAGGAGAAAAAGTAACCTACTTTATCCTTCAACGTCTTATTGCTCATCACTTTCCCTCAAGCCAAAATAAACAGTGATAATTATTATTAATTTTTTTTATATAAAAATATAAAATATTATATTGTTATACATAGTAATGGAAAAATACAAAAGCGACAATAATATTGAAATCATTGAACAGGCCACGAGCAAAATGTTAAAAGATTTATTCAATATTGAACAAGAATATAATAAAACAAGAGAATTGGTATATGATATAATGTATATAATTGAAAACAATTACAGCACAGAAAAACTAAGTATTCAAGATTTAAATAAATTAACATTAACAAAAATAAAAGAAGTATATAGTGATAGTCAAAAACAAGATTTTGACTCACATGACATTAATGAGAATGTTACTGAAAATTTCAATGATATTGCCATTGACGAAAACAATATATCATTAAAACTAAATGAATTAGAGAAAAGAAGAAACATGATACCTAAATATAAACACGAACAAACAAATATTGAAACAGATTTTATAAAAAAAGATTCTACAGATGATAGAATATTTGAAAAACATATTTCTCAAGTTGTTTTTTCACCTTCATCGCATAAAGAGCAGAACAATTTTAAAACACTTATTATTAACAGTTTAAATAGAGATTGTGAAAAATGTCCAAAGCGTAATAATTTGAAGATTAATGTAACATTATCGTGTATTAACAATACAATAATACCATATTGTATATGTTTTCCATCTTACGTGAAGACACTAACACCATATGTATTGATGCATATAACAGACGGAAATAAAAATATATACTACAGTTTCACTTGCAATAAAAGCAATGACAACAATATATGGGATGTATGGCAAACAATTGATAATGCAGAAGCTATAAACATGGGTGAAAATATATGGTGTATAAACTTTCTCGATTTTACAAACAATGAATTACAACTCGGTTATGACAATGTGTCAATTACATCTGTTAAAAATAAAAACGAAGATGATATTTCTTTGACATTGAATAATGAAGATTTTAGCGTAGGTGATAATATATGCTTAAGATTACCAAATAAAAAACAAATTTATAAAAAAGTCAAATCAAAAATGGGAGATGTTATTGATATAGATAATAATATTAACATGCCAATAGAAGAGATTATTAACGCAAGTGTAATGAATTTAAATAAACAATATTCATTTATAGTTAAATATGCATTAAGAACTTAATAATAAATCGGTTATAGATATAAATGTAAATACTGCTATTGATATTAGTTCTAATTTATATATTAAATTTAATTTTTCTACTTCACTAAGTTGTTTATATTCTAACTTATGTATGTCAGGGTTCATAAAGTATACTAGAGTATATATTATAAATGTAAATCCAATCACCATAGTAACATGTGTAAATATACCAGGTTTATTGATATGTAAATTAAAGAAATTTAACACTATTCTCAGTTTATAATCATCTACATTTATAACTATAATCATTGATATCAAGATTATTGTATATATCACTAAGTATGCTATCAGCGAATAGAATACATTTGATATTATGCTTTTGTCAATAAGGGTTTCTACGATAGCTAAACACACTTGTCTTATTACAAAACATATGACAATATATATTATTACATCGTCTCGTGTAAGTTTAAGAACCTTTGAAGGATCTAAATTATTAGAAACGACATTTCTAAAGAATTTATCCTTCGCTTCCTCTATTATCATATCACCATTGTTGATATTTTGTAAATATTGTTCCCAGACATTTTCATACTTTGATTTTGTACTATCGCCATTTACAACCCGATATATCGACGGTTTTAGTTTTCGATTGATATCATTTATATGGCTTTCGAAGATATCATCAATTCCTTTTATACCATCTTTTAACTGTTTTATATTTTCTTTTAAATCATCTATACGTTTGTTATTATCATCAACATCAATATTTGTTTGTAATTTTTCTTCATTGCGAATTATATCTTTAGCTAAAGATTTTAAAATTTCATTGGCACTTGATGTTCTTCCTTGTTTTACATAATAATTGTAATTATCATATCGTGATATATATGGTTTTAACTGAACTTCTCTATTTTCTAAACTTTTCTTGTATTTCTCATTACCCTTTTTTATATATTCTATATTGTTATCTATATTATTCAAAGTACTAGATATTTTGAAAGAATTTTCTCCTAATTTTTGTGCATCACTATTTGATAATTTTGTGAGGAACGCGTATTCTTTTTTACGTAATTTTTGATAAAACTCTTTATTAATATCTTCAAAACCTTTCTTGCTTTTTTTTAAATCATCAAAGATACTTGCAGAATCCCTAATTAATTTATATTTTTCTCTAACTTTGTCAATATTACTTTTTAAATTTTCAATGAATTCTTTAATTGCTATATCGTCTACTATATCATTTTTATTACCATTAATATTTTTGCTTATATCTTCTATTTTCGATTTATCAATAAATTGAAAATCAATTGGTTCAAAGATGGTTTCATTTGACTCTTTAATTGAATTCAAAGTCTTTGTAAAATTATCACTTTTATCTTGATATTGATATTTAAAATCCAATATTTCATTCAAAACGGTTTCGTTATCTTTTTTTTCCATTTCAAGTTTTGAATTATTGGTATCTATTTTTTGTTTAGGTTTTATATTTTCATCACCACCTTGTTGGTTTTTCATTATATTATTATATATTGTTTGTTTTGCGACATCTTCTACTTGTTGTTGTTTTTTTTGTTCTTCAATAATACTTTCAAAATTATTTAATATTTCTTCTTGTTCTTCTAGCTCTTCTTGTTTTTGTTGTTCTATTTCCGCTTGTTCTTGCTCTAATTCTTGTACCGTTGGTAATGTTTCTGCATTTTGCTCAAGTTCTTGTTCTATGGTTTGTGTTGCAGTTTGTTCAACTAATTTCTTGATTTCATCAAATTCTTCATTCTCTGCAATTATATTTGATATTTCATTAATTATTGAATTTTTTTGATCATTTTCTTTCATGTTGTCAATTTCACTTTCAGCAATTTTTTCAACTTCTCTTTTCATTTCATCATTTGACACAGTCTCTTCTGCAATTTTTTCAACTTCTGCATTTTTTTTCATTTTATTTATTTCATATATTGCAGCATCCTGTATTTTGTTAATATTAGTATCATTTGATATATCAGTATCTATGTCATTATTATCATTGTCGTTGTAGGGCGGATCAATATATTGATTATCTCCAAAACTTACTCTTGATGGTTTTGGTAACATTCCATCTTGTATTTTTTCATCTTGTCTCATACCTTCAGGACGTGTTCCATCTTGTATTTTTCCATCTTGTCGCATACCTTCTGGACGTGTTCCATCTTGTATTTTTCCATCTTGTCTCATACCTTCAGGACGTGTTCCATCTTGTCGCATACCTTCTGGACGTGTTCCATCTTGTCGCATACCTTCAGGACGTGTTCCATCTTGTCGCATACCTTCTGGACGTGTTCCATCTTGTATTTTTCCATCTTGTCGCATACCTTCTGGGCGTGTTCCGTTTGTTTGTTTATTTGGTGTATCACTATGTTCAACAGGATTGGTATTTGTAGGTATTAATACGCTTGTAATGCTGCCTATATTTTTATTAGCTCTTATGATTTTTGATTTAATATATAACAAATATTTAATGAAATTAGGGTCATTGTGATTATATGTTGCCTTATCTACTAATTTCATGTAGTTTGAAATGATTGCATCGTATTTTGACTCTTCTTTTTCTATAAAAGCCTTTGCTTCTTGATAATATTTCATGAAACAAGGAAATATGTTGTCTTTGCATTTTTTTAATTCTTCTTCATTAAATTCAAAAATACCTTGAAAGAACACTTTGAGTTTATCATATTGAACAAACTCTTCAGGGAGAATATCAAGTTGAACTAATTTATTTTTATAGTCATTTAACTCTGTATCACTTATTAAGTTTTTAAGTTCTTCTGTTCTTTCTTTCTTTTTTTTGTTTAAATTTTTTATCAAAAGATTATAATTTTCTATTTGTTTCTTAATTGAACTATTTGATGGTAAATTATATAAATTATTACGCTTCTTTTCCGTAGTTTCTATTTCAGTATTGATAATTTGAAAATCATGATCTTTTGATTGCAATTCATACAAGTTGTTTTGATATTTGGTTTCAAGCTCATCAATTGTTTTTAGAAGTTCATCTTTTAAAGCATCGTTGTTTTCTATTTTAAACTTTAGTTTTAAATATTGCTCTAATCCTTCTTTCATTGATGATATTTGATATTCATCTTGTTTTGATATCGCATCAGTCGTTATTTCATCTATAATGTATTTTCTTCCTGATTTTGTATCATCCATATAAACAAAAAAGAATGTCTATCTCTAAATTACACAAACAAAAAAGTACAGTTAGAACATATACATTGCAATAAATGAAAGAAATAACCATATTAGTAATGTGAAATCACCAATAAAACGCTTGATATTTTTTTTGATTTCGTAATTATAGTTTTGTACATTATTATTTTCATCTTTCTGTTTTATCAATAACGCTATTATTATAGCCGTATATATAATACCTAAATGTATTACAAAACGAAGACTTTGTTGCAAAGTATAACCTGGAATTAGGTAGAAATAATACAATGAACTTGCAATAATGCCAAACATATTATTTTGTGAAGTATACAATTTGAACACAGATGTATTGTATGTTATATTGACTACAGAAAGAATTAGAAGAATAAATATAGTATATAAAACAATGTAAAGTATAAAAGTATTTGTGAAATTTGTAACGAAGTTAGTATATAGAGCCCAATCAATTATCCATAAGTTTATTTGACGAATTAAGAATGTAATGCCTATAAAAATAAGTCTGTCTTCTTTTGTTAATTTCATATTATTGATCGACATAGCTTCGTTATTTTCAATATTCTCCATAAGATCTTTGAGTTTCATTAATTTTATTTTATTGTCACTATCAGACTCAAGTATGGTCTTCAAGTTTTCTTTGTTTTTGTTTAAGAAACCATTTTCTTGAGTTTTTTGTAATTTTTGAATATTCTCAACATATTTTTTAATATCTTCATTTTGATTTGATGAAATAGTATTATTCAAATTTTGGTATTGTTCATATATAGGTTTTTGCGGTTCAGCACCTCCTTTTATAGGTTGTGAAGAAGAATTATTTGCTATAGGATTTAAACTTTGAAAAGTATTTTCAACAATCGTTTCAATATTATTTGTAACCTTAGTGTTTTGTTCATTTGATAAGATATCTGATTTCACAATATTTTTCATTTTATCAGAAATAAAATTTATTTCATCTTTAATACGGTTTGTTTTATTTTGTAAATACTCCTTATCATTTTCATCAGTCATCATTTTTTTAGGAACATTTCCATTATATAATCTAGAAAAATTTGAAATTATATTTGATATTATTTCACTTTCATTTTCTTTATCGTTTTTGATAAGAGAATATTCGTAAATGAGATTTTTTAAAATTTCTGGATTTTTTAGAGCTTTCATAAATTCTAAATAAAATGAATACCTTGTTGGATTCACAGAATGTACAAAATCATCATTTAATACATTATTAAATAGTTGCAATCTGTTTTTTACATTATCTGGTTTCATATCTGGTAGATATTGAAATTTGTAAGATAATTCTTCATAAATATTATTGAATAACATTAATATAACCCCTTATGTATTTGGGAGATAAAAAATATCAATTAAAAGTTTTTGCTTGTTACTACAAAAGTCCATATTGTTGCCATAACTAATAATAATATAATCATAACAATTATAAAATAAGAATAATTTTCATTCAAGTAGTATGCTACCAATTTTAATATACCTAAAAATAGTAAAATCCATATTACAATAATAAACATTTTGATGTGAAATATTAAATTATTATTGAACGGTTGATATGATTCTTCCATATTTGTTAGAAGTAAAAAGAGTTTATCTGTATCGATGGTGTTTGGTGTTTCTTGTGCACCATCTACATTTTCTTTGGTTTTAATATTATTTTTTATTAAAGGGACCAATCTATTCATTTTTTGTATAGAAGTTTCACTATTGTTATAATAAAATGGAAAATATGTCATGGGTAAATTTTTGACAGGAAGGTTGTCAATATTGTTTGTATTTTGTTTAAAATTGCTGTAATCGGTTTCGTTTCCTATTAAAAAAAATATTTCTGGACTAGTCATTATTACTCTATAAGTAATATATAAAATTTGTTAAAATAATTGGTATCAAATAATTGAAACACAATAAATACACCATTTTATCTGTTTTTTTGGAATTGGAATATATTTTATTTGATGATTCCATACTGAGGTTACTTGTCTTAGTTATTGGTTTAGCATAATCAGCGATCTTATTTTCAAAATTCAAGAAATCATTTTTCATCATATTTATATTTGCATTTAATATATTTACACATATATCAATATTTTCATTTATTTGTTTCAAATCGTCTTCCTTGTTGTTAGCAATAATGTGATACTTCTCTTCGATATATTTCAATAGCATTTGGCATACTTTAGCCATATTAGTTAACACTGAAAATATAGTTTTTTCAATCGTATATACTTTATCATTAATGGTATATTCTATAATGTAGTTGCTTTGTTCTTGAATAATTGAATTAACATCATTTTTCATATCGTCATTATTTTGTTCTTTTAATAAAAGATCATTTAAAACATTTACATTTAATTTGGTGGTTATAATAAGTGATTTAACACTTGATTGAGAATATTCATTTGTAGATATTGAACTAATTAATTTAGAAATACTTGAATAGTAATTTGATAGATGTTCTAGATATTGCTTAATATTCCTTATATTATTTGATTGTTTTATAAAATCAACACTTGCTTCAGGTAATGTTTCTTCAATAATTTGAAACTTATTTTTTCGAAAGACTTCATTAACATTAACATTATTGTGATTGGTAATTATATAACGTGTTATAGGTGTCTTACTATAACTTTGTATTAAGTTCTCCATATCTTTATTGATGCCATCAAATACCTTTTTTATACCAACCGAAAGAAACTCAATAAATTCGTTTTTCTGTTCATCGTTTGAATCGATATTTGGATATTTAACAGTAGTGTACAAATAAAGATAAATAACATGTAGATACTTATCAATAATTAGATTAACAATATCATTATATTCTGTTATATGCGTGTTAGTAATAATATCTTCGAATTTATTATATAACTTATTGTTTTCATTGAATATTTCAAATAATGATAAATCAACCTCTACAATATTCGACTTTTCCACTAAACCATCATTTTTGAAATATTTATCACCATGATAATATATCAATTGTCGCTGATCTGTATTTGTACTATTATATACTTTATATTGTAATATATTATTTATTGCAAAAAACATTTCTTTTTTTATTTTTGCTTTGAAATCAAGTAACGACGATAGATAATCATCGTTATTTTCAATGATTTTGTACTTGATATATAAAATAGGATCTTCTTTTTTGCTTAATTGGTTTTCAAATATCTCTTTTGCGATCTGTGATTTTAATGTTTTGAACTCGCTTTTTGTAAATATTTGTAGATTAATTGCAATCGTATCAAGTACTTTTTGGTTTATATTTGAACATTTTGCAACATTAAAGAAAATACTTTTATTATACGTTTTTCCATTCAGATAATATGATATGTCATATTCATCATTTTTACTAAATTCGAAAAATTGATTTGTATCACATGATTTATCATATTGAAATTCTGGCGTTATATCGATATATTCGTCGGTTGTATCATCTCCTGTTCTTGTTATATTTTCAATATTCTTAAAAAGATTGTTGTATAATGTCAATAAAATAGCATTTCCCACATTTTTACAAACATAATCAATTGTCTTTTTACTATTAGAAGAATCTTGTTCGGTCATCAATATTTTATTAAAAGTTCGATTCAAAACATCAATATATTGTTTATATAATGAATCAGTATTTTTGATAATATATTGGTTTACAGAATCATTAAAATTCGTATTAACCTGAGTTATTATATATATACTAATCAAAAATATTAATGGGGATATAATACCGTATTTCATAAGGTTTTTTATATTTGAATTTTGTTTAGAAATAATGTAAAATAATATCATCGCAACAGTAATAATTATCATGATTAAGGTAACTGCAGATAATTTATCGTAGTAAAAATCATCTTTGATTTTATTTAACTCATATATTCCAAATATATTATTTAGATATTCTGTGGTAACATCAAATGAACTTGGTTTAATATCTTTATCATCATTGTTATTTTTCCAGTTATTATATTGAAAGATGATATTACCAATAACCCAAAACATAAATATATATATGCCAAATATGGCAAAGAAACTCATGTATCCAAATATTGTATTTGATGTAAAAATTTCATTTACATTTGTTGAAAAATATTCTTTGATAGGATCTATATCAACTATATAAAACTCATCATATGCAAATACAAAATATGCTAACCTCAATAATACAATTAATGTGATACCAACAACATATGGAACAAAGGTTCTAGGGTCCTTGCTAAATAGAGAAATATTTATATTATTATTGAGTTGCAGTCCAATATATATAGGCATTATTACTAATGATGCGATTATAACTAGATTAATAAGTATCAATATAAAGAGAAGAATTAAACTTTTATAGTACGGGTATCCGTGTTTGTTTTCTATTAAAAACTTTTTAACAAAATTATATATATCCATTACTCCAAATATTTTGCTGAAAATTTTAAATACATATGTACCGATTTTTTGTAAAATATTAGCATTTTCATCTAATTTAGATTCAAATGATTCATTCAAATTATCAAACCAATTTTGATTATATAATGCATTTCGTAATGTAAAACTAAATACTAAAGATATATATAATCCTATTATAATGGTCATCACAAGAATAAAAACATTATATCTACCTTTATTTACTGTGTTTGGGATTTTCAAATCATTCATATTGTTACTCATGTGAAATCTTGATGTTTCATACTCGACGAATTCATCATTGCAAGATTGTTTTATGAGTTTACCGTAATCATATGTAGAATTATAGTTAATCACAAATTTGGTCAACTCAAATAAATGCTCAAATATTATATAAAATGTAAAAATAGACAAAAATACAATCAAAAAACTTTCAAAATTTTTGTTTAACAAATAATATAATATACTTTTCTGTGAAACATTATTCATATTTAATTGTTTAAGATAAAAAAAATATTTAATTCACTATATATGTTGTTATTAAATTGTTTATAAAGTATATTACAAACAATATATATATACTAGATGACGTATCATATCCTATATTTGTTATATCTTTGTTATATTGTTCTTGAACTTCTAAAGAAACTTCTTGGTTGCTAACTGATGATTTCTTATACATGTCGTTGTTAAGATTATTTATAACATCTATTTTATTGTCCAATAATGATAATAATATATTATATTTGTTTTTATATTCTTCATACGTTAATGTATCAATATTAGTAAGTAAATTAGAACCGATCATAGCAATATCATTAATATTCATTGTATCTTTTGTCGTATTCGCATTGAGAACTTCATTGAAATTATTTGATAACCCTTTTTTTGTTATTACGTTTTTAATTTTTACTAACAATACAATAACATTTTCAATAAATTCATTTTGTGTTTCAAATATCATTTTAGTAATATAATTCATATTTCCTGATTTTGTTTTTGAATTCATGATATTATTAAAATTTGTTTTTTGATATTGTAATTGGGTTATTTTGTTGAATATATCTATCTTAATAGATTCTTTGTATAAATCATTTGACTCAAGAACGTATTTATCAATACTATCGTTGATCTCATTTATAGTTTCCATGATTGTTTCAATATTTTCGTATTTGTTTATATCAACATTTTCATTTGCAACCAATTTATCAAATCTGTCTTTGAAAAACTTATTATATTTCTCTTCTTGGTACATATTAAAATTCCCAATGATAAATTTTGTAAGTCTAAAGTTATTATCAGTAATTTGAACTCGTTGAGACAAAGAACTGTTGATTTTATTGATCATGGAAATTGTTAATGTCTTGAACTTTTCAATGAAATTGCGTTTTATATTTAAACTATATTCACCATTATAGTTATCAATTGTATTGTCAATTTTTTGTGATATAACTTTATAACCTTTCTCCGTAAAATCTTCTATTTTATTACATTTACAAATGCTGCGAATCGATGTTTTGATATGTTTATGCATTATTCTTACATAAGTATCAAACTCTTTTGTTACTTCATTGATTATGTTTTGTAAATTATTTTCATTCAAATATTTGTCATTAAATTCATTAAGAAGTTTTTCATCTATTGAAACAATTTTGTTATTTGCATTAAAATCATTTGTCTTTATCATTTGTCTTGCTCCATCATATGTTTTCCCGTATTTTACATTATAAATTGCAAATAGAATTTTCTTTTTAAAAATTTCTTTATATCTATTAAAATCTTCTTCTGTTATTTTGGATTCATATTTTGGCAAAAGATTTTTCATAATTACTTTAATGATTTCATTATTTACTGATGAACATTTACCATCTGCATAGAATATGTTTTTTTTCTGTAAATAAAAATCCATATTGTATTCTTTTATGCTAGTGTAGTCAATGTATTTACCAGAACTACAATTTGTGGTGTAATGGAATTGTGGGACAAACTTTGTTCCTTTATAATTTCCCAGTAATGTACTATAAATGATCAAATTAATTGCATTTGCATAATTTGGGCATATTGAATCATTTTGAACATTTGCTTTATCATTTTCAATAATAGTGTTAAATATTGTGTTGATATTTTTGAGAAAATATTTATACAAATTATTTGGTTTATATATGATATATTTGTTTAAAATAGTGTTATATTCTTTTGTAGACAAAACAATAATGTTAATGATATATAATATCAACATTGGCACCATGATCAATTTAAAAATATAATCTTTATCAAACGTTTCTATGTCAAATATACCTCCCATAGTATATCCATTTTGTTTAAATAAATGTATGAATAGATAAAATGCTATCAATATTATCATTATAATAAGTGTTACTGTATTCATGTAATAAAATGTATTGTTTTGAAATGTGAATCCAAAAACTTTATTAATGAAATTCAATATTGTATTTTTTTCTAAATCAAATATACGTTCAGTGTAGTTTTTATTAAAATTATCTTCTTTAAGTTTATCATTGTCTTCATTTGCATTTGATTGATTATTTTTTTTAATTGTTTGATCGTATATATCATATATTGTATAAGAATACCAATATAATACATAAAATGATACAAATGATATGATGTTGGTTAAATATGATATTTTCATATAAAATACATTATGAATGAAAAATATTGATAATGCAAGAATAATATGAACGACAAAAAATGCTATTGATTTTTGATCTGGATTATTAAGCATATCGTTGAAAGGCGAAATATTAATATCTTGTGTTTTCAAAACAAGAGTTAATGGAATTACTAGCAATAGATATAATATTAATATTGACTTTACAATAAATATTAATATTGTTTTCATTGAAGACAATGATGATACTATATCTGTTATATCATCAAACAAAGAACCTTTGTAATATGAATTGATAAATGTGGTTATTCCATTATTGGTAATGTTTTCAGTGAATAATAACACAAAAGTATAACTAATAAATAATGAAACTATAATTGTTGATAGCAATAACAATGATAGATAATTATTACTGTATATATCATTTTGGAGTATCAATTTTGATACATTATTAGATAAATGAAATCTGGTAGTTTCGTATTCTGAGTAATTGGAATCACACGATCGCTTCATCAATGATCCATAATCATACAATTTAGTATAATTATATACGAAGTAAGACAAAGATATAAATTGATCAAATACAATAATGAATATTATCAAATGAAGTATATATTTAAGAATTTTTGATTTTGTTTCATTTTGCATTAATTTATATAAATTTTCTCTCATAATTATGAATGCACCTTATAAAATGAATATATTTTTTATTGATATTAAATAAAAAGAAGGATAAAAAGATGGGAATTGTTAATAATATTGAATATGTATTATCACATATTTTTAATTTAACAAATTTAAAAATGATAATTATGATTAATTATATCATAGGTGGTATAATGGTTGTGTATGAATATCAAACGAATCAATTTGAAACATTAGACTTCCGTATTATGCTTATATCTTTTGTGTTTGGATTTTATGGTTATATGTTGTACTATTATGACTAGGTATACATTGATAATCGAATATCTGTTGAACTACTCGTATTAATATTTTTGCTATATTTTTCAAAAAATTCATATGTTACTTGAAAAGGTATTTCTATTTTTTCATCATTATAAGATACATATTTCATCATATTTATCCATGATAAAATGTCATTAATAATCCTTTTTAGATTTCTCACCCCCTTATCATTAGAATGTAGTTCTATTATTTTTTTGAGTAGTTCATCGTCAAATATTACATCATTTCTTTTCATATTAAATTGTGGCAAAAGCTCGGGTATGATATAATCCTTGCATAATACTAATTTTTCTCTCATATTATAACCAGGTACGCGAATAGTAATCATTCTATCTTTTAAGATAGGATTAATAGCATTTTCATCATTATATGTGAAAATGATTAGTGATTTTGATAAATTTATGTCAATTTCTTCAAAATATTTATCATTATATCTATCGTTTTGAACAGGATCTGTAATGTGTATTAAAGTATTGATTATTTCTTCTCCTCTTGAAGTATTTGAAACCTTGTCCAATTCGTCAAATAAAAATACTGGATTCATAACTTTTGCCTTGATAAGGCTTTCAATAATTTTTCCATACGTTGAACCCTCATAAGTATAGTTATGACCATTTAAATAAGATGAATCACTAATGCCACCTAGTGATATAAACGCCAGAGGGTATCCCATTGCTTTGCATATGCCATCTTTAATCAGTTTTGTTTTTCCAATTCCAGGGGATCCTTGAATTCCAATGACATAGCCATTACTATTTGGATTACTGATCCATTGTGCAATGATACGTAATATTTGCTCTTTTGTTTCATTATGCCCAAAGATGTTTTCATCAAATGAGCGTTTTATGTTTTGCAAATATGTTGCAATATTATCTGCATGGTTTATATTTTGTAAATGATATTTATCTATTGGTATTTGAGATAACGATTTCAACCAATTATTTAATTTAGAAAATTCTCCAGAACCAGGTACCATATTATTCAATATTTCTAATTTTGAAAGAATAATGTTCTTAGTAGAATCTGGCAAATTATATTTTAAAAATTTGAATCTCAATGGCTCGGTGTCATTGCAAAATTTTGTACTTAATATATTATTTTCAATATTTAAAATATTGTTTTTTTCTTCTTCTGTTAATTTTAAAAAAAATTGTTTTTCATCATTGTTATATTTTTTGATTAAATTTTTATATTTATTATATTTTTTTTTCTTAATACCATTTTTGGATGATCTTTTTTTATTTGTTTGTTTTTTATTGTGAACAATTATTGTGATATTATTATTTGTTAAATCATTATCATCACTATCGTCGTTACTATCGTTACTTACGTTACTATCGCTACTTACGTTACTATCGCTACTTACGTTACTATCGCTACTTACGCTACTGTCTTCACAACTTGATGTTATAGAAGATGATATGTCAGTAGGGATATATTCTTCATCTTCTTCATTGTTTTGTTTTACCATACGTGTTTATATTTTATATAAAAACACCATATGGTTTATATCATTTTGAACTACTATTATACACTATTCACAAAAGAATTAGATAATGTGTACCAATATTTATTTCTGGGTTTAACTCTTACGGGATGCAAAATAGTATAGTAATACTGGTACATATTTATTGTTTCAAATATAACAAATAATATTGCAAATAATTTAATATTATTATTCAGCAATAACGAAAATGTAAACAATATTACGAAAATTAGAAAAGATATAGATATAAAATTTATAAATCCAGTTTTTTGTATAGTCTCGTGTTTCATTATTTCAATGGCTTCATTATTTTTATTCAGTGTATATTGAAATGTTTTGTTTTTATCTTCAAAAATCCTAACTTCGTCATTCAAAGAACTTAATATCAAACTATTTGTATCGTTTATTATATTAATTTTATTTAATCCATCGTAATACTTCAAAATCTCTACAATAACTTCATCAAAAATATCTTTTGCTTTTTTAATATTGTTTACTTTATTAGTTTGATCTTTCAATATATCATTTATTTTTTGCAAATCAAAATTTTCTATATATTTATTACTCATAAAATAGTTTACTACATTCATAATTATGACTATTAAGCATACTGTAATGCTAGCATATATTTTTTTATTTTTATCAGCATCTAATAACATTACTCCTAAAAGTATAAGCCCTGCTATTCCAAATATAGCGTAATATATATAACTTCGCACATCAATAGATTTTATTATATCCCGTTGAGTATTATTTTGAATTACTGTTTTGTTGATTTTTGATTTATATTTATATAAACTATCGTTAAGTTCTTTCAATTTCTTTCCTATCTTTTGATATTCGTTCAATTGTAGTTGTTTCTTCTTGAGAGTGATATCAATCGATGTATTTTTTTGAATATCAATTGACGACATCTTGTTTGCATATGATCTACAAGATTTGTCTTGCAAAGATATAACATTTATTTTTAATAATGACGATTCTGGTTCAAAATCTAATATATCATATTCTTTATTGTTTATTATAGCAACATAATCAGCTTTAATATCAACGTCATCTGGAATTTGCAATCTTTGCACCTTTTTATTCTTAAGTTCTTTATTTTCTACTTCTTGTATCAAACATAATTGCGTATTGTCATTATTATTCTTTGAGGGATCATAGCATAAAAACTGTAATGGACACGTTTCTTTACAATATCCTTTGATATTTAATACGGTTTCGTCCATTAATGATGAAAATTTCATATCTTTGATAAATCCGTTCAGCAATAACTCTTTAGTATCTATTTGCTTGTCATTTAAATAATAGTTCATCATTTCGATATAGAACTCGTTATAAGAACATATGAAAAATGTTACGAGGCAAAACGCAGAGATTTTATCAATATAGTTATACTGGTTAAATGATAATAAATAATCTAAATATGGTTTGATTAATAAATTATCATTTTGAGAATTTTTTTGATAAGTGAAACTGTAATTCAACATAGTGGATATAGTTAATGTTTTATCATTGAATTCAAATTGCAAATCATTGACACTCTGTGATTTTTCATTCTTTGTTAGTGGTTTGAATATAATCGTTGTAATCGAACTATATTCTACAAAACCTTTGTTATTTACTATAGTGCTCGTTAAAATACCTGATATAAATAACAAAGCGTGTATATTTTTAAAAAATTCAAAGTAATTTTCTAATAATTTTTTATTCGAAAAAATTGCTTTGTTGTTCTTATACATATCTGCAAGTTTTTGGATATCTACAGTAAATAACATATGAATCATATTCTCGAATAATTTCAAATCCATATTCGAATTACTAAATATATTATCATACGATGCATCTTTGTTGGAATTTAAAAATGAAAAAATGCCGCCATTTGATTGATCTGAAAACCATGAATTATAAAATGCCCGCATATCTTCCTTTAAATTATTTTGCACAGACATTGATAATGTATCTTTTACTTATTCTTTATAAAAAAATAATGATAAAAACAAATAAATTATTTTTAAACACAAACCCTATAATAATAATATAATCCACTATTTTCGTTATATCTTTCAATTTTGACAACATCTCCTTGTTTCAGACCAATCCACTTGGCTATTACATCTGTATGTAGTATATATGGAAATTGCGATTTTCCTTTGATGAGATTTTTTTCCATTACTTCGAGTGTTTCTTCATTTGTAAGTTTAATATGTTTTGGAACAAGATGATGGCGCGTTGGGTTGAACATTACATTTTTAATTTGAAAATATTGAAGAATCCCACCTTTTTTTTGAAATAGTTTATCATATGAATTTAATTGCTGCGTAATTGGTGTTGATATAGTGTCGTTGTTGAAAATCAATATTACATTATTTTTACCATTGTATTTTTCGATAAATTGAGAAATATCAGTTTTGGAATATTCCTTTAGTTCATTTGTTATAAAATTTTTGAGTTTCTTTGTGAGTGCGAAAATGATAGTTGTAGACGAAGTATGGAATTCTATTATATTCTTGTCATTATAAAATTCGTCTACATCAATTCCTGCGAAATGTTCAACAAATTCATCTACATTATCTCCCCTATCTATAAGCATATCTTTGACATTATTGAAAATAGTATTTATTTCCATTATCAATTTCTGTTTAATAAACATATTATAATTTTATATCATCATTTTTTATTTTTTGTGTTATGTATTGAATTAGTTTATTGTCAATATAGCTTTTTTTACAAATTGATACCGTATTATGAAGTTTTTTGGAAACAAATTCAATCGAATGTTTTATTATATTTTTTTTATTTACATGACAATTGTCTTTATAATACTTCAAAAACAAAACATTCGCCATCCATGTTCTCAAATCCTTTGACGAAATATCACCATATTGTCTTAAATAAGAATTTACATCACT
>Ga0129336_10000306_pt1 | contig 28051 bp, 22 predicted proteins | sample CPB6_02_DNA_FD_96878 | JGI IMG/M metagenome (GOLD analysis project Ga0129336, IMG submission 96878) | Freshwater to marine salinity gradient microbial communities from Chesapeake Bay, USA - CPBay_Sum_0.6_0.2_DNA | ecosystem: Environmental > Aquatic > Marine > Coastal | place: USA: Chesapeake... | reverse complement strand
TTTATAATTTTCTTATTATTATTATAAAATGGAGTTCTGTGAATTATGTGATAATATGTTATATGTTAAATCAAATGAAGAAAAAAAACTTGTTAAATATTGTAAGCATTGTGAATTTGAAAAAGTAGAAACTATTAATAGTGCTATTAAAATATCAAAAACTATTTATAGTGAAGATGACCTTTTATATAATCAACATGTAAATAAATATTTGCGTTATGACCCTACGCTTAGAAGAATTAAGGATCCTTTAATTAATTGTCCTAATCAAAAATGCGATGCTCCTGAAAATAAAAAACAGGTAATATATATTAAATATGATAGTAAAAATATGAAATATTTGTATGTTTGTGAATATTGTGGAGAAACATGGAAACAAATATCTTAAATATAATTATCAATTATAGTATTTGTATTATTAAAATTTATAGTTTTATTCATTGGACATTTTAATAACAAATCTTCTTCTTTAAATATATTATTGATTAACTTTTTTTTTTCTTTTAATTGAATATTTATATATTCAATGAAACATTTCTTATGCATATAAGAACCATTAATATTATTTTCATAAGAAAATCCAATGTAATAATCTTTTTTTGCAAAAGATATAAAACAATAACAACAAAATTTTAAACTATTAATGTTACTAGGATGTATATATAAAATTGGTAAATTTCTAATATTCCATTTGTAACTATGTTTTATTAATTTTTCAATACTTTTTAATGCTAATTCATTATAATTGATAGTATCGATAGTATCTTGTACATCTTGTAACTTTGGAAATTTAAAACTATAATCTGTTGTAAAATTTATTATATCTTTAATTATTTTTTGTTCAATATATTTTTTTTCTAAAATTCCTAATTTATCTAATTCAATTCCTGTATGATTAGATAATGATATATTGTATTCTGTCATTATAAATCCATTGCATAAGAAATCTAATATACTATAAGATTGATTTTTAGTTAATATTATAATGTAAATATTAATATTTATATTAATTCCTTCTGTAATATATGGTATTTTTCCTATTAGTATATTATAATTATATTTATTTATAATGCTATTATTATCCACATACAAATATGCATTGTCATTCATATTATTAATTAGTAAATGTGTAATTAATATATTTTCTTTTCCAAAATGTTGAATAAAATAATTTGTAATTTCCTCTATTATATAGATAATATTCGAATTATCTTTTATTAAGATATTTATATTATCATTTATTAATGTCCTTGCTATAGTTTGTTTATCAAAATGTATATTCCATATATTTTTATCATTTTTGTAATTATATTTTTTATTATATTGCTCCATATAATGCTCAGAAATAATATAATCTCTTACAAATTCACCAAATATAATTCCATTCCATTTAAAAATAATTTTTTTAATATTAGAAAATATATTCTTTTTAATATAATTAATGTTAAATGTTATTTTTTTATTTGCCTTCATTCGTATAATAATAAAAAAAGTTATTATAAATATCAATTTTACTAAATAGTATATAAATAATAAAATTATAATAATATCAAGAAAGTTAAGAAATTATGTATATTAAAAAATTATTTTATTTATTATTATTTACTAATATATTATTTGTTGAATCATATATAAATTCTAATATAATTTTAAAAAAAAATTTACAGAAACCTGTTTTAAAAATGACAAATGATAGTAATTTTAATTTAAAAATTTGTGATAGAAGAAGTATTTTGTTATTTTATTTAGGTACAAATTTATTAGGATTAAATTCAATATTTTTATATGATAACTTATTACCAAATATAGAAAAAAAACAAGCAAATATATTTTCTAATTCAATTCCTGCTGTATGTTATATTAGTACAGAATATACGAGTATGGCAGATAAATATAATTTAAATAAGGAAGATTTACCAAAGGGTGTTGGAACTGGTTTTATATGGGATAAAAAGGGGCATATTATAACAAACTTTCATGTAATTAATAAAGTAGATAATGCTATAATAACCATTACAGATAAAAATAATATTAAGAAAAATTATAAAGCTAAATTAACAGGAATAGACCCCGATTTAGATATTGCAGTACTTAAGATAGATATTGATAAAGGAGATAATCTTCAAATTATAAACTATAATAAAAATATTAAAACAACTATTGGGGAATATGCATTTGCGATAGGAAATCCTTTTGGACAAGATCATACATTTACTTCAGGAATTATTTCTGCAAATAATAGAGAAATAACAGCACCGACGGGGCGTAAAATATATGATATTATTCAAACAGATGCTGCAATAAATCCGGGAAATAGCGGAGGTCCTTTATTAAATAGTAAAGGAGAATTAATAGGTATTAATACTGCTTCATTAGGAAATGGAGTATCGTCTGGTATTGGATTTACTATTCCTATAAATAATGCAGTAAAATCAATAACAGATATAATAGAAACAGGATTTGTTAAAAAAGCTATTTTAGGTATTTCATATATGGAAAGAAATCCATCTATATTAGAATCTGAGAAAAGTGGCATTCCTATAATTGATAAAGGCTTATTAATATTAGAAGTACCTGAAAAATCTCCAGCATACGATGCAGGTTTGCGAGGTATTACAAGAGATAATATGCAAAAAATAGTAAATATTGGTGATATTATATTGTCAATTGATAATAATGAAATAATGGGTCCAAATGATTTAAATTTAATTTTGAAGAAATATAAACCAGGTGATAAAGTAATTATTGAATATTTAAGAGATAATACTATAAAAAAAACAGAATTAATATTAGGTAGTTATAAAGGAACTACCTTTACACAATTAGAAAATGAAAGAGGAAAGGATTTTCTTGATAATGTTAATAATATAAATATACCATTAAATAATATAGAACCTACATTACAACCTAAATTATAAATTTATTCAATATTTTTATGAAGTAGATAACATCCATCTAACATATATTTATCAGTCTTTTTTACAAATATCCATCTATAATAGATATAACAAGGGTCTCCAGAAATTTCAGGATAATACATTTCATCAAATTGAATACTATTATAAATCATAGTATTATAAGGTGCTTCAATTTTAACATCAACTTCATAATATGTTTCATTAACTTCAGTATCATATATTTTATTATAATTTGTAACATAATATCTATCAAACTTTCCTAATAGAATTCCATATTTGCCATCTGCAAATAATTCTTTTAATTTAAATACATCTTTTGTTTTAATTATATTTGAATCTGAACAATATGATTGTAAATTTTTAAGTGCAATTTCTGGATTATCTTTTCCATATGTCTTAAAAGTAGTAAGTATATTATCTAATGTATTCTTAATCTCTTCCTTTTCAGTAATATTTTTTGCCTCTTTTTTTGTACCCAAAGAATTTTTTTCAACTAATTTTTTAAGATTGTTATCTTCTTTTAATGCAGGTAGATTTAAACTATCTTTTTGTGCATCAATAATATCTATAATTCGATATGCTTCTTCTCTTAAATCATCAATTGATTTAGAATCATCTGCATACGAAATTTTAGGTGATTTATAAAAAATGTATGGTAATGTAATATAGTGTGCAATTTTTAAAACATCTCTTCTTTCCAAATTAACATTTGAATTTGTATTTCTTAATTTTAATAAATTTAAATTGCCAATAGTAATAAATGCATTATATCCATTGATCAGTAATAGAATTAGAAAAACAATTTTATACATTTAATATATAATATAGTGTAATATTTATATATTTTATATTATATCTTTAGACATTAACGTATTTATATCATAATCTTCATAAACATCTTCTTTTAAATATTTAAACATTTTTGAATAAACTTCGCCATATATTTCTTTTCCAGAAGGAAAAATAGTTCCTTTAATAGTAGTATTAAGCATCTTATCAATTGATAATATAGATGTATCATTATAACCTTCTCCAAAAAAACATTCTTTTACACTTTTTCCCATTTCTTTGCATGTTTTTAATGATTTAAACATATCTACTGGTTGAGCAGTATCTTTATAATACACTTCAAATGTTTTTCTGGCACTACTATCTGTTTCAGCAGCAGATACTAAGATATCTGCTAAATCAATTCTAGATATAATACCGCTTTTAGATACCCCTTGGTTGAATTCAACCTCTTTATATCCCCTTTTTTCACCAGGAGATAACATTCCAGGTCTTATAATAGTATAACTTAAATTATATTTAAAATTATTTGGAATATTTTTATATAGAATACGAACTCTTTCTTCACCAGTTTGTTTTTTATAGCAAGCATCGCAACTAGAAAATCCTCTATCAATTGTTTCTCCATAATTTTCTTTACCAATTTGACATTTTGCACATATAGAAGATACTATAATAAGTCTTTTTACCTTAGATTTAATAGCTTCTTTTGCAACATTAACTAATCCAATATCTTCAACATTACTACTCGGTTCTGCTATAGCATCTTGTGTAATATTTTTCATTTTTTCATATGCGTCTGTTCCGGGTGTTCCTGTTACTTTAACACTTGGTCTTGATGCAGCACAAAAAATTACAGCATCACACCCATATAGAATACCTTCAAATGTTTCTGGTTTTAATATATCTACGCCGCTAACTTTTTTAATTTTATTTTTATCTTTAATATTATCAATTACTAAAGAATTTATTTTTGCATTATCTCTACCTACTATTTCAACATTTCTTCTTGTTATTGCTAAGACATTTATATTTTTATTGAGTAATGTTCTTATAGTATCTCCTCCCGTATATCCAGAAGCACCAAATACAGCAACTTTATTAATTTTATCATCACTATTATATATTTTATCTTTATATGCTAATACATATTTTGGATGAATAATAATAGGAGCAATAGTTGATGGAATTAATTCTAATATATTTCTTCTACTAATATCACCTAAGAAACGCATATTTAAATTTTTATATATTGGACAAGTATTATAATACATAAATGAATTAACTAGCATAATATTAGTCATTACAGATATAAATAAAAAAATTTTAGAAATCATTCTTAATATATTATATTAATATATATTTATATATATTATATGAAATGATGAAAGTAATAATAATTATGTATAATCATAATAAGAAATATTAAATTGATTACTTTTCATCAAGAGAATATCAGAATTGTGAGATAATTGATTATATTTATAATATGTTAAATATTTACAATAGAAAAAAAACCGGTAATATTTGTGAGAATTTATACCTAGACCAAGCTATATATAATAAGCAAATTTTTACAACTATTAGATATTTAGTTTGCTGTTAAATTGGCAATTTAGATGTCTAAAAGTATAAAAAATATAGATTAATATAAATTAGAAGAAGATTAATTTATTGCATATAAAGTATTTATATATAGAATATTATATAAATCTTTTGGAAAATTTTCTGGTACTATCTTATTAAGAGCTCTTATTTTTTCAACATTTAATTCACATTTAATTAGAACTTTATCTATTTGATTAAGTTTATTTTCTAATATATTATGTAGAATCTTTTCATTAATTAACGAATAATTATTTATATCTTCAATAATACTTTCAATATCATCTTCTCTAGATAATACATCATCAATATTTGAAATATCTATTTCTTGTTTTTCATAATAATCTGTAATATATAAATTTTTCCAATTTTTTTTAATAAAAATTACACATTCATTATTATTAGTATCTTTAGTCAATAAGATACTAACTATATAACACAACCATAAACTAGGGATATTTTTTAATCTATCCTCTGTTATTACAAGTTTTAATACTTGTTCATTACCTACATAGTCAATATAGATATTTATAATATCTTGTCTTTTTATAAATGTCGCGATAAAGGTGTTTCTATTACTATGATAGTAATAGCGGGAGATTTGCATTTTCTATTGGAACTTTGCTATAGGTTCAGTTTTTTTATTTATTTTGCTTATCAATTTTTATATTGATTATTAAAAATGAGTACATAATTAAAAAATTTTATTAAAATTTTAAAATCTTCTAAAAATTTAGAAATAAATTAATTATGTACTCATTTTTTAACTTGTTTTCTATAAATTATAAAATTATATGTGATAATGTATATATTCTTCCTAATTATTTCAAAAATTTTATATATTGATAAATGTATATAAATAATTAGTAATATAATACTTTTTACTAATTTATAAATATGGTTCTATAGATTATTTGTTATGCGAATTATGTGAATTTGTAGAAGTAAAAAATCTCAAAATTGAAAAATAAATCTTGTTAATAAGATAGTTTTTTGTAAATTTTTCAAGAGATATATATATATAAAATTTATTCAATATTAAATTTGTCTATTGTAAATAATATATCATCATATCTCCCTTTATTTTGTCTTAAATCATATATTTTTATATATTTTTTTAAATTTTCAGGAACAGATTTTTTTAGTATATCTATCCAATCTTGGGATTGGATATCTTCAATTATTAGAATACCATCGTCTGTCATTATTTGTGAATAATTTGTAATGAATTCTATCATACTTTGTAATGTATGAGGTCCGTCATCTACTAGTAAATCAAATTTAACATCTTTATTTAAAAAATTATTATTAAAAAAATCTATATTATATGCGTCAGATGAAGCATATATAGTTATTCTATCATTATTTTTAATATCAGCATGAATAGAATCAATATCTATAATATCTATACCAACTACTTTAGCATTAATAAAATAATCTGCCCATAATTTTATACTTCCTCCATCTTGAATACCAATTTCTAAAATATTTTTAGCTTTAAATTTATTTTTTATTAATAAATTTTCATAAACTGGTAAATAAGAATGTATAGTATTTTTATCTGTTCTTGAATTATCTACTAATTTTTCTAAACTCATATATTAACTTATATATTAATTTATATATATAATTTCTTATATATAAGATATATATTTGTAATATATATTTATATAATATTATATGAGTAAATTATTAGTTTTATATGTGTTTCATATATATAATCAACGTGTTAAAAATTTTATTAATAATGCAATATTTAAAGATGACAATATAGATTTTGTTATAATATCTAATGATAAAAATAATAAATCTATAATTCCGGATAATCTTATTCCTGATTATGTTAAAATAATATTTAGAGACAATATAGGTTACGATTTTGGCGGATGGAGTGATGCATTGTTAACAAATAATTTATATGAAAATTATGATAATTTCATATTTGTTAATTCATCTGTTTGTGGACCATATTTACCCTTATATTATAAAGATAAATGGACGCAAATATATCTTGATGGATTACAAAATAATGTTAAACTTTTCGGGAGCACTATAAATAATTGTGGCGACCCATTAAATGCAGCAACGTTACAATCATATATATTTTCAATGGACAAAAGTACATTAAAGTATTTAATTGAATGTGAAATATTTAGCACAACAAATATTGCAAAAACATTTAATGAAGCAATTTATTACAAAGAAATTTTAATGTCAAGATATATTATTAAAAATAATTGGAATATAGGATCGCTAATGACATATTACAAAGATGTAGATTTTACATTTAAGACAAAAAAACCAGAAGAGTATAATATTGTATTTTTAGATGATATAATGCATCCAAATTATATTAATAAATATTGGGAATTATATGAAATAGTTTTTATAAAAGGAAATCGCTTCTGTTTATAAAATATAAAAAATATATTATTATACACTTTGATATATTTATAAATTATAGTTTAGATATCCGCAATCATACATATGTTTAATAACTGCGTGCAAATTAATAACATCATATTTTGAATTATGAGCATTATCAATTTCTTTATCAAAACAATACATATATATTTCTTTCAGAGAAGGATATTTATATCTTCCATACATATTATAAATTTTAACAATATTTTTTGTATGTTTCATAGTACAAACAAAAGTTTTTTTATCAATTTCTTCAATAATATAAGTTAATCCTCTTCTATAAAGTTCGGATTTAATTACAGAAATATCAAAAGATATATTGTGTGCAAAGATATATTTGACTTTTTTAAGATTCTTATAAAAATCTTCAATTGCAATATTAAATTCAATACCCTGAGTATCAGAAATTTCATCAGTTATTGAATGAAATATAGTATTAGTAATATTAAAGTTTTCACGTTTAATTATAAAATCTTCTAGATTCAAATTATTATATTTATAGTCTGTTACTATATAAGATAGTTGTACTATTCTAGCGGTATTATACTTGCTTAAATCCTTGTAATCGGGATATTTTGCAAAATTAAATTTTATATCTTTATCTTGAGTTGGTAGTCCATTTGTTTCTGTGTCGATGAAAAGCGCCATTTTAACTTTTAATAGTTAATATAACTAATATATATATCAATCAATTTTTATATTTTTGTTAAAATATTAGAATAAAAATATTTTACTAATGTTTCCCATCTATAATTTTTCAAAATATTTTCTCTGCCATTCCTACCATGTTTTGTTCTTAATATTGGATTATTAAAATACTTCCAAAATGCTAATGCAAAATCATGAGGATCTGTTATTTCTGCTTTTCCACCAATTCCATTTGATTTATTATCTAAATATTGATATATATTTGATTTAATAGGAATTGAATTATTTTCATTTAAATATTCGCGTATTCCACCTACATAAGATGCTACTTGTGGAATTCCTAATCCAAGTCCTTCAAATACTGTTAATTCGTATCCTCCACCATTGCAATTATTACATCCGACATCACAACAATTATATAATATATTTATTTCTTTGTCAGATAATTGCTGCGGAAGAGGAACTTCAATTATAGTATTTTTAACATAATCAAGAGGAACATCTCTAAACTTAACCTCATTTTCTATTACATCTAATAAGTTCCAATATGCATCAATGTTTGTTCCAATAATTAATTTAATAGGTTTTGTATTCTCATTATTTTTCTTAATAGTATTTTTAACATTTACATTATAATGCATTTCTACAAATTCTACCCATGCAATTATAGTATGATCCCAACATTTACGAGGTTGATTTCTATTTAAATTTAAAACTATAAAATCATTCATATCATATTTAAAATATGTTCTGGCAATATTCTTGGGTATTGGATAATACATATTTGTGTCAAAACCATGTGGAAATATATATATAGGTAAACTTTCTTTAATACCTAATTTTCTCGCAATATCTTTCCAATATGGTGTAAATACTATAATGCCATCAAAAAAAGTATTTAATAATTCAATATAATTTTTTTTTTGATAAGGATATACTTGATCCATATAAGAATATAGTTTAAAATTATGTTTTTCATTACCGCACTCTTTAATTATTGTACTAGTTAAAGATGATGTAATCATATTATCGTTAAAAATAATAATTATGTCTTGAGGATTTTTTTTTATGAAATCTCCAATTTCTAATTCACCAAAACCATTTCTTTTTGGATTTTCTGCAGCCAATACATCATGTAATTTAACAGAAGGAGGAATATCATTGCGCAATCCCTTATCATTTGTATTATTGACATTTTGAAAACCATATATAGTTAATGATATATCATCATATAATCCTAAATATTTTGAAATATAATATACTACCTTAGAATATCCATTGCTAGTACCAATAGGATATGTTCCACATATCATTACTCTTTTTTTTCCATCTGTTGAATTTTTCCACCAACTTTTATTATCTGTAATAGCATCTTCTTTACTATTTTTTTCTTCCAATACATTTTTTAAAGTATCATCACCTATTATTTCAGTTGATTTAACTAAGTCATATATATTTATTGGCATTATTAATAATTAAATTTAATAATTAAATCTTATATAATATGTACTATATAAGATTTTAGTTAGATTATTTTAATTTTTTGCAATTGGGTATGATAAATTTTGTGTAAAAGGTATATTATGTAAAGAAAAATTTGCTTGCTCAACATTTGACATAACAGGAATACTATTAATTCCACCTTGCATATTTTGCATTATGGATGAATTATGATTTGCCATATTTTGCATATATAACAAATGATATTTTATAAAAGGGTCTAATTTATTTGCTGTTTTAGAACTACCTATTTGTATTGCTAATTCTGCAATATAATCACATAATAATATTATTAAAATACCTATAAAAACAAATATAAATATATTTATCAACATATTAAAAATATTTTGCGTTTTTTTATTTTCATTTATACTCTCGATTAATTTAGCATCATGTATAGTTGTAGGAGTTGTAGGAGTTGTAGGAGTTGTAATTTCAACCTTTTCTGCAATTTTAGGTATTAATATATTTTCATCAGTTGTTTTTTTAACAATAAAACCTCCAGGTCCAGTTAATTCTGGTTCTTTAATAGGATCTAGTTTTGATAGTTCACTATTATACATTTTATCTTCAATACTTTTAAGATAATTTAAAGCTTCTTGTGCTTTTCTTTTCTCTTCATCGCTTAAAATATATTCATTATTATTAAGTAAATTTATACCATTTTTGCTAGTTATATTATTATTTGAATATTCATTTGTATTATTATTAGTATATGAAATTTTATTATAATTAGGCATATAATCATTTATTTTGATGTCTGAATTTGATTTATAATTAACCTCATCTTTTAAATTATTAATATCAAAATATTGTTCCATATCTTCATCATAAAATGGGCGAATATTATCATTACCATTATTAATTTGAATCTCATTATTATTTTGATAATTATTATATTTTTCTACATTATTTCTTACATTTTCATCAGTGTATGTTTTAATAGCTTCATCTCTTTCTTTTTTACAATCACCAGATATAGGTATAGTATATGTTGGAGCTTGAATAGGAGCACATGTACCTTTATTATTTTTATTTGTTTGGTTATTATTAAAATTTTCTGTATTTGTTTGGTTTTTTAAATTATTATCATAATTGCTATAATCTATACTTTCTTTATTTGAAGCAAAAGAACTATTTTCAATACTATATAATTGCTGATTATTAATGGGTTGACTGCAAATTTTTTTCTTCATTGTAGATTGTTTGAAAGTACCGATATTATATGCTTCTTGAAGTGTTGAATATTGCATTTTAATAATTAATATTTATATTCTCTATTATACAAAAAGGAAAGAAAAACAAAATATTTTATATAATATAATTGTAAAGAAGTATTATGAAAAAAAAAGAATATAATAGTGATGTTAGTAAAATTAAAGATATTGGCGATAATATACATGAAGATAATATGATTTTATTAAATAATATTATTAAAGGAATAATAACAGGATTTTTAATAGCATATTTAATAATATTAGGATTACGACCTGCTGCATTATATCCTGATAATATTTTAGAAATTATTGAAAATCCGTGGATATTTATTATACTTATTATAATTAATTTTTATATTATACAATGGGATTTAACAATCGGTTTATTACTATTTTTATCAATAATAGCATTGCTTCTTGATATAATAATATTTACAGAAGGTAAAATTTTTTTTAATAAAGATGAAGAAGAAAGATATTCTAATAATGATAAAGATATTAAACAAACACATAATTCAGATACAAATAAATCAGAACCTAAAAAGACTAACGAAACAATAATTTCTTCTATTATATATAAATCTTATAAAGATTTAAACGATATTATATTGGATAAAATAGATAAATATAAGAATATAAATAGTAATAAAAAAACATCTATAAATGTTTATATATAATTGTCTTCGTAAAAAATAGATTATACTATTAAATTATGGAACAAGCAAGTATTTTTGGATCATTAGAACCATTATCTATATTATTTTTTATAGTAGTGCAAATTGGAGGAAGATATCTTAAAATAGATTTAACACCAGCGCAACAGAAATTAATAAATAACTCTATATTTCAGAGCATAATATTAATATCAATTATATATATGTCTACCAAAAATTTTACTAATAGTATTATTATTGTAATAGTTATATATATATGTATTTATGTCTTATTTAATGAAAATCATAAATATAATATATTGTCTAAAAAATGGTTATATGATGAAAAAATAATTGAAAAAGAATATAATAATATAAAGGATATATATATTAAAAATATAAAGAATATATAATGATAGAACTTTCAACAAATGTAAAGATTAATAAATCAGTTGATACTATATTCAGTTTGATGTATGATCAAATAGATAATTCAAATAATATAAACGAAGAATTATATAAAATAATAGATTGGAAAACATATGATTGGAAAATAATAAAAGGAAAAAAAAAGAAAATTGAAGAAATATATATATATGTTAATGAATTACCTGAATATTTAAAAAAATATACTTTAGAGAATGATAATTATGTTAGAATAAAAAGAAAATATAAGATTGTAAATGATGGAACAAAATATAAAGAATTAAAATGCAAAGAAGAAATTACTAATTTAAAAAAAAGTTATAGTAGTTTAATTAAAACTTTTAATTTAATTAATATTAAAGAATATATAAAAATAATATATATAGACGATAATACGACAGAAGTTGATATTAAAATTAAAATAAATATATCAATACCAAATAAGGACGATTTTGAAAATTATATTAAATTAATATTTAATAATATAACAAATAATTTGGTTAAAAAATTATTAGCATAATACAATTTATTACTAATTTTATGCTTCTTCTAGCTCTTCTTTGTTTTCTTTATATTTTTTTATTAGTTCATTGATTTCATCAATATAATCATTTTTATTCTTTAAATCTTCTTTTAAAATTAAATTTTCATTTGATAAATTATTATATAAATTTGTAATAGTATCGTTATATTTATGAGATTTAGATAATTGCGATAAATTATCATAATAAATAGAAATTATTTCATTTTTATTAAATAATTTAATATGTTTATTATTTACATATCTACAGAAAGGGCATTGATATTTAATAAATATTTCTTTTTTTTCTGTAAATAATAAAGACGACCTAGAAGATAAACTATTGCAACAATTTATACATATATATTTATTACATTTATAACAATGCATATTTGTAGATATTTTATTTTCATTACATATTATACAATCTTCTAATTCTTTTTCTAATTCTATTTTATTTTCCATATTATTAAATAATAATAAAATTAATATTAAAAATTATATAAGAATAAGACTATATATATAGTTGGGTATGATACCCATTGCTGCTATAGCTCAGTTGGTTAGAGCACTCGACTGTTAATCGAGTGGTCGCAGGTTCGATCCCTGCTAGCAGCGATTTATTTTTATAATCTTATATTTAAATAAGAATGTTAAAAAAAAATGTTTCAGCACCAGCAAAACTTATGAAAAGTGTTAAAAGTAAAGCAGTCGTTGCACGCGAATTAGAATTTCACACAGCAATAAATAAAATTTTTGATATATTAAATAGCATAGATGTAGATAAGTCTTATTCAAAATTTTATAAAAAGAATTTAAAAAAACACGAATCTGATGAATATTTATTAAATAGATTATATAAAAAATCAGTATCTCCTAATAAACCTCAAGTAGTTAAAACTAAAAGAAAATTTATAATAACTTCAATATCGCCTCCTAAAAATAATTCTGAAAAATCAAAATCTTCTTCTAATAAAATATCAAAAACACTAATATCTAATAGTGGTAGAGTATTTACTATTATAGATATTGATGATAAAAAAAAAAAATTACCTCCTTATTATGATTTACAAATTATAAATGTTTTATAAATTGTTTTTTTTATAATAATATATAAAAATTGATTATATATTTAAACATTAGATGAGTTATTTTAACTACTATTATTAAGAGATATGTCTATTTATCCTGAACTATCTTATAACGACCAAAAAGTGGAAATACAAGAAGTTAGAGGTATTCAATTCAGTGTTTTAAGTCCTGATGAAATTATTAAAAGATCTGTTGTAGAGATTAATAAAACGGATACTTATGCCGGAAGTGAACCTATTATTAGTGGTTTATTTGATTCGCGAATGGGTGTATTAGAACATAATCGTATATGCTGCACATGTGAACAAAAAAATATATTTTGCCCAGGACATTTTGGACATATTATTCTTGCAAAACCTGTGTTTCATGCTATGTTTTTTGATATAGTTAAAAAAATATTGAATTGTGTTTGTTATAAATGTTCAAAATGTCTTATATCTCCAAATACAACACATAAAGATTTTAAGAATGATATTGCTAAAATATTATCTATTAAAAATAATCATAAAAGATGGGAAGCATATTATAAACTATGTAATACTACTACTAAGTTAAGAGTATGCGGAGATGATGATGTTGTTGGATGTGGTGCAGTAAGACCTACAAAAATTCACAAAGAAAATTCTATGAAAATAATTGCAGAATGGAAGGATAAAAAAAATGAAGAAAAAGTATCTCAAGAGTTTACTGCAGAAGATATCTTAAGAATATTCAAAAGAATAAGTGAAAAAGATATGGAAATGATGGGATTTAATCCTAAATGGAATAGACCTGAATGGATGATTTGTACTGTTCTACCCGTTCCACCTCCTGCAGTTAGACCTAGTATTATAGAAGAAAATGGACAAAGAAGAGAAGATGATTTAACACATAAATTAAGTGATATTATTAAAGCAAATAATCAAGTTCAAGATAAGATTAATAAAGGAGCAACAGAAGAAACAATAAGATATTATACTATACTATTGCAATATCACGTATTTACATTTATAAATAATCAAATGCCTGGACTTGCTCCAGCACAACAGAGAAATGGTAGAAAGTTAAAATCTGTAACAGACCGAATGAAAAAGAAGGAAGGGCGTATTAGAGGAAATTTAAATGGAAAACGTGTTGACCAGTCGGCGCGTTCAGTAATTACCCCAGACCCTTATATAAGTATTGATGAACTAGGTGTACCTATTAAGGTAGCAATTAATATTACATTTCCCGAAATAGTTAATAAATATAATATTGAACATATGCGTAAATTAATTATGAATGGTGCTGATAATTGGCCGGGTGCTAAATATATTAAAAAATGCAATACAACTATTAATTTAAAATATTCAAAAGATTTAGAAACTATAGCTAAAGAATTAAAAAATGGCGATATAGTACATAGACATTTATCAAATGGTGATTTTGTATTATTTAACAGACAACCATCATTACATAAAATGTCTATGATGTGTCACAAAGTAGTAATTATGCCTTATCAAACATTTCGTCTAAATGTATTAGATACACCACCTTATAATGCAGATTTTGATGGAGATGAAATGAATTTGCATTGCCCACAAAGCATACAGACTATGAATGAATTAATGGATATTGCTGCAGTTCCATATATGATCTTAGCACCAAGAGATGGCAAACCAATTATTGAAATAGTTCAGGATACTTTAGTTGGTTCTTATCGTTTAACAAAAGATTATACTGAAATTCATGATAAAACTATGGCAAATATTCAAATGGTTAATAGTTATTTTACAGGGTTTTTAGATAAACCAAAAAATAAATATTGTTATAGTGGTAAAGAAGCATATTCACAGATATTACCTCCAAGTTTATTTATTAATAGAAAAAATAAAAAAGATGAAAAAGTAATAATTAATAATAGTGTATTAGAATGTGGAAATCTAGATAAAAATGTATTTCATGGAATTTCTACAGGATTAATCCCTGTTATTTATCATGATTATGGACCTTTTGAAGTTCGCAAATTTCTTGATAATACGCAGCGATTAATATGTAGATGGTTATTGACTTCTGGTTTCAGTGTAGGTATAAGTGATTTAGTAACTGATAAAACAACCGATGAAAATCTAAAAAATAAAATTAAAGAAATGCAAACCAAAGCATATAATAAATTAGATCAAATTAGAAGAGGTACTTTTATTAATAATAGTATATTTAATAATGAAGATTATATTGAAAGAGAATTAATTGGTATTTTAAATGAAACAACTAGTGAAGTTGGTAAAATTGGATTTGCACAAATAGAAGAAAAAACAAATCGTATGATTAATATGGTTAAATCAGGTTCAAAGGGTAAAGAAATCAATATATCGCAAATGATAGTTTGTGTTGGACAACAAAATGTAGATGGAAAAAGAATTACTTATGGTTTTACAGATAGAACTCTGCCTCATTTTACAAAATATGATGATGGACCCGAAGCAAGAGGATTTGTTAAAAATAGTTTTATTTCGGGATTAAAACCTCACGAAGTATTCTTTCATGCTATGGGTGGCAGAGAAGGTCTAATTGATACTGCTGTAAAAACATCTGAAACAGGATATATCCAAAGAAGATTGGTAAAAGCAATGGAAGATTCTAAAATTCATTATGATAATACTGTTAGAACTGCTGATGGTACTATTATTCAATATATTTATGGCGAAGATGGAATGGATGGATGTAAAATTGAAGTGCAAATTATAGATAGTATATATAAAAATAATATTGAACTTGATTTGGAGTATAATTTAAAAAGAACAGATAACATTGAAATTTATGTTACAGAAGATGTTCTTAATTCTATTGATGAAAATACATATAAAAGATGTAATGAACATTTTGAAAAAATAATAGATGATAAATTGTTTCTTATTAAAAAAATATTTAATTATGAAAAGAAAAATATAATTAATTATCCTATACCATTTCGTAGAATAATAACAACTGCACAAAATAGATTATCAAGTATTAATATTCAAGCAGTTAAAACAGATTTATCACCTGACTATATCTTAGATAATATAAATAAATTAGAGAAAAAACTATTTATTAAAAATTTAAATCAAGGAATGAGATTTCTACATATATTATTAAGACTTTATTTAAATCCTAAAAAATTAATATTAAATTATCATTTCACTAAAGAAATATTTGATTATATTATCTTACAAATTACAGAATATTTTAATCAGGCAATTGCTCAACCTGGAGAAATGGTAGGTATAGTTGCAGCACAAACTATTGGTGAATTAGGAACACAAATGACATTAGATTCATTCCATGTTTCAGGTACTGCTGCTGCAGTTAAAGCAACATCAGGTGTACCGCGTCTAAAAGAAATTTTATCTGCTACAAAAAAAACCAAAACACCAACATTAATTATATATATGAAAAATGATATTTCTTGTGTGGTTAATCCAATTAAAAATAGTAATGGAGATTTTAATGATCCTAGAATAGATGCTACAAAAGATCATGCTATGAATGTTAAGAATTCTATTGAAATTACTAAATTATCAGATATTCTTGAATATAGTGAAATATATTGGGATAATGGAGAATATTATGAAACAAATATTAAAGAAGATCAAGGTATATTGAATATCTATAAAGAATTTGAAGAATTAAATAATTCGTCTTGTCGTGCTAAAAGTTCTTCACCATGGGTTCTAAGATTAGTATTTAATAAACAAAAAATGGTATCATATAAATTAAAAATGATAGATATTTATACTAAATTAAATTCGGCATATGATAAATATATTGATTGTGTATATAGTGATGATAATGCCGAAGAATGTATATTTCGCATAAAATTAACAGAATTAGCTCTAAAAGATGGTGATGAAATTGCTACTATTAAAGCAATTGAACATAATATCGTACATCAAATATTATTAAAAGGTTATAAAGGTATTAAAAAAGTTTCATTAAATAAAAAGAAATATACGAGATATAATGATGATACAAATAATTTTGATGACATTTTAGAATGGGTTTTAGATACAGATGGTACTAATTTAATAGAATTATTATCTAATCCAAATATTGATAGTACTCGTACTATCTCAAATGATATTAGAGAAATCTATGATACACTTGGTATTGAGGCTGCACGAAATGCATTATATAAAGAGTTAATTGCAGTAACAAATGAAGGGTCTATGAATTACAGACATATGTCTCTTCTTATAGATACTATGACATACAAGGGTCAATTAATGTCTATTGATAGACATGGTATTAATAGAGGAGATATTGGCCCTCTGGCAAAATCTTCATTTGAAGAAACTACTGATATGTTAATTAATGCTAGTATATTTGCTGAATATGACAAAGTAAATGGTGTATCTGCTAATGTAATGCTCGGACAACAACCTCCGTGCGGCACGGGAGATAGCAAAATATTAATAGATGAAGAATATATGATTGAATTATTAAGAGATATCAATGATAAAAATCCAAAGAATGAAGATATTCTAGATGCAATAGTTGAAGTAAATGAAGAAGAAAAAATAATGTATAGAGAAAATGATTTGCAAGTTAAGTTAAATCTAGATAAAAAAAATAAAAAATGTTATAGATTACCTACACAAAATATTAATATTATTTAGAGTCAGATAATATCGAATCATTAGAATTGTATTTTAAATTAATTAATTTATTTTTAATTTCTTCGGGTGCATCATCTAATTCATTATATATATATGTATTACTATCATGAAGTTTAATTAAATAATATGATATATTATTATTTTTATTTTTTTTTCTATAAAGCATTATTAATGGTCGTTTTAATATATTATTTATTTTAGTACCGCCTCTGTAAAATGCTAAAGTAAGATTTAAATCTTTATTACCTGCTCTTTTATCAATATTTAACCCTTTGCCATATTCTATTCTTTCATATATTATAAATATATTTATATTTAACCATTTAGATATTAATTTTAATGTAATATCTCCAAAATATTTTATAGCATTTTCTTTTTTAATGTAATTAATAATTTTTCTTCTTTCTTCAATATCGCTATTATTAAAATATGTATCAAAAAATATTTTTTGTGTTTTAAAATTTTTATTTGTATTATTATAATAATTCATATATTTAATGTATACATTAAAGAAGTGCGGGTCTTTAAATAATAATTCAATTAATTTATTATTTTTAATATAAATATCATCAATGGTTTTATTATTATTACACAAAATGTCTTCATATTCTTTATATGTATAATTTATTATATTATCAAAAGTATATATATTTGTAATTATTTTTTTATCATAATTTATTAAAAAATCATATAAATTTTTAATATAATTTTCATCGTATTCTACTTTGATATATCTTAATTTTGACCAAATTTTCTTACTATATTTTTTCCATTTTGAATTTAATTCATATTCTGTTCCTTCGAATATATTAGGTATATTCATAACAATATTATCTTGTATTGATGAATTTATATCATATAATATATCTACATTATTTTCTATACTATTAATATTACTCGGATAATAATCTTTATAACTTATTATTTTTTTTGGTATATTATTAGAAACAATATATTGTGAAAATATTAATTCATTATCAGATTCAATAATATTATCGGAAATATCATTAATATAATTATATTTAAAATTTCCTAGAGATAAAGAATACCAATTTTTAATACTTTTGATTGATATTAAGTCGATTTCTTCTAATATTATTTGTAAATCTTTTTTATTATATTTATTATCATCAACTAATTCTTTTAGCAATGTTTCTATAATATATGCTCGTGGATTTTTAGATAATCTACTATAATATTCGTCAGTATATTTATCACTCAGTAATTTATCTCTTATATATTTTCTTATTTCATACATTTTTTTAATCGTTTCATCATTTTTATTTACATATTGATGGTATTTATTATAATAATCGCTATTTAGTAATATATTATCATCTAATTCATAATCAGTGAATTTTATTTTACCTCTTATATTATTTTTTGTTTCTTTAATAATATCAAATTTTTCAATATTAATACCTATATTTTTTGCATTATCTTCAAATTCTTTATGAATATCTTTTTTAATAATTATAAAATACTCTTGATCTATAATATCATCACTAAATACTACATTTTTTATATTAAAATTATCTATTAATAGTTTTATAATAATTATAGATTGTTTTTTAATTTTAATTATTATATTATTATTTAATATTATCCTATCAATAGACAAGTCTTTATTTATTATAATTGTTTTAAAACCATATATATTATCATTAGAATTTTCCGAACTATTAGATTTGCTTGATATATTTAAATTTTCTTTATTGTTAACAATACGTATTAATGCTTTTATATTTTGTATATTTTCATATAAATTAATGTTATTATTATCATTTTTAATATTATAAGAACATTTATTTAAAATTTTTTTTATATTATTATGTTCATATAAGTTATATTCTTTAATATCCGAAGAGGAATTAATAGATTTTAATACTAGGGGTTCGTATATAGGATTTTTTATGATATCTTTTTCATTATTATTATCTTTATATATCATAATCATTTTAGGAGTTTTACCCAAATAAGGAATTAAATCGTTAAGTGTTGTATAATAAGGACAAATAATATGTATACTATTATCAATTCCTTTTTCAATTTCCCATGAAATAATTAATTTTTTATATAATATTGCAATTAATGAAAAAATATATTGAATATTTTTATCATATTTGCTATCTTTTGATTTTAAATAATTTATAAATTTTTTATAAGAGTTATATATATATAATAATCGTGATTTTTGATATAATGATTTTTTTGTATTATCTTCTATTTTTGGAAAACTTAATAGTTTATTATTATTGAAAATATTTAAAAATTCTATATATAAATCATTGTTTAATTCAGGTATTACAGGATTATTGTCAGCAAAATCTTTAAATACATTTCCATTCTCTAGTGATAGAAATGTTATAATATCTAATTTTTTCTCTATATCTTTTATTAATCCATCTCTTGATTTATTTAATAAAAAAGCAATAACATCTATAATATTATCGTAATTATTGGATTTTTTATTTGATGCAATATCTTTCAATCCTTTTCTTAATGTACAATTATGTTTATTTATATTATTACGATTTGCACAATTTGTTAGATATTCCTTATAATTATTATATAATACATTATATAATTCTTTACGAATATTACCATATCTATTTTTATAAATAACTGGTATTTGCGTCATTATATAATTATTACTAATATTTTGCATACCATCTTTATTTTCATCACTAATATTTAGAACAATATTATTATCTTGAATATCATCATTATCTTTAATTTGTAATTCAATAGTTGTATCTTTTTTAACTTTTGCTTTTCTTCCTCTTTTTCCTTTATTTACAATATTAGTAGTAATATTTTCATTTGTATTTAATGATTTTTTCTTTAATAACGGGTCCTTATTACCACAACATGGCAAATTATATTTATTAATTATATATGCGTAACGTGGATTATTTGAATTTTTCATAATTTCATTCATCATTATTGGTTCTTCATTTTCATCGGGGCATTTTAAATTTTTTTTAGGAGTGTTTTCGTCTAATGGTATATTACTTATAGGACACCATATACGCGGACATGTATAATAATTTAAATTATCATTATTACTTCCATGTTTAATAATATTATCTAAAATTTTATCATTGCCATATTTTTTAAGTTGTTCTAATTCAATTTCTGTTAAAACAACTGGTTGTTTAGGACGTTGACATCTTCTAGGAGGATTATCTCCATTCCATAATTCTTTATCTGCAATTTTTAATTTATTTATTAGATAATGTTCTTTATTTTTACCTCCTCCTGATGATGATATATCGCTATTAGCAATTTCTCCACTATGTATACTACTATAACTGCTACTACTTTCTTTAATATCTTTTTTAGATGATTTAGATGATTTAGATGATTTAGATGATGAATTACTTTTTATTAATATAGGTGACTTTATTTTAATTGGACTATCATTTTTAACGTTATTAATTTTAGTATTTCTAAATTTTTCTATAATTCTAATTAACCAATATTTTAAATTATTAATATCTAAAAAAGATTTGAAATTATTGGTTATTATTTCTATATTATCGCTATTTATTGTAACATCTATAATTGAAGTTTGTTCTTTATTATTTTGTCTAGTTAATTTATTAATTTCCATTTCATTCATATTTTTTATAATTTCATTTACATCATTAATTGTCTTATTTATACCAATTAGTTTAAGTTCTTTTAATAATTCGTCTGTTGGTATTTTTCTATAATTTTTACGATTTCTAATATAATTTTCTATATCAATACTATCTGTTCTTTTATATATATATAGACCATTATTTTTTTTATTATCTTTAAATTTTTCATAATCTTGAAAAATATTAGCATATGTCCCTATTTTTTTTATTAATGATGTATCAGTATAATCAAGTGAAAAAGTAATTCTAGAATTAATATTATTTTCTATAAAATCATCTATATTTATATTAAAATAATTTTTGAGATAAGCAACTATTTCATTTTTTATTTTATTTATATTTGATATATTTTCTCCTTTATCCATATGTGGTTTTATATATATAGTAAAAACGCCATCTTTAGAAATATTTAATTTAATTTTTTCATTTTTATAATATATATTTATCCCCTCTTCTTTTTTATCTAAATTAAATATTTTAGATAATTCTTTTTCTTCTATTGAATGGTTTTTATAAATTTTATATATAGCATTATTATTATTAATTAATTGTATTAATTGCATATTATCAGTTGTTTTAAAATTATCAAAAAGTACTATTAATGAACCAATATCTTTGTATTTATGATAAAAAGAAATATCAAAATACTCCTCTTTTTTTTCTTTTGTTTTAATTATTTTTGTATTATATAATTCAATAGTAGTATCTTCTAATTTTTTATTTAAATTAATTATTTGATTATTATTAAGGTAATAATACTTAATATTATAATTAAAATCATTATGAAACACTATATTAATTTTGTCAACATTTAATAAATCTTCGTTATATAAATATTCAATAGGTTCTTTTAATTGCTGTGAATCTCTGTTATTAGATTTAAAAGGATTTACATGATATCCCTTCCATAAAATTTTTTTTATAGTAAATAATAGTGGTTTATCTATTTTATTTATTGTAGACCAACAATAATAAGGATATAAAATAGTTCCTGTATGTTTTTTTTCATAATTAAAAATATGATATGCTATTTTGTCTAAATTTTCTTTAATATTAATATCTCTAAAAATATATTCTTTTATTAATATTTTATTAATATAAGTATTATATGGATTATTATCAAATACATATTCGATATATTTATTTTCGGCAACCCATCTTTTAACAAAAATAGGTTTGATTAATTCCATTTATATATCTAATCATAAAGAAGAAAAACATATTATTTTATAATTTAATAATATAGAACATATATAGTAAATATGACATTATTAATTAATGAATTAATATCGTTGTTAGAGAAAGATAACTCTAAATTAAGAAATAACAATTCTAATAATAAGGAAAATTTATTATATGATAAATTAGTTTCATTAGTAAGTAAAAATATAGAAGATTTTATAACATCTACCGAAAGCAAGGAAGATATATTATTGCGAGGTTTAAATGATTTAAAAAAAACAAGAGAAGAACAAGACATTATAGCTTCAAATGTTCAATATAATAATAATAACAATTCTAGTGGAGTTATTATAAAAGAATCTAATAATGCAACACCTCCACCTCCTCCAAAAGATGAAAATAAAACATCAAATAAAACATCAAATATAACTAATAAAACAGATGAAAAACTTCAAAATGATAATCCTATAAAACCGGAAGATACAGATAGTAAAGATTTAATGGATAAATTCAAATGGGTTTTAATAGGTTTTGGAATATTAATGTTTTTATTATTTATTATAATCGGTGTATATTATTATTATTCATATAATAATGATATTCCAAATCAACCAGTTCAACCAGTTCAACCAGTTCAACCAGTTCAACCAGTTCAACCAGTAGAACCTATTAACTATGTACAACCCATTCAACCAGTTCAACCTATTAACTATATACAACCTATACAACCTGTTAACTATATTAGACCTGTAAATAAAGTACATTATGAAGAGAATATAATACCTGAACCATCGTTATTTATGTCTATGTTTAATCCTCCTGTTAATCAAAAATCTTTAAGACCTCGCGAATCTTCTATAGATACTACAAGAGATAATATAAATTTAGAAAAGAAATATACAGAAGAATTTAAACATTCACAAGAAACTAGAGAACCCAAAATAGAAAAATCAGTAATTCCGTTTTTTTCTAATCAAAAAAAAGAAGAGAACCCTGAATATGATAATAAAATAAACCAAGAAGAATTAAAAAAATTACAAGAAACTAAAGTATCTGAAGTACCTGAAGTAACTAAAGTACCCAAAGAAGAAAATTCTATATTTTCCTTTTTTTCTAATCAAAAAAAAGAAGAGAACCCTGAATATGATAATAAAATAAACCAAGAAGAATTAAAAAAATTACAAGAAACTAAAGTACCTAGTGAAGAAAAATCAGTAATTCCATTTTTTTCTAACCAAAATAAAAATGATGATTATAAATCAATAATAGAAGAAGATTTTAAAAGAACTAATTCTGCTATATCATTAGATTCAACTAAATCTACAGATACAGATTCAACAAAATCTACAAATTCAACAAAATCTACAAATTCATCAAAATCTACAAATTCATCAAAATCTTCTAATGATAATAAAGCTAATAATACAAAAAAAGAGACCGAATTATATAATGTATCCTATTCATTAAATAAAAAAGAATCTCCTGTAATTAAAGGTGGGAGAAAAAAGAAAAAATAATTTTATTATTGCATAATTTTATAAAAATGCGGAATAGTATCTCTAAATAAATATACAATATAAAATCCTATTAATATACCTATAAATATTAGCATTAGAATCATAAATGAATTTGATATAAAATAGTATATTAAATATAATATTATAATTGCTATTATTGAATAGTAACTATTAAAGTTATTATCTAAATTATTATTTATAAAAGGGATTAATTGATAATAGTTATTAATGTTTTCTATTAATGAAAAAAAATTCATTATTCTCTATAATCTAATTAATATTTTAAAATATTAATTAAATATTTATATTGTAATATGGTGTGTTATTAAATAACCAGTTGTTTAAGATGACCAACACGAATATCAGTATTAACCATTATTTGATAACCTGCTTTAATTATATTTTTAGAAAAAGCAACATCTTCGCTACATATATCTCTTAGTGTTTTTCCATCGTCTGTAATAATTACAGATACTTCAGAATCAAAATAAGGATATTCCATTTTATCAAAAACTTCTTTTTTAACTGCCATAAATCCCATGCCGGTATAATACACGGGATAATATTTAAATCCTGTTTCTTTTTTCCATACATCTATTTCTTCAGGGGTAATAAATTTAAATGTACCATTTTCTTTAAAATAATTTGTATCCCAATCTTTTACAAAAGCATAATTAGTTAAGTCTGCCATTCTGTACATTCCTGCAACTACTGGATGATGCTCTGTAGATTCAATTAATTCAATTACTTGATCAGGTGTAAATATAATATCACTATCTATAGTGATCCATATGTCATAATCTTGATTATTAAATGGTTTTTGTGTTTCTCCTCTTAATGTATCAAGACCCAGAGTTTTCATTCTGACAAATGAAACAAATGAACCTGTCGCTGGTGAAATAATTATATCATATTTTTGCAACTCAAGAATTTTGCTTATTGTCGCTGTCCAAGAAATTAAAAATTTAGAACTAAAATTATCACCTGGTAAAGCAAAAACAATTTTTTTTAACACTGGTTTATTTTCAAGTACTTCGGTTTTATTAGTTTCTTCCATTATGTTTTATATATAAAAATATTTCTTATATCATTTTATATATACATTTTCGTGCGAATATAAAATGTATATAAAATATATTTGTATAATATATATAATATATATATTAAATGTTAAATGATAATAATTATTGCAATATAATATATAATACAGAATTAGATTATGATTCTCCTAGAATATCACAACCTATTAAAATTAAGAAAGATTTAAAACCCCATCAATTAGCTTGTGTATTTAAAGCAACTATGATGGAAAATATTAGAAAAATTAAATATTCTAGTGGTGAAGAAATTGAATCTAATATTGGTATTTTGGGAGATATAGTAGGGTATGGAAAAACATTAACAGCATTATCTATTGTTGCTCATAATAAATTAGATAATATATATATAAATAATCAAAAAATTATAAGTCAACATAGTAATAAAAAGTATAATTATTTTAAATTAACATCAGTAAATAAAAATATTCCAATTCTAGATAATATGATTAGCTCTACATTAATTATTGTTCCAAGAGGTCCTGTTTATGTTCAATGGGAAAGAACATTGAGAGAACAAACTACATTGAAGTATTTAGCAATTGATAATTTAAATTTTATTAACAAAAATATTCCAAAATATAATGATAATCATGAAGAAATTATAACATATTTTAACAATTATGATGTTGTTCTTATAAAAAATACAACATTACCAACTTTATTTAAATATTATGATCCTTACTATTCTAGTTTATATAGAGATATAAGACATACTTCATATATCTATAATTGGAAACGTGTTATAATTGATGAATGTCATGATATTATAAATAAAATAGAAAATCTTTCTTATTTATATTTGTGGTTAATTAGCGGTACTTATTTAAATATATGCGATCGTACATATTCATCATCAAATTCATTGCATCATAATATAAGAGAATTAATAAAAGAAGAGTATTTGAATTTTATTTTAGTTAAATGTAATAAAGATTTTGTTAAACAAAGTTTTAATGTACCTCCAATTATCGAAAAATTTTATTTATGTAAAATGTCTAATTATTCAAAAGCTATAATACCATATATAAATCAAAGTATTCTAGAAAAAATTAATGCAAATGATATATCTGGTGCTATAAAAGAATTAGGTGGTAAAAATGAAACAGAGGCAGGGATTGCTAATCTAATATGTGCAGATATGAACAAAGCGATACATAATAAATATAAGGAAAGAGATTATATATCTTTATTAGATATTCCTGAAGATATTAAAATAAATAAATTAAATTTAATAGATACAGAATTAACTAATTTAAAAGAAAAATTAAATGATTTAACAGAAAGAATTTCTGAAATAGAAAATAAGACTTGTGCTATTTGTTTAGATAATATAACACATCCTATATTACTAGATTGTACACATATTTTCTGCGGTCCTTGTATAATTAATCTTTTAAATAGTTCAATACGAAATGATAATATTAAAAAATGTCCAACATGTCGTACGGAAATTAGAAGTACCCAAAATCTTACCGCAATAGTACCAACTAAAATTGAAGAAAATACTATTATTAATAAAGATGTTATTGGAAAAGGAATTTTAAGTAAAGAAGATACATTGATTGAGTTAATTTTAAGTAATAATTCTGGTAAATTTATTATATTTAGTCGTGTAGATGCTGCATTTTCTAAAATAACTGAAATTTTAACAGCAAAGAATATTAATCATGCTTGCCTAAAAGGTAATACTAATCAAATGATGAATATTCTTAATAATTTTAAATATAAAAACACTAATGTTATTTTATTAACAACACAATATGCAGGTTCTGGAATTGATATTAGTGTTGCAACAGATGTAATTATATTACACTCAATGTCTGCAGATAAAAGTCAAGCAATAGGAAGAGCTCAGCGTGTAGGTAGAATAACTCCTTTAAGAGTGCATAATTTATGTTATGAACATGAATATGAAAATGAAATTATTCAAAATAATTAATATTTATTACTATAATCGTAATAAAAATTGATAGAAATTTTATATATTTAAGTATATAAATATTAATTATTATAATGATTGACGATAGAAATGCACAGCATAATATTACATCAAATAAAATTCGTATTCCAAAATATAAATCAGGAACTCAAAGTTTTAATTCTAAAAATTTAGGATATTTTACATCTAAATATTTTGAATGTAATGACGATAGTAATGTTAAAATTTCTAATGAGAAGCAAAAAAGATATTTAAATA
>Ga0129336_10000305_pt1 | contig 28071 bp, 41 predicted proteins | sample CPB6_02_DNA_FD_96878 | JGI IMG/M metagenome (GOLD analysis project Ga0129336, IMG submission 96878) | Freshwater to marine salinity gradient microbial communities from Chesapeake Bay, USA - CPBay_Sum_0.6_0.2_DNA | ecosystem: Environmental > Aquatic > Marine > Coastal | place: USA: Chesapeake... | reverse complement strand
GTTGCACTTACCCCAGCAGATGTAGAATCTACCACACCAGTTACCACGTTGAAAATAGCCGATTTGTCTACAATACCATCGTAACTGTTGATGGTGACTTCCGTTCCCGTTCCAGCCTTTACAAAGCAAGACAAAGTACGAGTACCAGCAGTTAAACCACTAAACGCACGTTGAATCCTTGCACCGCCTCCAGCACCAGTTACAAGGTCTGCATTTTGATAACCATCTGGGCTTACTGCGTTATTTGCGGTAACTGTGATTGCACCAATTTTAGACCAGTAGGCGTTATCCAGTTGCTCCGAGTATTGGAACAAATTGGTCCGCTGGGGTTCAAGCAACAGGCGAGGACAAGTACTATTCAAGTAGTCCAAACGGGGTAACCCACTAACAGGGCCAACGCTTACTGCTACGGTGGTGGTGGCGATGTAGTCTGTTGCGATGTCGCCTGATTCGTATTGGCATCTCCAGATTAGGATGCTGCCGTTTGTAGTTGCTGCGCCAGTTGATACGTTACTCGGAAGAATTTGTACGCCTCCAGTAGTACCATCAGCACCATACGAGGTACAACGATACCAACCTCCGCCTATGCTTTCAATACGGCCTTTTGAGCCAGTCGGGATAACGCCATCTTGTAAGTCAAAAACTTGGTATGAATCAGTGCCAGAACCAACATAAGCACCCATATAAAGGTATCGGTGCGTTCCAGCCTTTGCGTAAATGCTAACCGAACGAAGTCCATCAAGAGTTGCGGCCTGTTGAATAATACCACTCGCTCCTGTGTTTGCAAGAGTCCAAGCCGTAGTTCCTCCATTTGGGTCAGTCGCTCCGCTTGTTATAGTTGCATTGGTTGTACCCCAAGTAGTGTTAAAGGTGTTGCTCTGAAGGATAACATTAGTACGCACCTTCTCAATAAGGCCATTACTTGCAACACGGGTTGCGCTTGAGGCACGGCTGAACGTAAGGTCTCCCGACCCATCGGTCGGCTTGACGCTATAAATTTTTTGGTCTTTTATGGCGCTGGGAATCAGAACCAATGACGCGTCCTCGAAAAAACTCATTGTGTGATTGTGTACATTAGTTGGTCAAAACACGGGTTGTCAAATGTTCCGCCGTCGTCCGTCATTCTGTTTTTGAATAAACGGAACGCGTCGGTGTACGTTGCCGAACCAAGTTGTTTCATTGAACGGGCAACGCATTCGGCGTTTTCGTATGTTCCGCCATCGCGTTCGATGTTTTCAAAAAATGCGTCGACGAATATCAACACACCCAAACGCCCGCCGGTTGGAACGAAACCAATGTTCGACGCGATCGCATTCAATCGCGCACGTCGAAACATTGATATATAAAGTATCGAACTCATTTTGTATAACAAAAATAATTGTTTATATTACGAGGCAATCGTGATTTTATCAACAATTTAACCTTTGTCCTTTTTCTGAATCACCCACCATTCGTCGTTGTGACACAAATACGTTGCGCCGTCGTACGACCGCGTCATCGACGACGACGTTTCGCCGTCGATGCGAACGTCGCCGTCGCCCGGCGCCGGCACGATTGACAACGCCGTGGAATTCGAAATCGTGGAATCCGTCTTGATACGGATCATTCGACCCTCGGACGATGCGACGGGCGGTAGTTCAATCGTGAACGTTCCATTGGCGCCCTCCCACGTTGCGAACAAAATATAATCGGTATCGCCGACGACGTACGTTTCGCCGTTCTCGGCCGTCACGTCGGTAATCGATGCGAACCACGACCCGTTGACGTTCGCTTGCGATTCAAACGAGGCCGCACCATTGATGGTTGTCGTCGACAACGTTGTCGTTCCCGCGTTCAGCGTTCCAAGTGTTGACGTACCAGTGACGCCAAGTGTACCGCCAATGGTTTGGTTTCCAGTCACCGACGCCGACGACAACGTCGACGCACCCGCGGACAATGTGTTAAGGGTTGACGCCCCGTCGACGTTCAACGTCTTTTTCACGACGACGGGTTCCGCCGCCGTCAATGGCGCGGAAATATCGGTCGGAATCAATGATACCATCGAATCACCGACCAATGCCGTGATTGCGTCGGCAATGCACGATTTCGATTCAATCACGCCGCCGTCGGTCGTCACACGCGTTTCGAACGCATCGACGAACGATTCCAAACCAATGATTGTCGAGCGTTCCATTGTCGCCACGCCCGTGATGTTCGTCGTGCCGTTGATGCGTGCGCCCGTTGCCGTTTGTTCGTATGGGCCGACGCTTTCGTTTTCAATATCGACGACCATCCCCGCAATGCGGCCGCCGATTATATCGTTCGGCGATACGCCCGACGTGGTTGCCGACGTCAGCGGTAGGCGGTCGACCAAATCGGGCAGTTCGTCCAACGCCGTGACGGCCGTTCGAATGGTTTGGATTTTGTACCACGTTCCCGACCATTCGTCGGCGTTCGCGGTGAACGTTCCCGACGTCATCAAATATGCGGTTGAATCGAACGTGAGGCGTTGACCGAACAATGACGACGAAATTATGTTTCCGTTGTATTGCTCAATCGGTCGAACGTGCAACGCCAACGTTTCGTTTGACAACAATTTGAGAATCGGCAACGCGGTTCCACTGGAACCCTTGCGCCAATCTTGTGTCCCCGTCCACGCCGAACCATTGTACGCGGCCAAATGTCCCGATTGGAATGGGCCGTCGGCGATCACCACGTCGCCCAAATCAATCGTCAATTTCGAATCAATCCCAACCTCGGCGTTGGTCGACGAGAACGTCGCGCCCGGCGAGTTGGTTGCGCCATTGGTATTGATTCCGAAAACGAACGTACCATCAAACAACGGCGTTTGCGTCGGCGTGTACGTCGAACCATTCGACGAACGGAAAACGCCGTGGTGTTGCAATTGGAAATCGATTTCGCCGTTTACGGGAATATCGGGTGTAATGATTTGAACGTTTGACGCAACAACGGCGATGCCCGATGTGAAAAACGCGGGCATATCAAAAAAGTATTCGCCCGCCGTCGTTGACCACGCGGGAATGCCGAACATTGCGCCACCGGTTGCGACACCTAAATATGCGCGGTTGCAATAGTAAAACGTCCCCGTCGACGAATCCTTAATACGGATTCGCATTTTGAAAACGGGAAAAATCGGTGACGTCGCCGATACCGAACCAACAACGCGGAAATTGAATGGCGTACTACCGAACGCCAATTGAACGCCGGCGCCGCCCGCAATGAATCCCGCGGTGAACGAATTGGTCGTGTTGCGGAACCGGTATTGGCTAAATGCATTAAATGGGTTGAGGAACCGCTGAACGTAATGTATTTTCGTCGCTTGCGCCGCGGGCAAAAAATTCCAATTGTTTCCCGAACGACGTGCCGCGAACGTGGTTTGGTCAACCACAACGTCGTCGTTGATTGCCGTTCGTGAAATGGCCGTACCGGTTTTTGTGTACCGCGAAACGTAACGCGACGCCGCGTCGCGGTTGCCGTATTGTTCGAAAACGAATCGACCGCGTTGCATATAAATTCGCGCGTTGTACAACGTCGCCATTTGCCGCAAAATTTCCAACGTCGGCGGGTACACAATGTCGCCGTTGTCGTCGCGTTCGTTGAAATACCGAACGTCGAATCCTTGGTTCAGCACTGGGTCGACCGACGTCGAATACGTTTGCGCGTTCGTTTCCCACCAGTCAACCGCCGTTTCAAAAAATACGTCGGACGCACCCCAAAGGTCGGCCGTACCAATGTTCGTCAACGTGTTTTTCAGTACGTCGGTGATACGCGTCACTTGCAACCCGTTCGTTTCAATGACGCCGTTCGGTTCGTCGTATTCAACGTTCGCCAAACGACCGATGCCATCCGTCGCCGTGATTTCGTACACGTACGGCGCGGACGCATCCTCAACGGACACGAGGTCTTGCGTAACCCAACCAACCCAAAACAATTCGTATGTTTCAATGCCCAGCGCGGACAAATCCGCCGCAAGGCACGATTTCGATTCCAACGTTCCGCCGTCCGCCTCGACACGTGTTTCAAACGCCTCGACGACGTCCGATGCCGACGCGCGGTAAACGACCACGCGGAACCGGTTTTCTTGAAACAATTTCAGCGTGTCAATGAACGTTTCGAATGTTCCGTTTGCCGCGTATGCACCGAACGTCAAACGTGACGATACGATTGGCGAAACGATGTCGTCGGTTTCACCCTCATACGTCAGTTCGAAACCGCGTGAATCGACGTTGAATTCGGTCGACGCGGCCGCCCATTGCGTATCGTGGATTTCAATTTTGTATTGATCCCCGCGGTCGGATTTAAATTCGGAATAAAGACGAACGGCCATTGTTTTTGTTTAATTAGAAACCACGATACCGCGAACGTTCGCGCTGGGCGCGTTCGCTTGAAATCAAAATGTCGGAACCTTGAATGCGTCCCGTCACGACAACGTTTTGTCCGCCGAAACCGCCGCCGAGCATACCCTCGAGTTTGTCCAACGGAATGACGGCCTCGGGGCCACGTCCCTCACCAATCATTGCGAGGGTTGGGCCGGTTGCGATACCGCCTTCGGCGAGCATTGGAATACCGCCGCCGCCTTGGATTGATTCGGCACGTTTCGCCAACGACGTTTTGATGCCCGACGCCAGCGCAATCAACGCAATACCGCCCGCGATTGCAACGGCGGGATTGAGCGTTTTCAATGCGACCTTGATACCCATCAACGCGATACCGGTTTGCACGGCCATTTCACCGACTTGTTGCAGCAATCCAGCCAACGTCATCAATGCGAATTGGCCGAAGTTCTTGAACCCTTCGCCGCCCGCCAATGCCGAACCAAGCATTTCACCAATTCCAATCGCGAACGACGTCGCGGCGCCTTGGATTGCGGACGAAACATTTTTGCTCATTTCCTTGGCCGCCTCAATCATTTTGAATTGCGCCTCGGTCATCGATTTAATCGGTGACGTCATCGCAATGGCGCCCGCCTTCATTGATACGGCCAACGAACCCATCGCCTTTGGTGCAATCGCCTTCAATGATTTGAGGGAACTCACAACGCCGGCGACGCCCGAACCGCCGCCCGAATCGCCAGTTCCCGTTGTATCGCCCTCGACGCCAATCATTGCGTCGGTTGCGGCCGTAACGGCGCCCGATGCGGCACCGCCACCGCCGGCGCCGAACATTGCGGCAACGTCGCGTTTGACCTCTTTTGCAACTTGCGAAATGGATTTGAGTTTCGGCACGGCCTCCATTTCCAGTTTGTCGAACAACTGAATTTTGATGGAATCCATACCAAGGGTGTCGGCGATTGCGTTGAATACACCAATCCATTTGTTCAAATACCCAATCGATAGGTTGACGAACATTTTGACGGCGTTCAACGCCATCGCTTTGAATGCCTCGAAATTATACCCGACGTAAATCGCAATCGCGCCCAACGCGGCCATTGCGGCAATCACGGCACCGATTGGGCCGATTAACATTCGCAATCCTTGAATGGCGATGAACCGCAACGCCGCACCGATTTTGGTGAGGTACGGCAACATTGCGATGAAATTGCGTTGCAACAATCCGAACGTGAACAACAACGGCCCAATGGCGGCAACCAATCCCGCAATGGCGACGGCAACAACCTTCACGATGCCGGGCATTTCATTTAGGTATTGCAATGCCGACGTCAACGCCTTAACGAACGGAACCAATGCGACGGCGATTATTTCGCCGACGGAAATCATTAGTCCCTCGAATGCGGATTGCAAACCCTTGAACGCACCTTGGGCGGTTGCGCCCATCGTTTCGGCCATCGCCTTTGCGGCGCCGTCAGCATTCTTGAATGATTCCGTCAACGGGTCGATTTGTGCGGCGCCCTTGGTCAATACCAACAACGCGGATTGCGCGGTACGGCCGACCTCCTCGTTCGCATCCGAGAACGTGATTCCCGATGCGGCAAGTGATTTCAGTTTTTCCGCCAATGGTTCGGAACCCGTCGCAAGGTCGCCAATGATTTTCCGCAATGCGGTACCGGCCATCGAACCTTTGATGCCCGCGTTTGACAACACGGCCAGCATCGCGGACGTTTCCTCAAGTGAAATGCCCGCGGCGGCCGCAACTGGGCCGACGTATTTCATCGAATCGGCGAACGTCGCCAAATCCAATGCCGATTTGTTGAACGATTCCGCCATAACGTCGGCGACGTGCGTCGTATCGGACGCATCCAAACCAAACGCGCGGATCGTGGCACCCGCGATTTCCGCCGACCGCGCCAAGTCCTCGCCAGACGCTTGCGCCAAATACAACGTGGCCTCGGTTACCTTTTCAATTTCCGCGGCCGTGAAACCCAAACGGGCGAATTCGGTTTGTAGTGCGCCGACCTCTTTGGCGGTGAATATCGTCGTTGCGCCAAGTTTTTTGGCGTTGTCCGACAAACGTTCCATTTCGTTTGCCGATGCCCCCGAAACGGCCTTCAATTCGGCCATTTGTTGCTCGAACGCTTGAAACGTATTAACGGCAACGGCACCCAACGCGGTGATGGGTGCCGTCAATTGCAATGTCAGTTTTTTGCCGGTCGCTTGCATTTGCCGACCGGCGCGATCAAGCGCACGTTCGGCCTTATTCAATCCCGAAACCAACGGGGCGATGTTGGCGAAAAAACTTAAGTTTATGGACGATAAATTCATTTCGAACCAAATTTTTGATTGTGTGCCGCAATTACCTCACCACGTGACCACACGTGCTTCGGGCTTTGCCGTTTATTTTCCCACGGGAACCGAATTAAATCGGTCGGCGACAATCGCTTTTTTGTGTGTGGCGCAATCGTCACCGACGCAATCCACCGCGCTCGTTCCCAATCTGCGCGGTATTGCCGTTCTACCTTTTCCGAAAATCCCCGCGACGTATTCGAAAATTCGCGCGGGGTCATATCGTAGAACTCGGACGGCGACAACCCAATTTGACCAAACGCATACGCCTCTAATGAATCCCACGTTGGCAATTCAAAATCGGCGTTGCCGTCGATGCTTTGGCCGTTTACTTTTTTTCGCCTTCGGCGCTGAATTGTCGGCCGAAAATTTCAAACGCCTTTTCGAGAATCGTTTGATCTTCGTCCAACAAATCGGCGACGTCGTCGATTTCCATTTTGAACGGCATTTTGTCCTTGCGGGCGCCGTCTTTGAATCCGCACCAAACCAAGGTGATGGCTTGGTCAAGGGTGATTTCGTTTTGCAACGAGGTTAGTGCCGCCAGCGGCATACCGGTTACGCGCGTGAATTCGCGCAATGCGTTGAACCCGAATCGTACGGGGTAACGCTTGTTGTTTGTTTCGATGTATTCAACCATAAAAAGAAAATAAGAGGGGTCGAAATCGACCCCCCGTTAATTTTAGGCGTTGGCAGCCTCGGTCAGAACGCCAGTTCCCTCGAATGAGAACGAGAATGTTGCGTTGTCCTCAACACCCGCCTCTTGGTCAAGCGAGGTGATGAATCCACGACCCGAGTACACCTTTTCGCCGCTGGCAACTGAACCAAACTTGACGTACAAATTGGTTCGGCCGTTAAGGTAGCCAAACAAATCGGAATATCCGTCGGCACCCGTGAGCGAGTACACAACCAATCCGTCGCCGGACAAAGACCACGAACGTTGGCCGCTTAAAAGTTCACGCCATCCGGCTGAATCTTTGGTCGACGTGTCGCGGGTTTCCATTGAAATTGACAATGATGCGTTGGTCATACGTCCAACCTCATCGTAAGTAGTGCCGTCCGTGCTGAATTGAATCAATACGTCCGTCGCATTCATAATAGCGGTAGATGCGGGCATTGTTATTGTTTTTTAGGGGTTTTGTTTTCGGGTTTTGCGACGGGTTCGTCGGTGACGAGGTACCCGGCGTTTTCTAATTGCTTGGCGGTATGCGGCGGAACCATAACGAATGAACCCGCAACAACGACGCGTTCGTTCATTACCTCCCAATCCTTTACCAACTGAATTTTGATCATAGTCGAATGATTCTAAAGGTTAGGTCAACTTGCTTGGCGAAGTATCGTTCGTCGTCCGAAAACAAATCCCTTTCGCCTTCAAATTTACAACTTTGAACGGCAACGTCCAAAATGATTTCGCGCATTCGTACGAATGCAGAACGCACGTATTCAATGCCGTTCGCGGTGTCGGAATAGTTCGTCGAAATTAGGGTGATGCGAACGTCGACCTCGTCAATGTGCGAATCCGAATCTTTGGATCGGGACGGCGTGTTGTTTATCACCTCGTAAACGGCGAACGGCGTCGTTTGGCTTTGGGCGCCAACGGACGGGAACACACGACCGCCGAACAACGAATTCAAATTCGTGTCGGTCGTGAACTTTGATTTGATAACCTTGCCAATCATTTCACAACTTTGTTGAATTCACGTTCGAGGTATGCCTTGGCGTTCGCCGTGAATTGCGCCAATACCAATGGCATCGTGCGCGATTTTGCGCGGTCAGCGAATCCGCGGTTTGAACCGGAATAGTTGCCCGATTTGATGTTCCCGTAGTTGATAAAATGCGCGAACCATCCGCCCTTTTCGGGGTCTTTAAATGCGTTTTTTACGCGTGGCCCTACCCAGTATGCGGAAAACAAACGGGCTGGGCCGTTGGTTTTTGAACGTCCAATACCAATGGAACGTTTCAACGTTCCCGGTTCGATTTCCGCATACAAACCGCCATTGCGGTAAACTTTGATCGTTTCGGTTGAATCGGTGATTTCGGAACGCATCGCATCGCGCGTCAAACGCATTGCGTTGCGTTGTAGTGCGCCCAAATCGCGTGCGTCGATACTCTTTGCATATTCCGACAATTCGTGCAATACGCGCGAAATTTCGCGGTTCAATTCCGCACCATCGATACCAATGCCCGACGTGTCGCCACCCTTATGAACATACGTGCGCGCCATTAGTCCGACAATTTGGTATGGATTCGCAACGTCTTTTTGCGGTCGTCGCCCGAAATGATGGATTGGATTTCGTAAATGTTGCCGCGGTAAACGATACGCATTTGCTCGTTTACGTCCGTGCGGTAACGAATCAAAAACTCAACCATCCGTGTGGCGACAATTTGATTTGATTGTTCGCCCTCGATGCCGCGTTTTTCCTCGACCTTCGCCCATACAATAGCCAACGTCGTGAAATCGATTGTACGTTGGCCGAAATAATCTTGCTCAACGCCACCAAGGTCGTTTTGAATATCGTCGACAACGCATTCGGTATTGTTCACCTCGCCCGAATCGGACGTGACACGTTGACCGAATGCGTCAACGACGGCGGTTGTATTCGCCAACGCTGGCACATACGTTTGAATCGTTATGCGCTGATCGAAATCGCCCGGATTCATTAGAATGAAAATACGCGGTAGGGATTCCAAAGGTATTCCGCGGCCGTCGGCAAACGCTTGACCGAATCGGTGCGGTTTTCATACATATCGCCAATCACCAACAACATTCCGTGTTTCAACGGCGCGGGGACGGACGCGGCGTTGGCATATCCCGCAACGTAGCGAATAAACACCGCGTTGATTGTTTCGTATGTTCCGAACCAACCATTGTCGGGTGAAATGCGTGCGGGTTGCGAAATCAAATCGGTTTTGTAATCGGACGCGCTCGCCGTGATCGTGGTTTCGTTGCCGTCGATGTATTTCACATAGGTAACGGCCGAAACGGGCGACCGCGACAAACGAATTTCGTCCTTATAAGTTCCCGTGTATTGCGGGAAATCGTCGAAATATTCTTCGAACGTGGTCGGCATCAAAGCCAACCGCGTGTATGATTCGCACAATTGACGCGCCGCGGTGATAAAAATCGCCAACGTCGTGTCGTCATCCGAATGGTCAACGCGCAAAAATTCCTTCACCTCGGCCAGCGTTAGCGGTTCCGATGCGGGCGGCGTGACAACTTGAATGGTTTTTTGTGCGTTCATTGTTTTTTAGCGCTTTTGTGCTTTGGCTTTGGGAACGGCGCGTTCAGCACGCTCGGCGGCCGGCTTGGCTATAATTTCAGCCAAACCAGCGCCGACGTACTCCATCGCCGCCTCGGCGGTAAGGGTATGCACCTCGCCTTCGCGAAATGCAAACCCGTTACCAACCAAGGTTTTGAGGAATCGAATTTCCATTCGATTAGGCAGTTTTCATCGTGATGAACTTGATGGCAGAACCATTGATGGCACCAGCGTCAGAACGCTTGTACGCAATGAAACCAACCAACAAGGCGTCAGCGTAGCGCTCGTTCAAGCGAAGCATTTGAACACCACCGGCGTTGCGAACAACGTACTTGCTGAAATCAGCTGCGATAAGCGGCTTGGCGGCAGAACCGATAGCGGCCATATCGTTGTTCACGTAGAACGGAACACCGAATACGCGGTCGGGTTCGCCAGCGGCCATACCCGGAATGAACACGGGGAAGTCGTTAGATGAACCAACACCAAGTTTGCGGATAGCGGCGGCGGTAGAATCGGCACCCATCAAAGCGAATTTCGCAGAGTTGCGGTACGATTTGTCAACGCTATGGATAAGGGTCAAGATTTCGTCGGCCGTGATAGCGGTTGCGCTGGCGGTCGTGAGGGCGCTCGATCCAGCGGTAACGATACCGGTCGGCTTGCTTGAACCATCACCAGTGGTGAAGTGTGCGTTTTGGCCACGTGCGATGCGCGTGCCAAGTGCGTCAACCAAGAATGCGTCGAGGTCGAAGGCGGCGTCTTGCAAAAGTTGGTACGAAACCTTTACGATTTTAGACGAGTACGTGTAGGCGCCGAGGTTAAGGGCGGCAAACGTCATATCGCTAACAACGTCGGCAGAACCTTCGCTCAAGATAGCACCAACAACGCTCGTGTCGTCAACCTTCGGGTAGGGAAGGGTTGCGCCGCTTTGCGTGTTCAGCACTTGGGCAAGACGCTCAACCTCACCGGTGAACTTGCTTGCAACGTCAAGGGCGTATGAAAAATCCTCGGGAACCAAGAATCCACCAGCGCTTCCGGGCGTGGTCAATTGCGGGTCGGTACCGCGTTGCTCGACAACGGCACGCTCCTCGGCGTTCAGACCGCCAAGGCCGTGGCGAAGGTATTTAGAAAACGCCTCACGCTTGGTGATTTCCTTTTGCTCGGCACGTGCCTCGCGACCGGCGGCGATTTCCTTTTTCATTTGCTCGGCACGCTCGATTTTCTCGACGCTCTCGCCAAGGGCGCGTACGTCGTTTTCGATTGCGTCGAACTTTTGGTTTTCTTCGGCGTTCAGCGAACGGCCTTCGGTTTGTGCGGCGGCAACGATATGATTCATTTCGTTAACCAACGCGGCGCGCTTTTCGCGCAGTTGAATTGAGTTCATTTTTTAGGAATGAAGGTTAATAATTCGTAAGATAAAAGAGCGCAAATTCGGCCGTTCGACCTCGTTCACGTTTTCGGTAGTTGCTTCGGCGGCGGCCGAAATTTCAATATCGGTGATCAAATCGGTGTCGGCGTTTAATGCGCGCGAAACCAATTTGGACGTTGCCGCTGGGTAGGCTGGAATTACCACGGGCGCGACGTCAATCAAACGCGACACCTTGGTGATGGTGCGAATGTTTTGTTTGCCTTTGGTTTCCCATTTGTCGGCTTCGATCATAAACGCGAACGACGATTGATTGACGTCGCCGCGCTTCATAAGTTCCACCAAATCGTTGGCGTATGACGTGTTCGGTAGGTCGATTTCATAACCCAAACCAACCTCGTCGACAAAAATGCGAAGGGTTCCCGACGACACGCGGCCGAGTAGGTAGTTCCAGTCGTGGTTGTAAAACCCACGAACGTCGTCGTTCATTACGGCGTCAAACGCACCCGGCGCGATGTACTCAACGAAACCGCCCAAATCTTCGGACGGCGAATTGAACACGGCGGCATAACCACGAATGGTGTTGCCCGTTACGTCGGCGCGTTGCGTCGTGATGCGGCGCTCCATTACGGGTGCGCCCTTGCGAACGTCGGCGTCGAATTCCTCAAGCGTCGAGAATCGGTGAACGACGTTCAACGGCGGTTGTTGTTCGACGAATGCGCCGATTTCCTCGTCGAATTCGTACACGCGGATTTTGGCGGCGGGGTCGTCGGGCGTACCCGTTACCACGAAGCCCGAATCGGCCTCTAAATCGCCGTCCATTGCGATTTCGATGACACGACCATAGGCATACCCGTTCGACGTATTCCAGCGAACGAAATCGCCCAATTCCAATTCGTCGGGCATTGCGCGGTCGGCAACCAACACGCCAACGCCACCGATTTCAGCGATCACGTCGACGTTGTTGTCGTAGTGACGCACGATACCAAGTTCGTTCACCTTTTCAATCTTTTTTTCGTTTGATCCCGTAGCGTACACGTGCGACGCCGGGATATTGTGTTCGGCCGCGAACGTCAACAATTCGTCGTCGTTGTCGCGCGCGGAAATGATATAGATTTCGGAACCATCGTTTTGCTCCTTTTCCAGCAACTCGCGTCCCGTGGCGGTCGTCAGCGTGCCGTCGTAATCGAACGACACACGCTCGCCGGCGGCGCGGTTGTATTCCTCGGACGTCTTGTAGATTTCCGTCGCCCATTCGAGCATTTCGTCGCCACCCCACGCGGCGAACATTACCGACCCGCAAATTTCCTTTCCGTCGGAATCGACGAAATCGCCTTGGTCGTATACCTTGGCGCGGGATAAAAACGAATAAATGCGCGGCAGACGTTCGACCGATACCTCCTCGCGGTTGGCCAATATGCGTGCGGTTTCCCAACCAACGGCGGTGCCACACTCCGAATCGTATTCGGCGCGGTGATCCAACGCGCGTTGTGCGTTGTCCGTTGCGGCTTGGGGATAATTAGACCACGGCATAGTTTAGATACCTTCGTCGGTTCCGGCGTTGACCATATTCAGCGGCTGAAGGTACACGTCGCCACCTTCAACGTCGCCGAGGTTTTCTTTTTTGCGAATGTCGTTCACCGACAACCAACCCCATTGGCGGCCGACGGCGTACGCATCGTATCGTGATTTAATGTCACCACGAAGCAAACCTTCGAGGTTGAACTGAACGAACAACGTTGAATCCATACCGAACAATTTGTCGGTGAATTCTTGTTCCCAGCGAACCGCCCACGGACGAATCGTATTGCGGACGAATTGAATGCCTTGTTCCTCGATGTTCGCGCGCGTTGACGATTGCGACAAATCGCCGAGCATATGCGGCGGGATCAAAAACCAGCGTGCGACCTCTTGCGTTTGGAATTGGCGCGTTTGTAGAAACTGCGCTTGGTCGGGCGGAATCGTCATTTTCTCGATTCGCATCCCCTCTTCGAGGATTGCCGTTTTGTGCGAGTTGCCCAAACCGCCGTACGAGTTGGCCCACGATTGGCGCAAACGAACGTATGCTTCGTCGGACAAACGACCGGGGTGCGTTAACACGCCACCGACGTTTGCGCCGTTGCCGAAGAATTCGGCACCGAACTGATTTGCCGCCAAACCAATTCCAAAGGTTTCGCGGGCGGCCTTAATCGGTGACAAACCGACGACGCCGTCGAACGACAATCCGCAAACGTGGATCATTTCGAAATCGGCGTAAACCTCTTTTTTGTCGACGTGGTAAAATTTCTCGCCGTCGACGACCTTCACCTCAACGCGCAACGGGTGAATCGGAACCATTTTGGTTGGTTTGCCCGTGCCGTCGCGCTCGATGAATGCGTACGCGTTGCCGTGAAGGCACAAATGCGCCATCATCGTTTCGCGGAAAACCATTGACGTCATCATCGCGTTCGGGCGATGCAACAATTGACCAATCGGGTTTCCAGTTACCACGACGGGCGATTCGCCCTCGATGGTGTAAACGTTCCACGGCAATGAACCGATTGTTTCCGATAAAATGCGAACTGATGCCCAAACCGCGGAAAATGTCATCGCGGATTTTTCGTTGACCGAAACACCCGTTTTCGAACGCTCGTCCGAGAACAACCATTCGGCGGGTTTAGCCAACGACGTCGACGGGTTGTTCGGTGACGCGCGGAACAAACCGCGAACGCGGTCGAGGAATGTGGTTTGTGTTTCGGCCATTGTATAGGTTTCCCGTGCGAATGTACAAACTAATTCCCAACCAAGTGTAGGAATTGACCGAAAAAATTTATTGACACGCGTTGTTGATTTTATTTTTATTTATATATCCCTTTAGGGATATATAAATAAAAATAAAATAAACGGCGCATCAATACGAACGATGATAACTTATCGACAAACGTCAAAGTTCACGCTCGTACGCAATGATAAGGTGAATGTAATACCCCATCAAATCGTAAATCGTGTCGATGGTATCGTCGTTCACGCCCACGGCCGCAATACGGGACAATTTGTCGTCGATGCGTCCGCAAATGGATTCAACCGACGACGCCTTCGAGAAAACCCGAACTGGGTTTTGTAGTGAATCGCCGTACGTGGTGTTTTTTGACAATACCAAATCCTCGAGTTTTTCAATGACGGCTTGGATTCGTTCATTCGTTGTTGCTGATGTGTCGGTTCGCATTTTTGATTGAGTTTTGGAATGATTCATATCGGGAAAAACGGCGGCGTCCGTAAATCGAAACGTGCATCGATTCGACCGCCTCGTACGCCACGATTTTTGGCGTACCCTCGTCCGTGTAAAGGTTAAACAATCGCTTGAAGGATTCAAGCGTCGCGCATTGATTTTCAAATTGTTGTGTCATAAATAACGAATGCCAGTTGTTTCGTAAACGGACGACGTGTCCCCACCCGACCGCGTCGCGGTCATATATTCACCGACCGCCATCGCCAGCGCCACCACGCCGTCGATTTTGTCGCCCGATTTGTTCTTTACGAACTTGACGTTCATCGCCTCGTCCATTTTCGTTTGCACGTTCGAAACCATCCAACGAAGCATCGCATTGCCGCCGTGGTGAAGTAATTTTTTCTTTACCAGTATTTCGATTTCCCGAATTGGTTGGGTCATCGACGCAAACCCTTGGCCGAACGGATCCATATCCAAACCCGCCTCGCCCAACTTTTGAACCAATGCCGACGAGTTCCACCGGTCAAAGGCGATTGACCGAATGTCGAACATTTCGCGAAGTTTAAGTATTTCTTTAAATAACACGTCGTAATCGGTTGAATTTCCATCCGTTACAATCAACTCACCACGCGAAACGAATTGGTCGTACGACGCACCGGTTCGACCGCGCCGTTGTTCGACGGCGGCGGCGGAAACGAAAAACCGCGTGACGACCTTCACCTCGCCGTCGTCCATTGGAAACACCAACACGAACGCCGTCACGTCGGACACCGACGCCAAGTCCAAACCGCCGTAGCACGGCACGCCGACGAGTTCCTCCAGTACGACGTCGCCAGCCGACGCCATCCAATCGGTGTCGGTCAACCATCCGTCAAACGCCGAAATCCATTGGTTGAGGTGCAGTTGCTTGAACGCGATTTCCGACGTCGGCAATATGCGCGCCTCGGCCGCCATTTTCTCGAAATAATCCAACCGCACCGACACCCCGAGGTTCGGGTTTGCCACCGCCCACGTTTCGGGCGAAAACGGGTCGGCATCCATTGGCGCCTCGTAAATCACGGGCAAAAACGTTCGGTCGTCAATCGCGCCCGTCAACACGCGTTTGCCGTATTCGTACAATTCACGACACAAACCACCGCGGTCGATACCCGCCGTACTGATTCCCAAAATCAATGGTTGGGAACGTGCGCCCGTCGAGGTCGTCAAAACCTCCCACAATTCACGATTCGGTGCCGAATGCAATTCATCGTACAACACCGCCGACGCGTTGAATCCGTGCTTTGTCGATGCGTCCGCGGAAATGGCCTTGATGAACGAATTTGAATTGTTCAGCACGATCGAGTTGCGGTAAATTTTGCATTTGCCGCGCAACAACGCGTTGTTTTGCACCATTTGTTTTTGCACCTCGAAAATGGCGTTCGCTTGTTCGCGGTCGGCCGCGGCGACGTAGATTTCCGCACCGGGTTCGTTGTCGCCGAATAATAGGTACAAACCAATCGCGGCAATGAGGTTCGATTTGCCGTTTTTACGCGGTAGAAACACGAACGACGTGCGGTACTGGCGTAACCCATCCGAACCAAGGGTTCCGAATAGTTGTTCAATATACGTGCGTTGCCATTGTTCCAATAGGAACGGCTTGTTCGCCAAATCGCCCTTCACGTGCGTGCATAGGCGTTCAATGAAGTTCACCGCCCGCGCCGCACGCGCGGGGTCGATGGTTGGTTTGGTTTTACGTTTGGCCATTAGAACAATGTCGGTTGGTTGAGTATTTCATTGATTCTCGACGTTGCCAACGAAACGTAATCGGGCGAAATGTCGATGCCGACGAATTCGCGTTTCGTCTTTGCCGCCATTCGACCGGTTGTTCCCGATCCGAGAAACGGATCCAAAACGACGTCGCCCTCATTCGACCACGACAAAATCATATCGTGCGCCAGTCGTTCGGGCATCATTGCGGGGTGACCCACCGCGGACGATTGTTTTTCGGTTGGGATTTGCCACACGTTGAAACGCATTCCGGTTTCTTTTACCTCGGTTTTGTTGTTGTTTGATTTCTCGTACATAGTGCCGTCGGCCTTGCGTGAAGTGCCGTGAACTTTGGTTCCGGCCCATTTGTTTTTTCGGTCGCAAATCGGGTTGAATACACGCGGTTTTCCCTTCGAAAAAACGAACACATATTCGAACGTGTCATAATAACGAACGACGTCGGGATATGCGAACGTATCTTTTGACCAAATCATTGTGTCGTGAAGGTTGAATCCGCATTCCATCGCGAACAACGCTTGACGAAACGACGTTCCCGTTTCCGAACCATTGTTGTTTGAATCTTTGACGTTCCACACAACGACGCCGCCGTCGCAAACGACGCGGTGCAGTTCGCGAATGATTTGTTCCCAAACCAATTGGTTCCAGTTTGAACCCACGCCCGTGTCATACGTGCGAAGGTTGTCGTAAGGCGGTGAGGTCACGACCAAATGAATGGACGCGTCGTCCATCGAACGCAAGACCTCGACCGAATCGCCGCAATGTATTTTCATAATAACAAATCGTCAATGTCTTGAACCTCATCTTTGGCGTCAATTTTTGCGCGTGAACTCGGCGTCAATCCGAATTCCGGTATGATTTTTTTCAACCGATCCCACGCATTGTTCATCATCGCCAGTTCGGGACGCGGGCGCCACATAGTATCGCCCGTGTTGGTCGTCGTGGCGTACGTTGGGCCGTCGCGACGTATAACCTCGCGCGCGGCGATGTAATCTTCCCACGCGTCGGAAAACATTTGAAGCGCGAACGTGTCGATTTCCGATACCACACCAACGCCCATCAAACGGGACGCGATGAACTCGTATGCGTCGCGTGAAATATCGCCGACGGACGCACGCGGCGTGGGCGACCCCAATGGTAGGGTCATTTTGTTTGCGTGTCGGTCGTCGCGGTACGTTCCCGCGGCTTTGAGCATTTCAGTTGGTTTGCGTTTTCTGCCCGGCATCGTTGTAATGTTTTGGATATGGTTGTTGTTTCAATGTGCAGTTTTTTTTGACGCGTTGGTCGAGCCATTTAATGTATCGGAATTGGCGCAATTGATGTGGTATCGCACGTTCCTTGTTTTGTTGTAACACCATTTCGCGCGGTGATATTTTTGCCGGATCACGCGTCGTCATCGCCTTGTTGTGATACCATTCGCCGTCGAGTTCCCAAAACGTATTCACGTGCATTCCGTAAAAATCAAACGAACACGCTTGATACACAATTCCCAAACCGCCGCAACGCTCGTCGGCAAATGACTGAATCCATTTCACGCGCGGGTGCGTTCGTCGAATGAATTTTATTGCATACGATACCGCGCGCGATTCTGAATTCCGCGGCGCCTCGTCGCCCAACCACATTCGGTTGAGTTCAAGGTATTCGTCTTGTTGCGTCCCGGTCACGACCGACGAACACGATGCTGGATTCATTGCCGGCCCGAATTGTAACGCGCCAACGTTTTGGTTGTTTATGAAGACACCGAGGTGAACGAATGAACCTTGAACAATCGTTCCCGAATAATGTTTCGAACGAATGATTTTGTTGGCGTCGTTGCGCGGAATTTCGCGCACGCAAAATTCGTCAGTTCCAAAACCAATTGGTTCGGGTTCGCCCCACAATGACGATTGATTGGAATAAATATATCCGGCCATATTATATGTGTTTAAACAAATGATGTTGGAACCCTCAAAAGCACCCTACAAATTGACACCGCGTGTTTCGGGTTGGGGCGTCGATGAATCTACGTTTTGTTTTTTTGATTTAGACCCCCCCTCCCTATGTGTACGAGAACATTTCACCATCAATTCGGCGGCAATACGTGAACCCGTTGGTGAGGTAATCTTTGCCGCCGTTGTGCATTTCAACTTCGTCTTCGTACGTCCTCGGTACGCGATAGAATTCTCCCCATTTATAATCGAACACGCGCGTTTCCCAATCAATCAAATCGTTCGACACCTCGACGATTTCACCGCGCTTCGGTATGTAGTCAATTGTCGCGGTCGGATCGTGTTCGAAAAACTCACGCGCAATGTTCCCGCCCAACAACGCGTCGGCCGCGGCGATGTACGCGTCGTGGTCGCCGTCACCGCCTTCGTTGTCAATACATACGTTGACGTAATCAAACCCAGCGGCGCGCATTGCACGTTGGAATAGTTCGACGGCCTCGGCGGCGGTCACGTCGGAATGGTCGACCTCGACGGACACGCGTTGGTCGTAATGCTCGATCGTGATGCGGAATGGTTGGTTCATTTGTCGGTTGGTTTGTTGTGCGCCTCACGCCCCGATTTGGCGTTGTGGCACGGGTGACACATTGTTTGAAGGTTTGCCCATTCCAACGCTTTGGTTGGGTCGTCATTGACGCGAACGATGTGGTCGACGACGGCACCGACGCGACCGCATAGGACGCACGTTGGGTTCTCGCGGATAAACATTGCACGCAGTTTGCGCCACGGCGACGACTGGTAAAACGTTGAGTTGGCGTTGCGGCGTCCTTTGTCGAATCCCGATCCCGTCAACCACGGACGTTGTTTGCGTTGCGGTAGGTTAGGCATAATGCTCGCCGGTATTGCCGTTTTGGCCAATGACGTCCATTCGGCGGTTGAGTTCGTCTTCGACGGCCGCCCAATCGAATGGTTCGTCGGCCGCGGTATATTTATATTCCGAACCAATGGTTTGGACGCACGACAATTGTTTGGTGCGGTCGTCGACCCGACGCGGCGTGGCCGCCGCTTGGTCGTCGTCCGCCAATCGTTGCAATGCGCGTTCAACGGCGGGTTTGTTTGCGCGGTGTACGTTGCCCACGTACGCCAGCCAATCGATGAATCCTTTACGCGTGTTCATTGCACGTTTCGTTGTTGGTTTTGTTGTTGCGGCAGTTGCACACGACGCACTTTGGTTCGGGTGTGAACGTGTCGGTTTGTTGTTGTAGGGCGCGAACGAGCGTGAATTTGAATTGCATTTTGGCGCGTATGACCAAACGCGCGGCGGCGCGCCAGTTGTCGCCAACGAGGTATCGGCGATGCAAACGCAAAATGGCGTTTTCAAATGGGGTGAGTAATGGGTTCATCGGATCAGTTGTTTGATGGTTGCAATATCGATTGTTCCGTATTTGTTGTGGAACTTGAGCAATACCTTTTCGGCTTTGTAGAACGCGGCCTCGGACGTTGGGTACGTGTACGCCGACCACGCGGCGGTCAGTTCGGTGATTTCGGTTTTCATCGTGTGTAACGTTTAAAGGGCGCCCGAAGGCGCCCCGTTTGGTTTAGGCGATTCGAACGATGATTCCCTTTGACTTATTGTTGTCGCGGTTCGGTTGGAAATACATACTCTCGTCAACCTCAAGTTTGATGACGTGTTCGGCCAGTTCGTGAAGGGCGTACACGAATTCCCAATCGTGGCCTTCTTCGGTTTTGTTAAGGAACAACTTTTCGAACGAATAGGTGTGAATGTTGGTAACTCCACCTTCGGTCACTACGATGTTGTATTCAATGCTGGTGATGATGTGAGATTTCATTTCGTTTTGTGTTTGTTTGTTTGTTGATTCAAATGTACAACAATTTGTTGAACCCACAACACCCGTCAACACCAAACCATCACATTGAACAAAAATGAATATACGTTGAACGAAATCAACCAATCTTCAACGGCTTGCCGCCCATATACGGCGCCAGTCGGTGAATGCGGCATTCCCGAACCTTCGTGAACGTACCCGCCGTTTCGTCGATTTCAATCGCGTTGTACACCATCGCCGACCGGTTGGCGGCGCGAATGTGTGGAATCTTGGTCGTGTCTTTAATCACGACCACTTCGCCGACGGGCAACGCCATCAATCGTTCAATGATTTTGTTCACCAACCGATCGTCCTCGGCGGGGTCGTCCAATATCCACCCCAAACCAGCGGCGACGATTTCATCGCGTGTAAGGCCGTTCAGTATCATTTGACAACCTTCATATCGGACACGGGCAAAAACGCGTTGTATCGTTCTACGATGCCGCCGTAAATGTTCGCACGTGTCGTTGTGCGGTTGACGTCGAACGCGAACAACAAATCGCCGTTGTCGTTTGCGATCCGATATACGACGATGTTTTCCGATTTACGCAGATACGCAACTAATATGAACGGCACACCCAGCACGCGGGCGGCGTGGCACCCGTCGGTGATTTTCTCGTACGTCAGCAAAAACGAACCCATTTTGTTCAGTTCGTCCAACGATAGGTCGCGGCATTTGAATTCGTACACGAACAACATATCGCCGTCGGCGCTGGAAATGATGCCGTCCATTCGGGCGTACTGGGTTGTTTTTTGTACCCGCCAACCGAATAGGTCGCCGAGCATCAACATTGTGTCCGTTTCGTATTGGAACGTTTCGGCCTTGGTCATTGGGGCGTTCGCCCCGTTAGAATGGTGCATCGATTTCATCGTTTGTTTCGTTAAATTGTGCGCGTTGCGGGCGTCCCGACGTTAGGGTGACAATACCTTGGTCGAGCATCAAATTGAACGCCTTGGTCGCCTCTTTTGTCTTTGCGGATTCCGTGTCGCGAATGAACGGCACGATTTCCGTTTTCATCTTGCCGTCGATTTTGCGGCCTATTCGCTGAAGGTCGTCGGGCGTCCATACGCGGTCGAGTTCGTAAAAATCCGATTCTTCGTGTTCACCAATGGTGATCGTGTCGTCGTTGTTCACGCGCATCGTCAGCGTGGGAAATTCAATGTTCCGCGTGTATTCCGGCGTAATGGTTGACGCCGACGCATCGTGTTCGTTTTTGGCCACACCAACGACGGATTCGGCCTTTTGCACCAAATACGCGCCGAGGTGACCCTTTGCGTTTTTGTCGTTCTTGTTTTCGTGCAGAATCGCCACCATCATACAATTGTAGTCGGTCGTCCATTTGAGCAGACGCGACGCGATTTCGGTCGCCTCTTCCTCGTCGTTCACGCCCTTCGACGCAAGGTCGACAATGCCGTCAATGATGACCAAACCAATGTTCGGGATTCGCGACAATGCGAATTCAACGAACGCCAGTCGTTCGCGGTTGCGTTCCAACCCGCGGAACTTAAAGTATTTCAACCGGTCGTGGTTTTGGTTCGGATCGAAACCCGCCATTGTGAGGATTCGCTTTTTTCCCTTTGCGGCATGATAGTCGCCTTGCTCCGTGTCGATATACAACACCACGCGGTCGCCGATATACCCACGCAACGCCTCGGCGACGACGCCGTCGGCAAGTGCGGCGGCGGCGACGGCCGACACGAAGTACGATTTGCGCGATTTGGCCTTGCCTTGAATCAATACAAAGTTGCCCAACGAACCCAACACAAACGATTCCACGCCCGTGAACACGTCAACGGCGACGGGCGGGCGTTCGACCGGTATCGTGGAATCCACCTCCAGCGACAACAACGTCGCCATCATTTCATCCTCGGTCAGTTCGTCCGCGATCGTTGGTTCGGGTTCGTCCGCGATCGTGTACGTCGCGCCATAGCCGCGTGACCGCAATTGTTGGTATGCGGCATCAAAGTCGCCGTTGCATTCCAACACGACGAAACATTGAAACGCATCGTACGGGCGCTCGGCGTCGAACTGGGTTGACGTCGTCCACGGCCAAAACAAACCGGTGTCGTTGAATATCACGCCCGACGTTTTCGCGTCCGTATCACCGGGGCGTTTCAAATATGTATATTTTGCATTTCGCCCGACGACGCGCCATCCGTTGCCCTCGAGTATTTCCAACGCCGTGTGTGTCGTTCTAAATTCCCCCCACGGCGTTTTGTCGTCAACCTCGGCGGCGACCTTTTGCGCCGTGGCGCGTGACACGATTTCAATGGTTTTTGTCACCGACCGCGCGCAACGGAACAACACGTCGCGTTCGGCGGGCGTGATGCGCTGAACCATCGTGATTTTTGATGCCATCCGATACCCCGGTGACGGGAACACCACGATTTGACCGCCGGTGCCACGTGTTTCGAACGTCGTTTCGCCGGCGAGGTTGCGGGCCAACTTTTGATTCCCCTCGACCGCGTCGCATTTGTATATCCAATGTTGGCCACCCGACCGCGTGTGTTGAATCGTCATTTTGTCGCGCAACCCCGGCGCGGCGTCGTCCAGCATTGCGGTGAACTCGGTCAGTTCGTCGCCGTCAAAGTGTTTGGCGTCGATGTCCAATACCTCGAGGCCATCGTACCCGCACACGATGCCGATCGAATCCGTTTCGTTGAACATTTGTTCGGTGTCCGCCCAACTGATTGGTTCCGAACCGAGGCGTTGCCAATTTTTAATCGCGGGGCGCTTTTCACCGCGAACCAATGGTACGGGGCTAAATCCCGCGGCGAGGTACCGACGCGCGATGTCCGCGATGTCGTGTTTCGAGGTCATTCCAGTTTTCAAGTTTGTTTGTTTCGTTTTGGTGTATTCTGAATGTTTTTTGCCCGTGTGTTTCCTCGGGACGAAGGAACCGCCACGCGTTCAGCGTGCCGTCGAAAAGGGCGAAAAAATCGACGTCCTCATCCGTGTACCGACCCTTCGATTCGGAACCCTTGCCGAGGTTCCATTTCGATTTGCCGTTGTAATCGACGAAGGTCGATTTCACTTGGATCGTTTGAATGATGTTCCGCTTTGATATGATGAAATCAATCGATGCGGAATCACCAATCGGTCGGAACACGTCAAACCCTTGGCGCATAGCGTCGGCGACAAATTGCGCCTCGGCCCATTCGCCGTTGCGTTTATCCGAGCGCCGCGGCGATTTTTCCAGCATAATCGGTGTACGTTTTCGCGATGAAATAAAAACCGCCCGCGTTGGTGATTTCCACCTCGACCTCACGTTGGTGTGACGATTGGCGGTCGGTTCCGATTTTTACCTCGATGCCGACGAATCGTCCGCCGACCACACCAATGATGTCGGGTATTCCACGGCGGGTGACGCCCGCACGATAAACACCTTTTTTGCCGTCATACGTGGCGCCGTTGTTGATTCGGTATGCCGCGCCACCCCACACGTGAACGAGGTCGTATATGATCGCGTTGGTAAGTCCATTTGCCGTCGTGTCACTAAACGTCGGCTTCGGGATCGCCGCCGCGGGAATATGGGCATATTTCGTCGCGTTCACCCGTGTGGCGAATTGGCGCAGTTCCGGCAAGGTACGTGGTAAGGGCATAATTTGGTAGGTTCATTTCGCAGAATGCGACCATAATTTCAATATCATCGCACAACCCGACCAATTCGTCGGATTCCCAACGCTCGGCAATCGACCGCGCGTTGTTGGCGAACTCCGCGACGCGGTTCAGTCGTTCGATAACGTCAGCCATTTCGGCGGCATTAAAACGTTGATGTCGTTGTCGTATGTCGCGGGCATTCCGTCCCATTGTTTGAATCGCTCGGTGATTTGTATCAATTCAAATATACCGAATTCAATTGACGTTTTGTCCATCAAATAAACCATCACGTTGTGCGGACGGGCGGCCTCGACGCCGACGAAGTAGAATTCGTCCAAACCAGTTGCCTTGCAATACAATGCCGCTTGCAAATGGTATTTGTTCCCGAACACCCAGCGTTGAAATTCGCGCGGTGAAACGTCTTGCGTGGTTTTTAAATCGGCCACGAACGTATCGCCGACAAGGTCGACGAATCCGCGGAACGGCAATCCGTTGAATTTGAATTCCACGGCTTGTTCGACCGCCGTTTTGCGTGCGAACAATTGTGCGGCGGCGGGGTGTTGGTACAACGCGGCGGCCATATTTTCGATCACCTCGAATTCCGAATCTTTGAGAATTTCACGATCGCCCGCGGCGGATTCAACCTCCTTCCACGCGTTCGTTCCGCGGCGAATGTCGGGCGCCACGAGGTAGCGTGTTTCGAATTCGTCGGGTTCCAAAACAAACGTGTGAAGGGCGGATCCGCGCGTCATCGACGCGGTCGTTTCCCGTTGTTTGTTTTTGTACGCGAGGAAATGGTTGGGCGATTTCGCGAATTCCTTGATCGACGAAAACGACAACGGCAAAAATGGCGACCGGGTCATTTCCATTTCGGTATCGACACCAACATTGTGGCGAACGTGAACGATGCGACGATGTATCGGGTGTCGACGTCGGCGAACACGACGACGGACGGCGTGAGGAAAAATGCGTCCTCGTTGCGCCAAGTGAATTCGATGGTCATTTTGTTTCGTTTTGTAAATCGTTTAACAACATTTGTAAACGGGCAATTTCCCGTTGTAGGTATTCCGCGTCTTGTACGCGTGAATGGTACGCAACGTCCTCGCAGAACATTTTGTAATTCCGCACGTACGTCGCATCGAGGTGTCGGTTGGTGTTCCCAACCAATTCGTGCGCCTCGTTGTGAACCATCAATTGATGATGGATTGACGAATGGTTGCGGTTGACCAATGAACCGGTTTGCATTTGCGACAAACCGATTTCCCAGTACGCATAGGCGATAACCATACGACGTACCTCGTTGACGTTCGCCATCCGCGATTTGCGTTTGATAACGCCCGCCGGTAGGCCGGCCCAGTTCTCGGCGAACTGAACCAACCATTCGGCTTGCATTACGCGTTCGGCAACGTTAGAACGGGAAATTGTCATCGGGCGTTGCGTTCACGGGTTCGTTGCTAAACGACGGGGTCGTCGGTACCACACCATCGAAAAAATCCGACGGCGTACCGCCACCATCGCCACGCTCGGCGAGCGTTAGAACGATGACGTCGTTCACCCATACGGACAAACCTTTTTTGCCATTGTATTCGTACGCCTTGACGATGCAATTAGTTTTTAGGGTTGATCCGTTGTTGATGTAATCGTCGAACGTCGCCTTGTGCGTGTCGAACACGTTGGGCGCATTGTTCGCCTTGATGCGAACGGCGGGAACCTCGTATTTGGGTTTGCCGTCCACACCTTTGATTTGAACGAACTTGTATGCGCCAAGCGCCTCAAGTTGCGCCACGGACGCATCGTCCAGCATCAAATCGCATTGGTACTTGTTGGCCATTTTGTTTGGGCCGGATTTGGGCGTCAGTTGCGCCCATTGTGCGGTGCCGGACAAAATGACGCGGACACCTTTTTGGAAATCGGGTTTGTTCATAATTAAAATGCGTTTGTTTGTTTACGCTTGACAAACGTACAACGGATTTTTCAACAAACCAAACAACGGGTGTGCAAATTATTAACAAATAAAAAACCCCGCCGTTTGACGGGCGGGGCTGAATCGCGGGTTCGGAAATAAGAAACAAACAAACAAACGTCACCCGCGACGTTCGTATTTGTTGAAGTTGTCGTGTGCGGACGCACCCCATACCATACCAAGGGTACCGAGTATGATTGTCCACGTCATTGATTCGTGGGCGACGGCGCAGAACGTGAAAATGACGGCGACCGACAATTGAATCATTGCTTTGCCGAGGTAGGTGTCTTTGTTTTCCATTGTTGACGTTTGTTTTTGTTCGGGGCAAACATACGACGAAAATTCATTCCAAACCAAATGGATTGTTTAACCTCAAAAGTTATTGACACGCGTTGTTGATTTTATTTTTATATATATATCCCTAAAGGGATATATATATAAAAATAAAATAAACGGCGCATCAATACGAACCAAATAAATAAACAAAAACTTTCCAACAAATTGGTTTGACCATAAAAAAACCCGCACGCGGCGGGCTGAACCAATTGGTTTGGCAATCACCAACGACGTCGGTCGTCGCGATATTTGAACACGGCGAACACGATCGTGAACACCAATGCAATGAACGACACCCACGCGGCAACGCGGTCACGTGCGCGACCGAAAATGGTGCGGCGTTGGACAACTTGCGGAATTTCGCGTATAACGTCGATTCGTATCGTGTCGGGTAGGCACGTACCCTCGACCATCAAAGTATCGTAGGAACGCACCAAACGCACCCGTACGCGGTCGTTTTCAATCGTGATGGTATCAACGTCGTTCATCACGATCGTGTCGGTGATTTTTCGTTCCCGCGTCACGACGATGGTGTCGAACCGAATCGGTTGCGCCCGAACAAGTGTCGGGTCTTTTGCAATCGCACGTTTTAGGTGCCAGTCCGCACCACACGACGCGACAACCATCGCGAGGGGAATCAATAGCCAACGAGCCATTCGAATTTTTGTTTTACGTTAAATGACGGACACGCCTTCGCGGCGTATTCATTGTGGCCGTGCAGCGTCAACGCGCCGTATTTGTCGCGCAACGCCTTGACCAAATTCACGAACGCCGTTTGCTGGGCATCGTTCATCGTGTCCTTTGCTTTGCCGGCGTTGTCCGTTCCACCGACGTACACCACACCAATGGTATCGGCATTGTGTCCAACGACGTGGGCGCCCGCCTTTGCGACGTCACGCCCAACGTGAACCGACCCATCGAGGTAAATCACGTAGTGATAACCAATATCCGACCAACCGCGTTTTTTGTGCCACGAACGAATCGTGTCAACGTCAACGTGGCGCCCGTCGGGCGTCGCCGTGCAATGCAAAATGATTCGGGTCAGTTTACGCATAAATACGGATCACGTTAAACGCGACCTTGGCCGCGGTATGCCTTCGCCTTATTTCCGTGCTTCACGGATTTGGCGTGCTTGCGCCGTTTGCGTGATTTCGAAACGTAGGTCGAAACCGACTGCGATTTAGTTTTTGCCGCCATCGTCTTTGGGGTCTTTGAGGAACAACATTGCGAATCCGCCGGTGATGAAAATACCAAGTTCCGACAACGTCGCCTTGCCAAACCAAACGAACAAGAAACAAACGACCATCACCAGCGAACCAATGATGGTCGTTTTAGGGTTGCGGAACAACCGGTCAATCATTGCTTGTCCTTTTTGCGAAGTTCGTGCCGGTATTTGATGTCAAGGTACGCCTTGTAAATCAGCATCGACGACAATACCAACGCGAACAACGACGCGAGGGCCGACAATATCGGGTTGATTTCCAACGTCAACCACGATGCGATCGTGGAACCCCACGCCAAACCAGTTTGTTCGCCGCGTGTCATTGTTATTCAATCACGGGTTCAACGGGCGGAACCGGCGGTTGGCAATATGCCGCACCGGGATTGGCCGCGCAATAGACCAACGCGTATTGCGCCTCCCAACCAGCGATGATATGCACGCCGCACGGGTCGGGCCACACAACGTTCACGTCGAACGACGTCAATGGTTCGGCCGTCCACAAAATGTCAACGGCATATTTGGGCGACGTCGCCTCGCAAACGGGCATACCCTCGGCATCGGTTCCCCATTCGGTGCAGAGGTAGCCCAACTCAACTACTGCCGTAACCAGCTCGGAATTCCAAGTGGTTACAACCTCACCATCAGGATTGGTTGTAGTGGTTTCAATCTTGGCTTTAGCCGTAGCCCATTGGCTGGGCGTGAACTCGTATTTTAGGAATTTCATAGGTTAGGCAGTTAATGCAGCGAGGTCAGAATTGCTCAAGCGGGTCTTGAATAGTAGGGCTTGGTTTATGGTATTACCACTTGGGCCGTAACCGCTTGCGTAAGGGTAAACAAAGTTTGCAGAGATCATAGAGCGTACAATT
>Ga0129336_10000304_pt1 | contig 28097 bp, 26 predicted proteins | sample CPB6_02_DNA_FD_96878 | JGI IMG/M metagenome (GOLD analysis project Ga0129336, IMG submission 96878) | Freshwater to marine salinity gradient microbial communities from Chesapeake Bay, USA - CPBay_Sum_0.6_0.2_DNA | ecosystem: Environmental > Aquatic > Marine > Coastal | place: USA: Chesapeake... | reverse complement strand
TGCCGACCGCCAGAAACTGCGGGATCGGCCATTTCTGCGGGCCGAGAACGAAGGCGATGTAGAGCACGACGAAGCTGTCTATGAGCTGCGAAACTGCCGTCGATCCGGTGGCCCGCAACCAGATGAGCTTCTCGCCAGTGACTGAGCGAATACGGCGGAACACGGTGATGTCCACCAACTGCCCGATGAGAAAGGCCACGATGGAGCCGATGATCGTCCACAAGCCCTGCCCGAACACCTGCGCGTAGGCGTGCTGGATGTCGGGCACGCCGAGATCGCGGTTGGCTTCGACCCAAAACCCCGCCGGCGCAAGACCGATCGAGACGTAAGCGACCATGAAGGCATAGGCGATGAAACCGACCGCGACCCACGAGATGAGTCGCACTCCTTTGACGCCGTAATACTCGTTGATGACGTCGGTCATCACGAACACGATCGGCCAGACCAGTACGCCCGCCGTGAAATTGAGCGTCCCCGAGACCCCGAGCAAAGACCACTCGATGGGCGCGACACCCAGCGTCGCCTCGAGCGAGAAAATCTTCACTCCCACGAACTCGGCGAGGATCGCGTTGGTCAAAAAAAACCCGGCCAGCACCACGAACAGCCGAGTCGATCTTTGATCGGAGAGATGCACGATGCCTGCTCTGCGTCAGCCGCGCGCGCCGTCTGCCGTCAGTAAGGCGTGCAGAAGCAGTGCGCGTAGAGCTGATTGCCGAGCGCGTGCCGATTGAATCGCAGCACGCTGCGCTCGATCGGACCGAAGTCGCGTCGCGCCGCCGCGAGTGCAGCGCGCGTCGGCGCATCGATACCAGCGACGCCACCGAGCGCAAACCCGCCCAGGCTTTCGGCGTCGAAGGCCCGCAGCATCAGCACCGCTGCCTTGATTTGCAGATTGCTCAGCAGCTGCTGCGCGAAGCTCTTGTCGGGCTCGAGGTAATCTCGTTCGTATTTGCCGTCTTTGAGACCTGCGCGCTTTGCAGCCGAGGCGACCGCCTCATCGAAGGAGCCGAGCTTGTCGACGAGACCGAGACGCAGCGCATCCCGACCCGACCACACGCGACCTTGAGCGATGGCATCGACCTCATCGCGCGTCTTCTTGCGACCCGCCACCACCTTGCCGAGGAACTCCTCGTAGCCGTGCTCGATCGTCGACTGCAGCAACATCGCCGCTGCCGGACCCACCGGACGGTCGATTCGCAGTTCGCCCGAGAGCGGCGTGGTGCCGACGCCATCGACGCCGATACCCAGTTTTTCGAAGGTGCGCGGCGCCGTCGGGAACAAGCCAAAGATTCCGATCGAGCCGGTGATGGTCGCGGGGCTCGCCCAGATTTCATCGGCCGGCGCCGATATGTAATAGCCACCCGAGGCCGCAAGATCACCCATCGAGATCACGACCGGGCGCTTGGTGCTCTTGAAGGCCAGCAGTTCGCGGTAGATCTGCTCGGATGCCGTCACGCTGCCGCCCGGGCTGTCGATGCGCAGCACCAGTGCCTTGATGTCGTCGTCGAGACGCGCCTTGCGGATGAGCTCGGCCGTCGCATCGCCCGAGATGATGCCGCCCCCGCTGCCGCCATCGACGATCTCACCCGAACCCACCACCACGGCCACCCGGGTGTCCGGGTGCTTGGCGATCTTGTCTTCGGCACGGACCACTCGCAGATAATCTTTGAGACCGACGGATCGATAAGTCTCTTTCTCTTCGTCTTTCGAGGACAGCGCGATGACCCGCTCCTCGATCTGCAGCGGCGTCTTGAGCGCCGTGACGAGCTTCGCCTCGAGCGCAACCTTGGCGGTGTTGCCCTTGGCGTCGCGTACCCGCTCGGCAACCGTCTCGGCGTAGGCGCGCAATTCTTCGGGCTTGAGCCCGCGGGCCTTGGCAACCGCCGCCACGTAGCTGTCCCACAAAGAATTGACGAAGGCCTGACTGGCTTCGCGGTCGGCCGGCGACATGTCGTCACGGATGTAAGGCTCGACGGCGCTCTTGTAGGTGCCGACGCGGAATACGTTGACGTCGACCCCGAGCTTGTCGAGCGCTGATTTGTAATAGTTGCGGAAGCGCTCGTAGCCCTCGATCACCACGAGGCCCTGCGGGTCGAGATAGATTTCATCGGCGTGCGCTGCGACGTAGTAGGTGTCGCGCGAGAAGCCGAGACCGGTCGCCACCACCTTTTTGCCCGACGTGCGGAAACGGGTGACGGCGCGCGCGAATTCATCGAGCGTGGGCTGCCCTGCGCCGCTCATGCCGTCGAAGTCGATGACGAGGGTTTTGATGCGCTCGTCGTCACGCGCCGCGGTGATCGCATCGACGAGATCGCGCAGCGTAGTCTCGCCGCTGCCACTGCCGCGCGCTTCGGCGAGAGCGAGTTCGAAGGGATCGCCACTCGGCTGCTCGACGATCTCGCCTTCGGGGCGGATGACGAGCGCCGCATCGTCGGGGAGCTTGGGAATGGAGCCGCTCAAGCCGCCGATCACGAAGCCAAAGATCAGCAGCAAGACGAGCAGGTGCAGCACTTTGCGCAGCCCGTCCAGGCCCTTGAACAAACCGCGGAAAAACTTGCGAATCATGGATGGAACCTTGTGGGTGGGAAGTTGCCCTCGATGGCAACTGCGCTGCCGAGTCTAGCAAGCGCCCACCCGGCTCGCCATGCGAGCCCATGAGTCTCGCATGGCGGCCGATGCAGCGGGTTCTTAGACCTTTTCTTCGATGCGGGCGGCCTTGCCCGACAGGTCGCGCAGGTAATAGAGCTTGGCGCGACGCACGTTGCCCCGGCGCTTCACCGAGACCGCAGCGATCGTCGGGCTCTGCGACTGGAAGGTTCGCTCGACACCCTCGCCGTGCGACATCTTGCGCACCGTGAAGGACGAGTTGTAACCGCGGTTGCTCTTGGCGATGACCACGCCTTCGTAGGCCTGCACGCGCTCGCGGTCGCCTTCGACCACCTTCACGTCGACCACCACGGTGTCGCCCGGCCGGAATTCCGGCAGTTTCTGCGTCGTGCGACGCTGTTCGAAATCAGCAATGACGTTAGCCATGTCCATTCACCTCTCGCCCGGCGAGATATTCGTTCAAAAGTTCGCGCTCCTCGTCGGACAGAGCGCGACCCGATCCACCCGATTGCAGCAGCTCGGGCCTGCGCAACCAGGTGCGCACCACCGACTCCTGCAACCGCCATCGCCGGATCGCTGCGTGGTTTCCACCCTGCAGCACCTCCGGCACCGTTCGGCCTTCCCACTCGACCGGTCGCGTGTAGTGCGGCCAGTCGAGCCGGTTTGCGGTGAACGACTCTTCCACGTGCGATCGCTCATCGCCGAGCGCGCCGGGCAGCAGCCTCACCGCAGCGTCGATCACTGCCAGCGCCGCAAATTCGCCGCCCGAGAGGACGTAGTCCCCGAGCGACAGTTCGCGGTCGATGCGTGCATCGATCACTCGCTGGTCGAGCCCCTCGTAGCGACTCGCCACCAGCACGAACCCGGGCAAGGCCGCGAGTTCACGCGCCACGCCCTGATCAAATCTTTGACCCTGCGCCGAGAGGTGGATTCGCGGCACGCCACTCGGCACTCGCCCCGTGGCGGCATCGATGGCTGCAGCCCAAGGCATTGGCGTTCCCACCATGCCCGGACCACCGCCGTAGGGCCGGTCATCCACCGTCTTGTGCGGATCTGCCGTGAACTCACGCGGATCGACGCACTCGACGCTCGCGAGGCCTCGCTCGAGAGCGCGGCCCAGCACACCAAACTCCAATGCTCCGCGGACCATTCCCGGGAACAAGGTGACCAGAGCGATGCGCAGCGGCGCCTCACGACCGGTCATCAAAAATCCTCCGGCCAATCGACCTTGACGCTGCGCGTCTCGGAGTCGATGGCCAGCAGATGCTGCGAAGTCACCGGCAGCCAGCGCTCCCGCTCTCCGCGCACCACCATGACGGCATGCGCCGGCATGTCCTCGAACCGATCGATGACGCCGAACTCGACGCCTTCGCAGTTCACTACTCGAAAACCGATCAGGTCGATCTGGTAGTGCTCGCCCGGCGCCGTTGCCGGCAACTCGGAACGAGGCACTTCGATGACCAACCCGACCAGGGCCTCTGCTCCCTCGCGGGAGGTGACGCCCTCGATGCGCGCCTCGAACCCCGAAGGGGTCGGTCGCGCTTCGGCCACCTCGCAGCTCCGGCGTTGCCCTGCGGCATTGCGGAGGTGCCAGGTGGGGTAATCAAACAGGCCTTCGGGTGGCTCGGTCCAGGACTCGAGATGCAACCAACCCTTCAGCCCTTTCGGACGACCGAGTCGTCCCAACTCCACCCATTCCACGCGGGACTGCGCCACGCGCGCCTGGGTGCGGCGCTCCTCAGGCCGCGGCCTGAGTGGCCTGCTTGCGGTAGTCGCTGACCAGCGTCTTGACGCGGTCAGACTGCTTCGCGCCCTTGCTGATCCAGTACTCGATGCGCGCGAGGTCGAGCTTCAGACGCGGTTCGGCCTTGCGGGCCACCGGGTTGAAGAAGCCGACGTTCTCGAGGCTGAGGCCTCCCTGACGCTTGCGGCTGTCCGTCACCACCACGTGATAGAAGGGCGAATTCTTCGCGCCGCGCCGGGTCAAACGAATGGTCACCATGATCGATATGCTCTCGGGTCCAAGGTCATCCCACCCCAGCTTCGGGCCGGGGGGCCGAAAAAGAGCGCGGAGTCTACAGAAATCAGGGACTTGATGGAAGCGCCGCCGACTATCTCGGGGGCGGGAAGCCGGGCGGCATCCCCCCGCCCTTCAGCGCCCCGAGCATGCGGCGGAATTTGCCGCCTTTCATGCTCTTCATCATGCGCTGCATCTCCGTGAACTGCTTGAGCAGCCTGTTCACGTCCTGCACCTGAGTTCCGGAGCCGGTGGCGATCCGCCGCCGCCGCGAGCCGTCGATGATTTCGGGGCGACGCCGCTCGCGGTGGGTCATCGAATTGATGATGGCGATTTGCCGCCGCACTTCCTGGTCGCCGACACCCGTCGGCATGCCGCCCTTGGCGAGCTGCGCCGGCAGTTTGTCCATCAGCGACTCGAGTCCACCCAGGCTCTGCAGTTGCTCGAGCTGACCTTTGAGATCGTAGAAATCGAATTTGCCGCCGGAGACGACTTTTTTGGCGAGCCGCTCGACTTCGGCGGCATCGACCTTGCCCTGCACTTGCTCGACCAGGGCCACCACGTCGCCCATGCCGAGGATGCGATTGGCCATCCGCTCGGGGTCGAACGGCTGCAGCGCGTCGGTCTTCTCGCCGATACCCAAAAACACGATCGGCTTGCCCGTGACGTGGCGCACCGAGAGCGCGGCGCCACCGCGCGCATCGCCATCGGTTTTGGTGAGGATGATGCCCGTGAGATCGAGCGCCGAGCCGAAGGCCTTGGCGGAGTTGAGGGCGTCTTGACCGGCCATCGCATCGACCACGAACAGCTTTTCGTGCGCGCCCACCCGCGCCTCGATGGCCGCCGCTTCGACCATCAGTTCGGCATCGACGTGCAGGCGCCCTGCGGTATCGACGATGAGTACGTCGTACACGCCCTGCCTCGCAGCCTCGAGCGCACTCGCCGCGATCGCGACCGGGTCACCCCCCGATTCGGCCGGATGAAAGCCGGCGCCCACCTGCTCGGCGAGCCGCTGCAACTGCAGGATCGCAGCCGGTCGGCGCACGTCGGTGCTGACCAGCAGCACGCGCTTCTTGCGCGACTCGATCAGCCAGCGCGCGAGCTTGGCGGCAGTCGTGGTCTTGCCGGCGCCCTGCAGGCCGGCGAGCAACACCACGTAGGGCGGCTGGGCTCGCAGCTCGAAGCCCTCGCGTGCCCCGCCCATGAGCTCGACCAACTCGCGATGCAGGATGCTGACGAACACCTGACCCGGGGTGAGGCTGGTCGCGACCTCGGCCCCCTGTGCCTTGCCGCGCACCGCATCCACGAAGGTCTTGATGACCGGCAGCGCGACATCGGCCTCGAGCAAGGCCATGCGCACCTCGCGCAGGGTCTCGGCGATGTTCTCCTCGCTGATGCGTCCCTTGCCCCGCAGGTTCTGGACGGTCTTGGCGAGCTTTTGGCTCAAGTTTTCGAACATGGGGGCCAGTATAAACTGGCTCGGGTCGAGCCCCCGCCCTATGCTAGAGGGCCTTTTTGGCCGTCCGCTCTGCTTGCAAGAACTCGCCACCCCCACCCTGCTCTGGCTGTTGCTGCTCACGCTCGCCGTGGTCGCCTTTTCCTCGGGGACCGAGGTGGCGATGCTCGCCGCCAATCGCTACCGAGCACGCGCCCAAGCAGCCACCGGCAGTCGGCGCGCCAAACTGCTGCTCTCGATCCTCTCGAAGCCCGACGACTGGCTGGGCGCAAATCTCATCGTGCTGACGCTCGCGAGTGCGGGCGCCACCACCATCGCCACCATCCTCGCGGTGCGTAACGGGCATCCGTACGCGCTGCTGCTGCCGACGGTGCTGCTGCCGACGCTGATGCTCGTCTTCTGCGAACTGGCACCAAAGATTTATGCAGCGGCACACCCCGATGGCGTGGCGCGAGCCGCAGCGCCGTTCTACAAGGCACTCGTCTGGATTGCACGACCCGGCGTGACGCTCGCCAACGCGGCCGCTTACGGATTGCTGCGACTCTTCGGGGTGATGCAGGCGGCCGAGCGCGCGGGCCAACAGCTCTCGCCCGAAGAATTGCGCATGGTGGTCAATGAATCGGTACCGCTCGTTCCGCAGCGCCACCGGCAGATGCTGCTTTCGATCCTCGATCTCGAGCGGATCACCGTCAACGACATCATGATCCCGCGGCAGGACATCGCCGGCATCGATCTCGACGATGACTGGGAGCGCATCCTCGAGCAGTTGCGGCAAACCCCGCACACGCGGCTTCCGGTATACCGCGGCGATCTCGATCAGATGATCGGACTCGTGCACATGCGCCGCATCGCGCAGGAGCTCGCTCGCGACACGCTCGATCGCGATCGGCTCGAAGAAATCGCTGCTCAGCGCGAACCCTACTATGTGCCGGACGGCACTGCGCTCACCGTTCAGCTAGCAAATTTCCAGCGTGATCGACGACGCTTCGCCTTCGTGGTCGACGAATACGGCGACGTGCAAGGCCTCGTGACACTCGAGGACATCCTCGAAGAAATCGTCGGTGAGTTCACGAGCGACCCCGCCACGGTGTCGCACCGTGACATCCATCGCGAACCCTCCGGCGCCTTCATCGTCAACGCCTCGGCGCACATCCGCGTGCTCAATCGCGCCCTCGGCTGGCAGCTGCCGACCGACGGCCCGAAAACCCTGAACGGCCTGCTGCTCGAACGCCTCGAGACCATTCCCGAGGCCGGAACCTCGCTGCGCATCGGCCATCTCGAGATGCAGGTGCTGCAGATCGCCGACAACGCGATCCGCACCGTGCGCGTGCACGAACGCAAGGACGGCGCACCGGAACGCGGCTAGCCGTACAAACTCGCCGGAAACACGGCGCGGTTTTTCGTCACGATCGACCTACACTCGCAGCAGAGGAATGCCCTTGAGCGAGCCCCCCATCATCCACTGCGTCGCGCTGACCGATCAGGGTCGGGTACGCGCGCGCAACGAAGATGCCGTTCACGCCGACCCGAGAACCGGACTCATCGCCGTGGCTGATGGCATGGGCGGTCACAACGCGGGCGACGTGGCAAGCCGTCTCGCCATCGAGTCCCTGGTCGCTGCCATCGCGGCGTCGGCCCGGCTCGTCGACGCCGTGGCCGCAGCCAATCTCAAAATCTTTGCCGCTGCGCAAAGCTGGCCGGGCTGCGAAGGCATGGGCACAACGCTTTCAGCCGCGCGCTTCACTGCCGAGGGCACGCAGCTGGTGGTGGCTCACGTGGGCGACTCGCGGGTCTATCGCTACCGAGTTGGCGGCGAGCTCATCCGCATCACTCGCGATCACACTACGCTGCAAGACGTGCTCGACAGCGGCGCCTATCCACCCGAGCAGGCGCGGCGCCTCGTGCCCCGCAGCTATCTCACACGCGCACTCGGTATCGAAGCGGAAACCACCATCGACCTGCACACCCTTGCCGTCGAAGAGCAAGATCTCTATCTGCTCTGCACCGACGGCCTCACCAACCTGCTGAGCGACGAAGACATCAAGAGTTTTTTGGATCGCCTGCACGACGGCCCCTTGATCGACCTTGCAAGAGCCCTGATCGAGGCCGCCAACGCCCGCGGCGGTCACGACAACGTCAGCGTGGTGCTGGCGACTCTCAAAAATATTCGAACGCCACGCGTCGCGTGACCGCACACAACAATTCGTAGGCAATCGTTCCGGCGGCCGCGGCAACCTCGTCGACGGGCAATCCGTCGCCCCAGAGCACGGCCTCGCTGCCCACGCGCACGTCATCGAGATCGGTGACGTCGACGGTGATCATGTCCATAGATACCCGGCCGACGAGCGGCGCACGCCGGCCAGCAACGAGCACCGGCGCACCGCTCGGCAGATGCCGCGACAAGCCATCGGCATAGCCGGCGGCGACCGTGGCAATACGCGATCTGCGGGTCGCCCGCCAACTCGCGCCGTAACCGACCGACTGCCCAGGCTGCAGCTCACGCAGCGCAATGACCCGCGAAGCGAGGGTCATCACGGGTTTGAGCCCGATCGCCGCCGCAGAGCGCCCGAGAATCGGCGAACTGCCATACAGCGCGATGCCCGCACGCACCCAATCTCGATGGGTCGAGGGGAATTGCAGAATCGCCGCCGAGTTCGCAAGTCCCACGACGCTGCTGACCGCAGTACCCCGCCCAATCACCGGGGGGTTTATTTCTTTGATCGCCAACTCGAAACGCGCGAGTTGCTCGCGAGTCATGGGCGAGTCGGGCTCGTCGGCACATGCAAAGTGCGTCATGACCCGCAGCTCACCCACCATCGGCAAGACTCGCAGTCTCTCGGCCGCATTGCGTGCACGATCCGGCGCGAACCCGAGGCGGCTCATGCCGGTATCGAGCTTGAGCCAGACCACACGCGGGGGATCAGTGCCCGCAGCGGCCGTTCGGGCGCGCTCCTCGAGCATCGAGAGCTGTGTCTCGTCATGCACGACGAGATCGAGTTCGTGGTGCAAGGCGAGCGCCAGCTCCTCGTGCGAGAAAGTGCCTTCCATCAACACGATCGGTTGTCGCACGCCCGCTGCGCGCAGCTCTACACCCTCGCCAAGGCGCGCCACACCGAAAGCATCGGCCTCTTTGAGCGCTCGTGCTGCCTGGACGGCGCCGTGGCCATAGGCATCGGCCTTGATCACGGCAAGGAATTTCGACTGCGGCGCGGCAGCCTTCAAGGTCGCGAAGTTGTGCCGCCAGGCCGCGAGCGAGACTCGCGCAACGATCGGCGTCGGGATGCGGGACGGCGCGGACGTGCGCGTCGTCATCGTCTAGCGCAACACGCCTTCGGCGTAGGAGTCCGGGGCGTAATTGACGAAGCGCGAGTATTGACCCTGGAAGGTCAGCAGGAAGGTGCCGGTCTCGCCGTTACGATGCTTGGCGAGATCGATCTCGGCGATGCCCTTCTTGGTGGTGTTCTTGTCGTACACCTCTTCACGATAGATGAGCAGGATCATGTCGGCGTCCTGTTCGATCGCGCCTGATTCGCGAAGATCGGACATCACCGGTTTCTTGTCGACACGCTGCTCGACGCCTCGATTCAACTGCGAGAGCGCGATCACCGGCACGCTCAATTCTTTGGCGAGGGCTTTCAAGCCGCGCGAGATCTCGGCGATTTCGGTGGCACGATTTTCCTGCGAGCCCGGCACCTGCATCAACTGCAGGTAGTCGACCACGACGAGATTGAGGCCGTGTTCGCGATGTACGCGACGCGCCCGCGCACGCAGTTCGGTCGGCGTGAGCGCCGGCGTTTCGTCGATGAAAATCTTTGCTTCGGCAAGTTGACCCGCGGCACCGGTGATACGCGGCCAGTCGTCGTCCGAGATCTGCCCGCTGCGGATGTGCCCGAGGTGCACGCGACCGATCGAAGAGAGCATGCGCGTCAAGAGCTGCTCGGAGGGCATTTCCATCGAGAAGATGGCGACCGACGCATTGACGCCCGCCTTGAGCGCCGCGTACTCGGCCATGTTGACCGCGAAGGTGGTCTTGCCCATCGAGGGCCGGCCCGCCACCACGACGAGATCGCCGCCGCGCAGCCCACCCGTCTTGCGATCGTATTCGTCGAAGCCGGTCGGCAGACCGCGCATGCCGTCCGGGTTGTTGTGCCACTCGTCGATCTGGTCGATGAGCCCCGGCATCAGCTGCTGCACGGCGACCGCGCCGTCGCGCTTGCCGCGCACGCCCTGCTCGGCGATCGCGAATACTTTGCCTTCGGCGGTCTCGACGAGCTCGCGCGCGGTCTCGCCTTCGTTGTTGAAGACGGAGGCCGCGATCTCGGTACCAGCCTTGAGCAACTGCCGCAGCAAGGAACGCTCGCGGACGATCTCGGCATAAGCCCGCACGTTGGCGGCCGTGGGGGTGTCCCGAGCGAGCGCGCCGAGGTAGGCGAGCCCGCCCGCCTGCGCAAGCTGACTGCTGCGCTCGAGCTGCTCGCTGACGGTGACGGCATCGGCCGGCTTACCCTGTGCAGCCAGCAGCCCGATGGCTTCAAAGATTATCTTGTGGTCGGGACGATAGAAATCGTCGGAGCGGAGCACGTCCGCGACGTTGTCCCAGGCATTCGAGTCGAGGAGCAGGCCGCCCAAAACGGCCTGCTCCGCCTCGAGTGAGTGCGGCGGCGTCCTGACATCTCCGCCGCGATCGTTCACCGCAGGATCACTCCTCGGCGACGACGGTCACGCGCAGCTGCACATCGACGTCGGTGTGCAGGTGCAGAACGATCTGGTGCTCGCCCACCATGCGGATCGGGCCGTTCGGCAGACGCACTTCGGAGCGCGACACCTTGTGACCCTGCTGAGTGCAGGCCTCGGCGATATCGGTGGTTCCGATCGAGCCGAAGAGCTTGCCCTCGCTGCCCGCCTTGGCAGTGATGTTGAGCACGAAATCTTTGAGCGCCGCAGCGCGCGACTCGGCGTCGGCGAACTGGTCACGCGCGATCTTCTCGAGCTCGGCGCGACGCGCCTCGAACTTGGCAACGTTCGCCGGGGTGGCGAGCGTAGCCTTGCCCGAGGGCAGCAGGAAATTGCGGCCGTAACCCGACTTCACCTTGACGCGATCGCCGATGTTACCGAGGTTCGCGACCTTGGTCAGCAGAATGACATCCATGATTCTTACTGCCTCCCTTTAGTGCTGGTCCGTGTACGGCAGCAACGCGAGATAACGCGCGCGGCGCACGGCCTGCGAGAGCTGACGCTGGTAGAACGAGCGCGTGCCGGTGATACGGCTAGGCACGATCTTGCCGGTCTCGGTGATGTAGCCCTTGAGCATGCCGAGATCCTTGTAATCGATTTGCTTGACGTCTTCCGCGGTGAAGCGGCAGAACTTCTTGCGACGGGTGAAGCGGCTCGCGCCGCCCGACTGCTTGCCATCTTTCATGGTCTGTTACTCCCCGAGCTGATCTTCGTCGCCGAGATCATCGCGGCGCATGCGACGCGGACGATCGACGCCACCACCCTCGCCCTCTTCCTCGGCGGCACGCGCCATCGGTGAGGGCTCGGTGACCGGGCCGTCCATCTTGATCACGAGGTGCCGCAGCACGGCGTCGCTGAACCGAAACGCGCCGGTGAGTTCGGCGAGCGTCTTTTGATCGGTCTCGACGTTCATCAGGATGTAGTGGGCCTTGTGGACCTTGGAGATCGGGAACGCGAGTTGCCGACGACCCCAGTCCTCGAGACGGTGGACCTGGCCGCCGCCCGCAGTGATCATGCCCTTGTAACGCTCGAGCATGGCCGGAACCTGCTCGCTCTGGTCGGGATGGACCAGAAACACGACTTCATAATGCCTCATGTTGTCTCCTTGTGAATGTGAAGCCCCCCGGCGAGGCGCTGCCGGTGGAGCAAGGAAGTCCCCCCTTTCGAGGGGCCGCGGACTATAGCGAAACCGCCCTCGGGCCGGCAACCCCGGCGCGTTGCCGGGCGGCCTCGTAGAGCAGCATCCCGGCGGCCACCGAGACGTTCAGGCTCTCGACGGCCCCCAACGAGGGCAGCCGTACCAGAAAATCGCAGTGCTGCCGGGTGTTGTGCCTGAGGCCCGAACCCTCGGCCCCCATCACGAGCACGATCGGACCCTTCAAATCGACCTCGTCGGCCCGTTGGGGGCCCGCGGCGTCGGCGCCGACCACCCACAGCCCGAGTTCCTTGAGCTCACGCAGGCAACGCGCAAGGTTGGTCACCGTGACCACGGGGGTGGTCTCGGCCGCGCCCGCCGCCACCTTGCGCACGGTGGCATTGAGCTGCGCCGCGCGATCTTTGGGGATGACCACGGCAAGCGCCCCGCAGGCATCCGCCGTGCGCAGGCAGGCGCCGAGGTTGTGGGGGTCTTGCACCCCATCGAGCGCGAGGATCAGCGGTGCGCCACTCGTCGCCCCGAGTGCGGCGCCGAGCGCCGTGATCAGTGCATCTTCGCTCCAAGGCGCGAGCGGCTGCACCTCGGCGATCACGCCCTGATGCACGGCACCGCCCGTCAGTTTGTCGAGGCGCTGCACATCGACGCGCTCGACGGGAATCTGCGCGCGCATCGCCGCCGCGAGTACGGCGGCCGCCCGCTCGTCCTCGCGCCCGCGCAACAATTGAACTTTGAGCACACGCGAGGCATCGCGGGTGAGCAGTGCTTGCACGGCATGCAGGCCATGGATGATTTCGGTGCTGCTCAACGTCGTCCCCTGCGGCGCTCGTTTTTGTTGACGGGTTTTTCGGGTTGGGCGTGTGTGCCCGGCACCGGATCGTCGAGCTCGAGATCGACGAGACCCTCGACCGGATTGGCGTTGGTCACGATCACGCGCACGGCCGAGCCGATGCCGATTTTTTGTTTGCGTCGCTTGGCAAACCAAGCCTGGCCATTCGCTTCCATCGTGTATTCATCGTCGTCGAGCGCTTCGAGCCGCAGCAAGCCGTCGATGCCGATGCCGCGCAGCTGCACGAAACAGCCGTATTCGACTACCGTGGTGACGATGCCGTCGAAAGTCTGCCCGAGGCGCTCGCGCAGGTAACTGCATTTCAAGAAGCTGTCGACGTAGCGATCGGATTCGTCGGCCCGCTTCTCGAGTCGCGATAGATCCTGCCCGAGATTGCCGAGCTCGTTGGCGCCGTATCGCTGTCCCGTGGCATCGCCGCCATCGACCACGAGCTTGAGCGCACGATGCACGACGAGATCTGGGTAGCGTCGAATCGGTGAGGTGAAATGCGCGTATTCGGCGAGCGCCAGACCGAAGTGACCGATGTTGGTCGGCTGATACACGGCCTGCGGCATCGAGCGTACGATCAAAGATTCGATGAAGGGCATCTCGGCATCGCGCGGAATACGCTCGGTGATTTTACGCAGATCGCGCGGCTCGACCTGCTCGGGCAGCTCGGCCGCAATGCCGAGCGCAGCGAGTTGCACCAGCAACTGATCGAGCTTTTTTTCTTCGGGCACGCCGTGTACGCGATACAACCCGCCCGCCTTGGCCGCCTTCAGTTGGCGTGCGGCCGCGACGTTGGCAAGGATCATGCACTCCTCGATCAGCTTGTGCGCATCGTTGCGCGGATAGAGGCCGATCGAACGCACGCGCCCCTCGACGTCGAAATCGTAGACCGGCTCGGTGCTCTCGAAGTCGAGCGCCCCGCGTCGATGACGCGCCTTGAGCAGCACTCGATACAAATCGACGAGCGGCAACAACTTGGGCAGCAAGGCGCCCACGGTCTTGCGCGCGGTCGGTTTGCCTTCGAACAGCGCCTCGAAGGCGAGCGCATAGGTCAGACGCAGGTGGCTGCGCATCACCGCCGGATAAAAGCGGAACTCGAGCAGCGTGCCGGTTTTGCCGACCACCATGTCGGCCACGAAGCACAGTCGGTCGACCTCGGGCTCCAGCGAACAAAGATGATTGGAGAGAGCCGTCGGCAGCATCGGCAGCACGCGGTTCGGAAAATAAACGGACGTCCCACGTTCACGCGCATCCGCATCCAGGCCGCTGCCCGAGCGCACGTAGTGACTGACGTCGGCGATCGCGACCACCAATCTGAAACCTTTGATGTGCGGTTCAGCGTAGACGGCATCATCGAAATCGCGGGCATCTTCGCCATCGATGGTGACGAGCGGCATCGCGCGCAGATCGACGCGGCCGCGGGCCTCGCGGGGATCGATGCGCTCGCCGTAAGCTTCCGCCTCGCGCAGCGCCGCCGCTCCGAACTCGACCGGCAGCGAGTAACGCGCAATCGCGGTCTCGGTGGCCATCTCGAGCGGTCGCTCGGGGTCGAGCTTGCGCAGCACCTCGGCCATGGCCGTCCGCTGTGCATCCGGATAACGCGTGATCCGCGCGATCACCCAATCGCCCGCCCGCGCGCCCGCCAATTTTTCGCCAGGCACGAGACAACGCAGGCTGAGTCGTCGATCCACCGAGTGCACGAAGAGCGTGCGTCCGGCCGCCTCGACGGTACCCAAGAACGCCGTCACTCCGCGCGCGAGGATTTTTTCCATTTCCCCCGAGAGTCGCCCGTCGCGACCGCGCTGCACGCGCACCCTGACGCGATCGCCCGAAGTGAGCCCAGTCATTTCGGGTGGCGGCAGAAAGACGCTGTCCTCCTGCCCCTCGACCTTCACGAAGCCAAAGCCCGAACGGTGCGCGGCGACCACGCCCTCCATGGTGCCGAGGGCCGTGCCCGAAGGCGCTCGGGAGCCCGGGCTCTTGTGGCCGTAGGCGCCGCGGGAACCGTATCGTTTGTGTCTGGAATTCTTCAATTGACAGTCCTTGGTGTGCTGCGTACCTTACCGCGCCCACCTTGCCCGGGTGGCGGAATTGGTAGACGCACTAGTTTCAGGTACTAGCGGGTAACACCGTGGAGGTTCGAGTCCTCTCCCGGGCACCATAACCACGCTTGCGTGCGAGTCTTCGTTCGATCCCGCAGCGTGCCGCGTCAGCCCGCGACCCGTCGGCCGAGCGCCCACGTCGCCACCGCCGCCACCGCAGCGGCTGGCGCCAGCCACAAGATGACCGTCTCGGCCGAGACCCCTCGGGCGAGCAGCGCACCGGCGAACAGCGGGCCGACCACCGAGCCCACGCGACCGACGGCGACGGCGGCGCCCGAACCCGTGCCACGACTTTCGGTCGGATAACACGCTGCCGCCACCGCGTAGAGCGAGTAGTTCGAGCCCATGAGCAACACGCCACAAAGGGCGCTGAAAGCGAGGATGTGCGTCTCGGTCGTGGCCACGGAGAGCCCCGCGAGCGCGAGTGCCAGACCCGAAAAACCGAGCGTGATCGGCGCTTTGAAGCCGAATCGATCGACGAAGGGCGCGAGCAGCAGCGCGCCGGCGACACCGCCGAGGTTGAACCACATCGAGGCCAGCGGCGCGATCGACACGGCGAGACCCTTCGAGGTGACGAGCGTCGGTAACCAATTGAGGATCAGATAAAGCACCAGCATCGTCGGCGCGAGGATCGTCCAGATCAAAAGCGTCGACGCCGCCCTACCCTCGCCAAAAAGTGCCTGCGAGATTTCTTTGGCCCCGGTGGATTTCATTGATGATGTCGAAGGTCGATAGGTCTCGATCATGAAGAGCGCGATCGCCGGCACCAGCAGCAAGGGCAACACGCCGCCGATCTGAAAAAGAATTCGCCAATCGAAGGTGGCGGGCAACCACTGCGTTACCGAGGCGCAAAGCGCGCCGCCGACCGGCAAACCGCAGAACATCGTCGCCGTGGCGAGCGCACGCCGCCGCGGCGGACTGATCTCGGTGGCGAGCGCCATCATGTTGGGTAGCGCCGCCCCGAAACCGAGCCCGGCCATCAGACGTGCCGCGAACAAGCCCTCGAAGCTCGAGAGCAGGCTCATCAACAGCGTGAAAGCTCCGAACACGGCGACCGCGCCGAGGAATGCGGGTTTGCGTCCGTAGCGGTCCGCGATGCGGCCGCCGAGACTCGCCCCGAACAGGATGCCGATGCTGCCGATCGCGAACAGCCAGCCCATCTGCGCGGCACCAAGCGCAAGCTCGGGCGCCATGCGCGGCGCAGCGACTCCGAGAGCCTGAATGTCGAAGCCCTCGAGGACCGCAGCAAAGAAACACAGCAGCACCGAAACGAACGTGCGTGCGGGGGTCGGTGAAGAAGCGCTGAAGGACATGGCTTATGATGATGCCACGACTCAGGCGTACCGCTCTTGGGAGGGCGTGTCATGTACATCAATTTCTGGTATCCGGTCGCACTCGCCTCCGAAGTCACGGCCGAAAAACCCTTGCGAGTGAAGCTGCTTTGCCTACCCTTCGTCGCCTTCCGCGACAGCGCTGGCAATGCGCACGTGCTCTCCGACACCTGCGTCCACCGCGGTGGCGCGCTCGGTCTCGGCAAGGTCAAGGGCAACTCGGTCGCCTGCCCTTACCACGGCTGGGAGTTCGGCGGCGATGGGCGTTGCACGCGCATTCCTTCGCTCGGCGACGACGCCAAACTGCCGGCGCGTGCCAAGATCGACGCCTATCCGGTACAAGAAAAGTACGGCATCGTTTTCGCCTTTCTCGGCGACTTGCCCGAAGAAGAACGGCCGCCACTCTACGACATCAGTGAATTCGGCACGCCGCAGTGGCGTGCGCAAACCTTCGTTTTCGACGTGAAAGCCTATTACGAGCGGTCGATCGAAAACGGACTCGACCCCATCCACAATGAATTTGTGCACGCAGCCCAGGGTCAGCCTTCGCTGTCGCCCGAGCAGCAACGCACACCGCTGCCGATCGAGCAAATTCCTTGGGGCAGCAAGCACTACATCAAGTTTGGCGGCAGCAAGAGCGAGGACACCGCCCTCGCGGGCGTGCGCCAAGGTCCGCGCGTGGGTGCGGCCGGCTCCTGGCATCAGGGCCCGAATCAACTCGTCACTTACATCGATCTCACGGCGACCAACTCGTTCCATCAATACATGTTCGAAGCCCCGGTCGACGAGAACAACACGCGCGTCTATCTCGTCAGCCTGCGCAACTGGTTGCTCGAAGATCAGCACGAGAAACGCATGGAAGAAGTCACCCGTCGTGTCGTCGCCGAGGACATGATCATCGTCGAGAACCTGAACCCCGTGCGCACACCCGACAGCAACACCAAAGAAGTACTGGTCCCAGGCGATACGGCGATCGCCCACTACCGCGAGTGGTTGCGCAAATGGGATGCGGAAGGATGGCGCATCGACGTGCACAGACTGCGTGAGCGCCTCGGCGATTACGCCGTCACGATCCCCTGCCCCGCGCGACGCACCTCGGACAACTGGGTTCAGGAAACCGTGCCGCTACTGCAGGCGAAATGAAACTCGGTTCGGTGCCGATACACCTCGCCCGGGTGCAACCAGGCGTTGGGGAATGCCGGATGGTTGGGCGCATCCGGAAAATTTTGAGTCTCGAAGCAGATCCCGGCGAACTTTTTGAACGGCGATCCAAGGTACCCGCCCGAGTACACCTGCATACCCGGTTGAGTGGTGGCGACGGTCATCTGCACCCCGCTCGCACGGGAGCGCAGCATCGCCGCGGGGCGCATCTTGCCGGGCGTACCGTCGATGATCAGGTTTTGGTCGAGCCCTGAAGGCAGCAGCCTACCCTCACCGATCACCTCACCCACGCGCCGCCATTCGCGAAAATCGAAAGGCGTTCCGGTAACCGGCGCGATCACGCCACTCGGTATGCCCTCGGCGTCGCAGGGCGTATGGGCCGCAGCGTGAAGCCTGAGCTCGTGCTCGCACACCGTCGTCCCCGCGTTGACGCCCTCGAGATTGAAATAGACGTGGCTCGAGAGATTGACCACCGTCGGCGCATCGCAACGCGCGCGCACTTCGTAGGCAAACCCGACGTCTGGTGGATCGCCGACGCTTGGTGCGCCGGCCGCGCCACCCAAGGTCTCGAACAGCACCTCGGCATCGAGCGCGCCCGGAAAGCCCTGATCGCCATCGGGCGAGTGCAAACCGAGCAGCAGACGCGAGCCCCCTCGCGACGAGCCGAGCTCGGCGCCGCTCGGCGTATATTCTTTGACCTGCCACACTCGACTGCTGAATCCTTGCGGTCCGCCGTGCAGGCAATGACGCTCGCCCTCCGCCTTGGCCAGCAGCCAGTGATTTTCTGCTCGCCGAAGCCGACCATGAGCAATTCGACCGGCGTAACGACCGACCAAGGTGCCGACGTAAAACGGGTCGATATCGGGTGCGACAGGCCCCGGATAACCGAGGCAAAGCTCGATGAGTTCCGCCGGAGTGCGCAAACGCAGCGAGCGAATGCCGGCACCCCGTGTATCGAGGTCGATCGCGAGCGACTCATCGGATCCGAGTGAAAACACCGTCACGCGAGGACTCGAGCGCCGCGTCGCGGCCTATTCAATCGATGACTTCGAAAGTCAGTCCTGCGCGTGCCTGCAGCCGCGACACCAGTCGCTCGCCAAAGGCCGTCGCCGGCGTCCAAAAGCCTCCGGCCAAGGTCGCACTCGGCATGTCGAGCGCGAGACAGGCGGCCGATTCACCGAGCATCTTCGCGGTCGAGCCGTAGCCCGGGTCACGGTCGCCAGTGACTTTGACGCGCAGCGTGCGGCCATCGTCGGTGCGCCCGAGAAAACGCAGATCAAAGAATCCGCGGCGCTGCGCTTCGGGGCTTGGCCCCTCGCCCGGCTTCGGCAACACGAACCGCTCTAGCAAGGCACGCGTGGGACCGAGTGCGCTCGCCACCATGAATACCCCGAGACCTGCGGTCGTTGCCATGGCTGCCAGACGACCTCGCAAGCCTTTGCCCGTAGTCACCGCCTCGTCGTAGCGAAAGTCGCGACTGTAGGCGTGGTGCGAAAGCGCGTTGCTGCGCTGCACGATACGGGTGTTGATGCCGGCCATCACGAAGGGCGCCACCCAAGACTTGAAGTCGGCGTCGTAACGCGCAGCAGCAACGTTCGGCTGGCGTACGTCGGCGCCATCATTGATGCCGATGCACAGCGAGTACGGATTAGCGAGTTCTTTGCGCAAGGCCGGATTGCGACGAACTTCTTTGACGACGTTGAGCAGACTCGCAGCCGTACCGCCCGAAAAGCCGCCGCGCATCGCCCGCACCCGCATCTTGACCCGACTCGCCGAACGGCCGAATCGCTTGCGAGCCTCTTGCTGCAGATGGAACACACCCAAGTCGGAGGGAATGGAGTCGAAACCACAACAATGGATGATTCGCGCCCCGCTTGCCTTCGCCGTCGATTCGTAGCGCTCGATCATCCGCCGGATCCACTGCACCTCACCCGTCAGATCGCAATAATCGGTGCCGCTCTCGGCGCAGACCTTGACGAGGGGCTCGCCGTAGAGCGCATAGGGCCCGACGGTCGACACCACCAATTGCGCTCGCGCGGCGAGCGCGCGCAGCGCGGCTTCGTCGGCCGCATCGGCGAGCAATACCGGCAACGCGGCGGCCGAGCTGCCGAGCTCACGCTTGAGCTCATCGAGTCGCGCCGCCGAACGTGCGGCAATCGCCCAGCGCAATCGACGACCGGCAGCGCCCGCCGCCGCACGCGAGCCATCGGCGCCGTAGGTGTCGAGATAATATCTGCAAAGAATTCGACCGACGAAACTCGTCGCGCCGAAGATGACGACGTCGAAGTCCTTCATGCCCCTCTCCCCTCGCGGCGTCGCGCGCCGCGCCTAGCCGAACGGATGACGGCGAACGATGGTCTGATCGCGATCGGGTCCCGTGGAAATGACGTCGATGGGAACGCCGACGAGTTGCTCGATGCGCGCGAGGTAAGCACGCGCCTCGGGCGGCAGATCGGCCTCGCGCGTCACCCCGAAGGTACTGCCCTTCCATCCCGGCATTTCTTCGTATTCGGGCTCGACGTCGGCAAACGCGTCGACGAGCAATGGCGGCTCCTGCGAAGTGACCCCATTCGCACGATAACCGACGCACAAGCGGATGGAATCAAGCCCATCGAGCACGTCGAGTTTGGTCATGCAAAGACCCGAGATGCTCGAGTGAATGACGGAACGACGCAGCGCCACGGCATCGAACCAGCCACAGCGCCGGCGGCGACCGGTGACCGCGCCGAACTCTTGACCGACCCGCTGCAAAAATTCGCCGGTCTCGTCGAAGAGTTCGGTCGGGAACGGCCCCGCGCCCACACGCGTGGTGTACGCCTTGACGATACCGAGCACGTAATCGAAGTTGCGCGGCCCGAGCCCGGTGCCCGTGCCCGCGAAGCCCGCCGTTGTATTCGACGAGGTGACGAAGGGGTAGGTGCCGAGATCGACGTCCAGCATCGCCCCTTGCGCGCCCTCGAACATCACGTTGGCCCCGACGTCACGCAGTCGCTGCAGTTCGTGCGTGACGTCGGTGACGAGCGGCTTTACGCGCTCGGCCATCGCAAGGTGATCGTCGAGCGTCTTTTGGAAGTCGATGGCCGGCTGCTTGAAGTAGTGCTGCAGCACGAAGTTGTGGAAATCGAGCACCTCGCCGAGCTTGGCGGCGAACCGTTCGCGCTGGAATAGATCTGCCACGCGCAGGGCGCGCCTTGCGACCTTGTCTTCGTAGGCGGGGCCGATACCGCGACCCGTCGTACCGATCGCGTTTGCGCCCCGAGCCTGCTCGCGAGCGCGATCGAGCGCGACGTGCGAGGGCAGGATCAACGGACAGTTGGGTGCAATGCGCAGACGCTCGAACACCGGCACCTCACGCACCGAGAGCATGTCCGCCTCGCGCAACAGAGCCTCTAGCGAGAGCACCACGCCGTTGCCGATGAAACACAGAACTTGCGGTCGAAGAATTCCGGAGGGAATGAGCGAGAGCACGGTTTTCTCGCCACCGACGATAAGCGTGTGCCCGGCGTTGTGACCGCCCTGAAAGCGCGCCACCGCAGCCGCGCGCTCAGTCAAAAGATCGACGATCTTGCCCTTGCCTTCGTCACCCCATTGGGTGCCGATCACGACGACGAAACGACCAGCTCCCATCGGCGTGGACAGCGCAGGCTGTCAGCGCGTGCCCGCGTTCGGACTACGCATGTACTTGAAGAAGTCGCTGTCCGGCGAGACGACCATGACGTCGCCCTCTTTGCCCAGCGAATTCTTGTAGGCCTGTATGCTGCGATAAAACGCGTAGAACTCGGGATTGCGTCCATAGGCGGCCGCGTAGGTCGTCGCCGCCTTGGCATCTGCATCGCCGCGGATCTTGAGCGAGTCGCGCGCGGCGACGGAAAGGATCTCGGTGCGCTTGCGATCAGCCTCGGCACGGATGCGCAGCGCCTCTTTCTCGCCTTCGCCGCGCAGCTGACGCGCCAGACGGCTGAAGCTTTGCTGCATGCTCGCGTAGACGCGCGATTCGACGTCCGGCGGCAGCCCGATTTTTTGCACGCGCGCGTCGATCAGCTCGAGGCCGAGACTCTCGACGCTCTTGCTCGCACGATCGAACATGTCGCCCGTGAACGCCGTGCGCTCGGCGGAGACGATCTCCTGGAGGGTGCGCTGCGCCACGGCGTTCTTGATGCCGTCTTTGACGATGTCGGCAAGCCGCTGTCCTGCCGCACCGGTGTCGACACCGAAAGCCTGCGAGTAGCGACCCGCGTCCTTGATGCGCCACTTCACGTAGTAGTCGACGATCAGACCGCGATTTTCGCTGGTGAGGAAGGTCTCTCCTTCGAAGCTCTGCGAGACGATACGGCGCTCGAACTTGCGCACCGTGTCGATGGGCCACTTGAAGTGCAAGCCTGCGGTGTAGCCGGTGCCGACGATTTCGCGAAACTGGCTGCGCACGGCGAGCTCGTTTTCGGAGACCGTGAAGGTGCATAGACTGACGAGCAAGCCGAGTGCGGCAACGAGCCCGATGATTCTTTGGATGGACTGGGGCATGTCAGCGCTCCACTCGCGCACGCGGATCGGGCGCGGATTGCTCGGCGTTGGCACCCGCGCTCGCGCGCGGTGCGGTGACCGACACCTCGGGCTCGGCGTTGCGCCGCTGCTGCTCGATCAACTTGTCGAGCGGCAGGTACAACATCTGATTGTTGCCCTTGGTGTCGACCAGCACCTTTTGCGAGCGGCCGAGGACGTTTTCGACCGCCTCGATGTAAAGCCGATCGCGGGTCACGCGCGGCGACTTCTCGTATTGTGCGACCAACTGCTTGAAGCGTTCGGCCTCACCCTCGGCCACCGCCACGACTTGCGCGCGATAGGCCTCGGCCTCTTGCAGTTGCCGCGCCGCGCCGCCCTCTGCCACCGGGAGAATGCCGCTCGCGTAGGCCTCGGCTTCTTTGACGAGACGTTCTTTGTCGGCGATGGCCTTGTTGGCGTCCTCCTGCGAAGGCCGCACGTCCGTCGGCACCTGAATGTCGGTCAGGTTGACGCTGGTGATGATGATGCCCGTGCCGTACTGATCGAGCGTACGCTGAATCAATTCTTTGGTACGGGTGGTCGCCTGTTCACGCTTCGAGATCAGGATTTGTTCGAGGGTGCTGCGGCCGACGACTTCGCGGATCGCCATCTCGCCGACGTCGCGCAAAGTCTGCTCCGGATCTTTGACCTGGAACAAATATTTTACCGGATCGCGCAACTGGTACTGCACGGCGAGTGACATGTCGATGAGGTTGATGTCCTGCGTCAGCACCTTGGCGGTGTAATTGACGCTGCTCACCTTTTGGGTGTTGACCTTGGTCAATGATTCGAGCGGCCAAAAATGAAAGCCGAGACCCGGGTCACGGACCGAGACGAACTGTCCGAAGCGCTGGATGACGCCACGCTCGGCCTGATCGAGGGTGAAGAAGCTCTGATAGGCCCAAAAAATGACCGCAATACCCGCGATGATGGCGATCTGCGAACGGTTGTCGCCGAGGGTCTGCTCGGGACCGTCGCCCTGCGAGCCCCCGTCGCCACCGCCCGGGCCCGCGCCCTTCAGGATGTTGTCGAGCTTGCGCTGAAACTTACGGAAGGCGTCATCGCCGCCCGCAGGTTTGCCGGAGCGCTTGCCCCAAGGGTTTTTCTGGCTGCCGCCAGGTTCATTCCATGCCATAGGTGGTTTTCTGTCGCGCCAGGTGGGTCGGGAGGGGGCGCTTGAACTGCCGAATTGTATTTAGCCCCCCTGCAGCACACAAGGTTGAGACCCCTCAATATTGTCAACTTTGACGTCGGCGACTTCGACGCCGGGGCTGCGACCAAGTTCCCGCGCCTCGGACTCGGGGATGTTGGCGATGAGCTCGAGCCCGCCGTCATCGAGATAGCGCTCGCCCTGCACCACGCCCGCCGCAAACAGACGCGCCCGCACCGACCCCGCGTGGCGCGCATCGACGCGTACCGTCCGCGGCCTCGCAAAACGCGACAGCCGCTCGGCGATCGCGCCCATCAGATCGTCGAGCCCGAGCCTGCGGGCGGCCGAAATCCAGACGCTCGCAACCTCGCCCAACCCGTCGCGCTCCTGGTGCGGCGCAGCCTCGAGCCGGTCGATTTTGTTGTACACCCGGATCTGCGGCAACGCGCCCGCCCCGACCTCATCGAGCACCGCGTTCACTTGATCGATACGTTCGTCACGCCGCGGATCGCTGGCGTCGATGACGTGTAGCAACAAGGTCGCTTCGCGCGCTTCGGTGAGCGTCGACTGGAACGCGGCAACGAGTTCGTGTGGCAGCTCGCGAATGAAGCCGACGGTGTCGGCGACCACGATGGGCGCGCCACCGGGTAGCGTGACGCGTCGTACCAAGGGGTCGAGCGTGGCGAAGAGCTGATCGGCCACGTAAGCATTGGCTCCGGTCAGCGCCCTGAACAGCGTCGACTTGCCGGCGTTGGTGTACCCCACGAGCGCCACGGAAGGAATGGGAATTTCCACCCGACGCTGGCGCCCGGTCTCGCGCTGCTGCTTGAGTTTTTCGAGGCGACGACTGAGCACACGCACGCGCTCACCAAGTAGGCGCCGGTCGGTTTCGAGCTGGGTTTCACCGGGACCGCGCAGGCCGATACCGCCTTTCTGGCGCTCGAGATGGGTCCAGCTGCGCACGAGACGGCTCGACAGGTGCCGCAATTGCGCGAGCTCGACTTCGAGCTTGCCCTCGGGGCTGCGCGCACGCTGCGCGAAGATGTCGAGGATCAGCGCATTGCGATCGAGCACGCGCAGTCCCGTGAGTTTTTCGAGATTGCGCTCCTGGCTCGGCGAGAGCGCGTGATCGACGAGAATCACCTCGGCGCAGGAGTCGACCGCGGCCTGGCGAATTTCTTCGGCCTTGCCGCTGCCCACGAAGAACCGCGGATCGGGACGATCGCGCCGACCGGTCACGGTCACGGCCGCGGAGACGCCCGCGGACTCGGCCAGCTGCGAGAATTCTTCGAGATCTTCGGCCTCAACGGGCGCGCCTAGACCGATGCGCACCAGCACGGCGCGTTCGCCGCCGCGCGGACGCTCAAACACGCGGCGTGACGATCACTCGGCGGGGATCGCGTCTGCCGACTCCGGCTCGTCGGCCGAGGGCAGGCGCACGTTGCGCGCGGGGACCACCGTGGAAATCGCGTGCTTGTACACCATCTGATTGACGGTGTTCTTGAGCAGGACAACGAACTGGTCGAATGAGTCGATCTGACCCTGCAGCTTGATGCCGTTCACGAGGTAGATGGAGACGGGCACCCGCTCCTTGCGTAGCTGGTTCAGAAAGGGGTCCTGCAGAGACTGGCCCTTGGCCATGATGTAACTCCTTGATTTTTATATTCACCCCGGGTCCCCCCGAGGCCTCTCTCCCCCTAGTTGACAATTTACCACGGCGAGGGTTCCGCATTACGAGGCCCGGCACACAAAAACGATCTCGTCCACCCAGTGCGCGAGCGTCTGCCGGTCGAAGGGCTCAAGCCGCTGCCAACCGGGGTCGGCCTTGATCCAGGTGAGCTGCCGTTTGGCGAGCTGGCGCGATGCCGCCACCGCCCGCTGCACCGCCTCATCGAGCGAGCCACCGCCCTCGAGGTGGACCATGAGTTGACGGTAACCGACCGCGCGCAAGGCCGCCGCACTGCGCGGCAGATCGGGCCGGCAGCGCAGCGTTTCGACCTCGGCGAGAAAACCCGCGGCCATCATCCGCTCGAATCTTTGAGCGATCCGTACATGCAACAGCCCGCGATCCGCCGGCACGAGCGCATAGCGCGCAAGTGCGAGCCCGGCGGTGGGCGCTTGCGTCGCACGCTGCCAATCGCTGATCGAGCGACCACTGACGGCGTGCACCTCAAGCGCGCGCTGGATGCGCTGCGGATCGTTGGGATGAATGCGCTGCGCAGCCTCGGGGTCGATCGCGGCGAGCTCGGCGTGCAGCGCAGGCCAGCCGAGTCGCGCCGCACGCGCATCGATCTGCGCCCGCGTCTGCGGACTCGCCGTAGGCAGCGGCGCGATGCCGCGCACCAGGGCGTTGAAGTAGAGCATCGTGCCGCCCACCAACACCGGCATTCGACCACGATCGCGAATATCTTTGATCGCGACGAGCGCATCGGTCACGAACTCCCCAGCGCTGTAGCTCTGATGAGGGTCGCGGATGTCGATAAGGTGATGCGGCACTCGGGCGCGGGTCGCGGGATCGGGCTTCGCCGAACCGATGTCGAAGCCGCGGTAGACCTGCGAGGAATCGACGCTGACGATCTCGATCGGCACGCGCTCGGCGAGCTCGAGCGCGAGATCGCTCTTGCCGCTCGCCGTGGGGCCAGCGATCAATATCGCGTCGGGCGCCTTCATCGACCGCGCAAAAAGAGCTGATCGAGCTGCTCGAGACTCACCTGCGTCCAGGTGGGACGACCGTGGTTGCACTGCCCCGCCCGCTCGGTGTTTTCCATGTCGCGCAGCAGGGCGTTCATCTCGGGCAAACTCAATTTTCGGCCAGCATGGATCGCACTGCGGCAAGCAATGTTGCCAAGCAGCACGTGCGCCGCTGCCTCGAGGTGATGACTGCCTCGGTCGTCACGCAGATCGCGGATGACTTCGCGCACGAGTGGCGCGGGGTCGATCGTCGAGAGCAACGCGGGCAGGGCCCGCACCGCCAAGCGACCTGGCCCCAAAACGTCGATCTCGAACCCCGCTTTGGCGAACTCCGGTGCCAGCGTCTCGAAGCGCTCGGTTTCGTGCGCCGCGACCTCGACGATGCGCGGCTCGAGCAGACGCTGCATCGCGGGCTGGCTACCGAAGTCAAGTTTCATGCGCTCGTAAAGCACGCGCTCGTGCGCCGCATGCGCATCCACCAGCACCAAGCCGGTCGCGTTCTGCGCAAGGATGTAGATGCCATGCAACTGCGCGATCGCTGTACCGAGTGAACCGGCGGGTTGCAATGCGTCGCTCGACCGTGGCGTCGCAAACGAGGACGGCGGCGCTGCCGAAAAACCGCTGAGCTCGGGCTCGGCCACCGCGGGCTCGGCCACCGCGCGCTCGGCCACCGCGCGCTCGGCGACGGCAGACTCGACGCCAAGCGCCGCCACCCGCGCCGTCGGCGCCGCCTCGCCCGCACCCACACCGAGCGCCTCGTGCACGGCACGGAACACGAAATCGTGGATCTGCCGCACGTCGCGAAAACGCACCTCGAGCTTTTGCGGATGCGCGTTGACGTCCACCCACTCGGGGTCGAGGTCGAGGTAGACGAGATAGGCGGGTTGCCGACCGTGGTAGAGCACGTCGCGATAACCCTGCCGCACGGCACCCGCGAGCACGCGATCGCGCACAGCGCGACCATTGACGTACGCGAACTGCTGGTCGCTCGTATTGCGCGCCGCGTGCGGCTGCCCGAGCCAACCCCAAAACGTCACCGACCCCGATCGGCGCTCGAACGGCAGCGCCTCGGCGATGAATTCTTCACCCATGATGCTCGCGATCCGGGCGCGCTGCGCCTCGCGGGTGCGCGCGAGCGGCGCATCGAGCAGTACCCGACCCTCGTGGCGCAAACGAAACGCGACGTCGAATCGCGCGAGTGCAAAGCGCTCAACGAGCCTTGCGACATGCCCGAGCTCGGTGCTCTCGGTACGCAGGAACTTGCGTCGGGCGGGCACGTTGTAGAAAAGATCGCGCACTTCGACCAGCGTGCCGCGAGGTTGCGGCGAGGGTGACACCACCGAGAGCTCGCCCCCTTCGACACGAATCTCGGCGCCCTGCGCTGCCCCCTGCGCGCGCGAGGCGATCCGCAAGCGCGACACCGACCCGATCGAGGGCAGCGCTTCGCCACGAAATCCCAGAGAGCGAATGGCGGCAAGATCCTCGAGCGAACTGATTTTACTGGTCGCGTGACGCTGCACGGCGAGCGGCAGTTCGGCGGCGTCGATGCCGTGACCGTCATCGAGCACGCGTACGAGTCGTGCGCCGCCCGCCTCGACGTCGACGTCGATCGCCCCGGCACCCGCATCGAGTGCATTTTCGACCAATTCTTTGATGAGCGACGCCGGACGCTCCACGACCTCGCCGGCGGCGATCTGGTCGACGAGCGCACTCGGCAACTGACGGATGGGCACGACGGTGCTTAAAGCTTGCCGGAGCGAGCCGACTCGCCCGTCTCGTCGACCGTCGCGACGACCCGACGATCGGCGTCGCGTTGACGGTTGGCGTCGCGCTCTTTGGCGAAGCGCGAGCCGTCCGGCGGATGGTCGACGAAATATTGGCGAACGCCGTCGAAAATGGCTTCGGCGAGTTCCTCGCGTCGCTCGGGCTTGCCGAGCAGACGCTCATCGGCGGGGCTCGAGATGAAGGCCGTCTCGACCAGCATCGAGGGAATGTCAGGACTTTTGAGGACCACGAAACCCGCCTGCTGCACTTTCGGCTTGCGCACGTCGTTGACGCGGCCGAGCGAGCGCAACACGCGCTCTGCAGCCACCGTGCTCTGGTCGATCTGCGCCGCTTGCGCAAGATCCACCAACACCGAAGCGATCACCGGATCTTTGTCGTCGATCGAGACTCCGCCTGCAAGATCGGCGGCGTTTTCGCGATCGGCGAGCATCCTCGCCTGCTCGTCCGTCGCCCCCTTGAGCGAGAGCACGTAGACCGAAGAGCCCGAGACCCGCGGGTCGCGTACCGAATCGGCATGGACCGACACGAAGAGC
>Ga0129336_10000303_pt1 | contig 28115 bp, 24 predicted proteins | sample CPB6_02_DNA_FD_96878 | JGI IMG/M metagenome (GOLD analysis project Ga0129336, IMG submission 96878) | Freshwater to marine salinity gradient microbial communities from Chesapeake Bay, USA - CPBay_Sum_0.6_0.2_DNA | ecosystem: Environmental > Aquatic > Marine > Coastal | place: USA: Chesapeake... | reverse complement strand
TCTTGTCGGTGATGAGGATCGCTGGGTTGTCCAGCTGCGCCTCCATCCGATCTGCGTTCGTAACGAAATATGCGGAGATGTAGCCGCGATCGAACTGCATCCCCTCCGTGTACTCCTTGTCAAGGCCGAGCGACTGGCCCTCCTCAACGGTGATCACCCCGTCTTTGCCGACCTTTCCCATCACTTCAGCGATCAGTTCGCCAACGCTTGGGTCTGCGGCGGAGATGGAGGCGACTGCGGCGATTTGCTCTCGGGTATCAACCTTGCGGGAGTGCGACTTGATCTCTGCGACAACGGCGGCAACCGCCTTGTCAAGCCCGCGCTTGATGACCATCGGGTTTGCGCCGGCGGCAACGTTGCGAAGGCCCTCGGTGACGAGCGCCTGACCAAGCACCACCGCGGTGGTTGTGCCGTCTCCGGCAACATCGTCCGTCTTGGTGGCAACTTCCTTCAGGAGCTGCGCACCCATGTTCTCAAAATGGTCGTCCAGCTCAATGTCGCGCGCGATCGTCACGCCGTCATTGGTGATCGTTGGAGCGCCAAACTTCTTGTCGAGGACGACGTTGCGACCCTTTGGGCCGATCGTCACCTTGACTGTGTCGGCGAGCTTATCGATGCCACGCTTGAGTGCGCGTCGTGCCGCTTCGTCAAATACAACTTGCTTTGCCATTCTGTACCTCTACTTTCTTGCTCTGCTTGCTTCTGGTGAACTCGGTTTTTACTCGACGACTGCGAGGATGTCTTTCGCTCCGACGATCAGATACTCCGCGCCATCGAGTTTGAACTCGGTCCCGGCATACTTCGCATGGAGGACCCGATCCCCAACCTTCACGTCGATCGCCTCGCGCTTCCCGTCATCGAGAATGCGGCCTGGACCGACGGAGACGACTTCACCCTCTTGCGGCTTCTCCTGCGCCGTGTCCGGCAAGATGATCCCGCTCGCCGTCTTCTCGTCGCGGGGGACCGGCTTGACGACCACACGGTCACCGAGGGGTCGGAGTGTTGCCTTCTTCGCCATGATTGACCTCCTACTTGGCAGCGTGGCGCTCGCCCGCTGCAACTGTTCTTAGGCGCACACCCTGGTACGCTTGGGGCGATGTTAGCACTCTCAGCCGTCGAGTGCCAACACCACGCTCAGGCTGAGCGTGGCCGTAGTCGAGGAAAGGCGCGATCGTAGGTAGCCCTAATCGCCGCCGCGAGCTCAGCCACGCCTTCACCACGGCGCGCAGCGATCCAGGCGAGCGTGAGGCCGACATTCGCCGGTTCATTGCGCCTCGGATTCGGCGCCCCAGGCATCGCCAGCCACGGCGCATCGGTCTCGGTCAGCAGGCGGTCGGCTGGAACCGCTCGAATCCACTCTGCCGTTGCGTGCTCCTCGGGGCGAAATGCGAGTCCCGAAATGGAGATGAGTCCGCCAAGTGCAAGCCCGTCCTCGATATAGCCCTGGCGCCCAGACGCGCTATGAAGGATGAAGGGCGCTCGCCCGCGGAACGCGATGGCACCGCCGGGAGCACCAATCGGCGACTCCTTCAGGGTTTTGATCAGCTGACGCTGTGCATCGTCGCCGTCTCCAGCAGATCGGCAGTGCAAGATCAACGGCTTTCCGAGCTGCACGGCAACGTCAATGTGCGCCTCCAGGTTTTCGATCTGTTCAGCGAGCGGGGCGTAGTTGCGCTTTGTATCGATTCCCGTTTCACCGATCGCAACGATTTCGGGCTCAGCGGCGCGTGCCAACAGGGAGGCGCGATTCCGGGCCTCGTCTGCGGCGTGGTGCGGATGAATACCAATCGCCGCGTCCATCCAGTCATGGTCGCGCGCGATCTCAATGGCTCCCTGTGAACTGGCGAGACTCCATGATGGGATCAGCAGTCGTGAAACTCCGGCCGCGCGCAAGCGGGCGACCACTTCCCCGCGATCGGCATCGAAGCGATCGGCCTGCAGATGGCCGTGCGCGTCAGTCAGAGGGAGTACGTTGCTCATCTGTCTCCAGTCGCGGGAAGAGCGGAACCGGATCACCGAGCGGACCTTGTGCCGCTACGCTCCCCCAGCCTCCAAGTGCCGCGCGTGACTGAATTCCGTGACCTGCGGAATCATACGGCCAGGCGTGACCGAGCAGCGTCCAAATCTTCTCGGAAGTCTCAGGAATCACGGGCCCCGCATACAGTGCGACGAGTCGACAGGCTTCAAGTAGGTCACCGAGAACCCCAGCGAGTTGCATTCGGGCCACGGCATCTCCCTCCTTCGCAGCCTTGGCGAGCTCCCACGGTCGCTCTGCATCGACGAATCGATTCGCTGCACCGACAAACTCCCATAACGCACCGATCCAATGATGCAGCGCGAGCTCCTCCATGGCCGCCTCGCTCTTTCTGCGCGCCACCTCCCATTCCGCTGCAAGGGGTGCCGCTGCCGCTTCACGCGGTGCCGGTGCCTCTGGGCCGAAGGCGCGACTCGCCATGGTGGTCGCACGATTCACCAGGTTGCCAAAGTCGTTTGCGAGTTCCGAGTTGTATCGACGAATAATCGATTCCCAACTCACCTCTCCATCACCGTCAAACGGCACCTCGCGAAGGGCAACAAAGCGCGTTCCATCAGCACCAAGCGCTGCGACAGCGATGTTCGGATCGAGGAAGTTGCCACGGCTCTTGCTCATCCGCTCACCACTCGAGAGGAGCCAGCCGTGGACCCAGATACGCTTCGGCGCGTCAAGTCCCGCACTCCACAGCATTGCCGGCCAGAAGACAGAGTGGAACCGGTTGATGTCTTTGCCGATGATGTGCAGATCTGCTGGCCACCACGGTGCACCCTTCGGATCTGCTGGGAAGCCCGCGCCGGTGAGATAGTTGATGAGCGCGTCGTACCAGACGTAGATGGTCCCCGCGGTTGGATCGCCGTTGCCATCCGGGAGCAACGCGCTGCTCCCATCCTCGTGGATCGGAAATGGTATGCCCCAAGAGGAGCCTTCGCGACTGATCGAGAAGTCTTCAAGGCCCTGCCGAATAAATCCGAGCATCTCGTTTCGGCGGTGCTCAGGCTGCACCGGGGAGGGCTCTTGCAGTAGCCACTTCTCGAGTCGCTCTTGATATGCGCTCAGTCGAAAGAACCAGTTCCGCTCCTTCAGCCACTGCAGGGGCACGCCTGGATGATTCGGGCAGACAATCTGCCCGCCCTCGTTCGCCACATCGCCCTCGGCACGAAAACCTTCATTGGGGCAGTACCAGCCTTCGTACGTGCCGCGATAGATGTCTCCAGCCGCGAAGGAGCGGCGCACCATCTCTTGGGCGGCGAGCGTGTGATCAGCATCGGTGGTACGGATGAATCGGTCAGGGGTGATGAGTAGGAGCGCTTCGCTCTCTTGGAAGAGGGCGACGTTCTTGTCAACAAACGCCTTGGGGCTGAGCCCCTCCTCCGCCGCACGCGCAGCAATGTTTACGGAGTACTCGTCAGTGCCAGTGAGAAATCGCACCTCATCGCCGCCCATGCGTCGCCAGCGCGCGATGACATCCGCACCGATCACCTCGTAGAGCGTGTGCAGGCCGGGCTTGTTGTTGGCATACGCAATGGCCGTCGTCAGGTAGTACCGCATCGGGTAGGAGTCTCCCACACGATACGCCCACCGTACCTGCCGTAGGAGATGGTTCGGGAACGACGCGGGCTGAAGCGCTGGGATCGTCCCCAGGGGCCCGCATCGGGAGAGGAGCGGGAATGAACAAGGTATTGCTGGCTGGTCGGATGACCAAGCCCGTCGAAATCAAGTCGCTACCGTCGGGGAGCAAGGTTGCCGTTGGGAGCCTCGCCAGCCACGACTTCCGAGGCGGCGAGGAGCGGACAGAGTTTCACCGTCTCGTCTTCTGGGAGAAGCTCGCGGAGATCGCTGCAACTCACCTTCAGGCTGGCTCACTCGTTGCAATTGACGGGAGGCTGAAGACGCATGAGTGGGAGAGCGAAGGGTCTCGACGCTGGATGACTGAGGTGATCGTCAATCGGCTGGAATTCCTTGGCCCGAAGCCGCAGAGCGCAGAGCCCGTCGCACAAGGCGGAGAGCCAACCGACCTCAGCGAGGCCGAGTACGGAGAAGAGATCGCACCCGCACGCGCGTAGCCCCCACGCGGCCGAGCGGCTACTCCCCCTCGGCCGCGTCGCGGTGCGCCAGCGACCAGAGTCGACGCCGATTGAGCTTCCACTCCGAAGCGATCCCTCGCACCGCGTCGCTACGAGAGGCCCCTTCGGCCATACGCTGTTCGACGGCCGCGAGTGCCGCTGGATACGCACCGTCCGCGTCAGGTTCGCTTGCCACATCTTGGGTTTCCCCGAGCACGATGACGAACTCTCCACGACCATCAATTGCACCCGATTCGACAAGCGCTGCAAGTTCGGCGAGGCCACCCCGCCGTACCTCCTCGTGCAACTTTGTGAGCTCCCTGCAGAGTGCAGCAGGGCGATCTGAGCCCGCCGCTTCTGCAAGCTCCCGCAGCGTCTCTGCAACCCGGTTGCCCGCTTCGTAGATCACACTCGCGCGTTCGTCTGCCGCAAGTGCCCCGATCACGCGCCGACGATCGGAGCCACCTCGGGGAAGGAAGCCCTCGAAGTTCCAGCGTGGACCTGCCACACCGGAGGCAACGACCGCCGCGAGCAGCGCCGATGCGCCGGGGATCGGAATGATGCGAATCCCTGCGCTGATCGCGGTTCGCACCAAGTGCTGGCCAGGATCACTGATCAGCGGTGTACCTGCATCACTGATCAGCGCAACCGCCTCCCCTTGAAGGAGCCTCGCGATGATCGGAGCGATACGGTCGGACTCATCAAATCCGGGGAGTGACGCCGTTTCGCTGGTCACGCCGATTGAAGACAGGAGAACACGTGCGACACGCGAGTCCTCAGCGAGTACAAGTCGAACTTCGCCCAACACGGCAACGGCCCGCGGCGAAAGATCGGCAAGATTTCCAATTGGCGTCGAGACAATGTGGAGCGCTCCAGCCGTTGCGCCGCCGCCCCGACCATCGCCCACGGTCACAGGGAGACCGACACGGGGCTTAGGTAGAGATCTTGGGGAAGGGTGGCATCTCCCGCTTGAACTGCGAGGCGGCGATCATCTTCTGCACACGAAGCACAAACTCCTCATTGAACCCATCGGCGACGACCGAAGCGGCGCTCAATCGTCGGTCGACGAGGCGGAGAAGGACTTGATCGAGCGTTGGATAGTCGAATCCCCCTTCGCTCTCGTCTGTCTGTCCAGGCCAGAGGTCCGCACTCGGCGCTTTCGTCAGGATCGCGTCTGGCACGCCGAGATGAGCGGCGAGCGCTCGGACCTGGGTCTTGTACAGATCGCCGATTGGGTTGATGGCGCATGCCGCGTCACCGTGCAGGGTGGTGTAGCCAATCATCGCTTCAGACTTGTTCCCAGTACCCATGACGATCCCGTTGTGCCGAGCTGACTCGTGATAGAGCGTGATCATGCGCATCCGAGCCGCAATGTTGCCGCGTTGGATCGGCGTGATCGGCGCACCGCCAGGAAGTGACGCCTCCACGGCATCCACCCCAGCGCTGATCGACACCTCTTCCACACTGCACCCGAGTGCCTTCGCCACGGCGAGCGCGTCATCACGAGAGCTTGGAGCCGATGTACGGTACGGCAGAGTGTAGGTGCGCAGTCGATCAGCACCGATCGCATCTGCGGTCAAAAATCCCACAAGAGCGGAGTCGATTCCGCCGGAGAGCCCAAGGATCGCATGTTGTGCGCCGATCCTCGTGAACTCGTCCTGAATGAACCTACGGCAGATCGCGTGAACCGCCGTTACGTCGATTGCAAGTTCGGGGGGGATCGCAATGCGGCTCACTTCGCCCATCTGTCTCCCCCTACTTTTCACTCCACACTTCAATCGACCATGCGTAGAGAAGGCTCGAAGCATCCGACTCTTGCGTTGGCCACGTAAACTTCGTGTCGAGAAGTGTATACCCGGCCTCTGCCCAGAGCAAGAGATTTGGACGTTCGCTTCGGCGCAACGCCTGAAACTCAGCATAAATCGGAGCACGGACATCTTCGCTAGACCCAGTTACCGCTTGGCGCAGCAGGCTATCCGCACGTTCACTCTGCCAACAGGACAGATTCTTTCCTGCGGGAGCCTCCTCCGTTGGACAGGCGGACGATAAGAAGAGATCGGAGTCGTCTGGATCAAGGCTCCACTGCCAACCACCAATGTAGGCGTCAAAGTCGCCTGGGTACTGGAGCCTGGGGAGGATCTCACTCCGGTACGGCTGTGCTGAAACGGTAATCGAGAATCCACATTCGGACGCCTGATCTGCGATCGATTGGGCGGCGCTAAGACGCGAACTTAGCCCTTCCCGAACCAAGATCTCTCCCTCTAGCCGTGTGCCGAGTTTCGCAAAGACCCCGTCGCTCTCTTCTTGCCACCCGTCGGCGAGAAGCGCGCTCCGGGCCCCGCTTCGGTTGAGCGTCGCCTCCGAAGAAATCGCTGACGGTCGTGCCCACGAGCCAGGCACGATCGTGCTGCTGATCACGCTTCCAGTCCCGCTCGTGGCACTCTCTGCGATCAGTTCCAGATCGACACACGAACTCAGCGCCGACCGCACCACTCCATCGGAGAACGGTCGTCCGGGTCGCATGTTGAAGGCGAGGTAGACATAGCCTCGCGAAGAGGGTCCCTTGAGAAGGGTTGCGCCATCACGCGGAGTCAGCCCCGCGATACTCGTCCCACTCAGATTCGGCACCCAGTCGACCTGGGATGATTGGAAAGCCGCCACCGCAGCAGACTCACTTGCGAATCGATTGATCTGTATCCGATTGATCGCTGGCGCACCGAGCGCGAACGAACGGAAGCTATCAAGACTGACGGATGATCCTGGAATCCGCTCACTCATGCGATACGGCCCTGCGCCGATCGGCGTGAGCTGAATGTCCAGCAGTGGGTATGCAACCGCCAGCTGACTCTCCGCTGGCGCGAGGAGATAGGCCTCCAACGTGGTGAGTCGCGAGAACAGCTCGCGAGCATAGGACTCATCGTTACGAGACGCGACGGCCTGTCCCCCGCTGCTCACAACCGGGAAGATCCGGACGTCTGGGAGTGGCACTCCAGAGGCGTTCAGCACGCGCTCTAACTCCCCAGCGTAAGGCGCGTACAAGCAGGCTCCAACGCCGCCCGAGGCACACGAGGTTGCATCCAGCTGTGCGGTGATGTTCTCACGCGTGACGGTGATCAGCGTGCGATCCGCACCGCTGATGCTCTCTCGAAGGCGCTGCAGCGACTCCTCCACCGCACTCTTGGGGAGGATTGGGATTGTCAGGCCACGCGTACGCCACGGCGCCCAACTGCTTATGAGGCGAAAACTGACACTGTTCGAACTGTCTGAGTCCACCGCTTCCAGATGGGTCCTGACCACATCGCAAATGTCTGTGGCGAGCGGGCACTCACCACTCTTCGCAAGCTCGTAGGTAAAGAGGACGTCCTCAGCGGTCAGCGAGGACCCGTTGTGAAAGGTGAGTCCAGGCTTCAACGTGACCTTTATCGTCGCGCCACCGGCCGACGTGATGGGGGCACCCTCGGCTAAGACCGGTTGCGGAAGCAGCGTCGCATCTGGCCGATAGAGCCCTGCATGGACGAGACCGCCGACGAATGCGGAGGGTTCGTCCCGATAGGCGGCGCTGAGATCGAGTGGCTCACCCGTAAGCGCAACGCGGAGCGCCGTTCCTCCGATGACTGAACAGGCCGCGCTCGAGATCGCGATCAGAAGCGCCGCCGATATCGGGGCGATCGTGCGGCGGATCATGCCGTCAGCTGGTCGTATCCCGCCGCGTCAAGCAATACGTCAAGTTCCGTTGGGCTACTCAGCTGAATCTCAAGAAGCCAACCAGAACCGTACGGATCGGTATTGATTGCCTCTGGAGCACTTCCCAGCGCCTCGTTCCGCGCAAGCACACTCCCTGAAACCGGACTGAACAGATCACTGACAGCCTTCACCGATTCGACTGCGCCAAACACCGCGAATTGCGTGAGTGACGCCCCCACAGGCGGAAGGTCGACGAAGACAACGTCACCGAGTTCGTTCGCTGCATGCGCGGTGATCCCAATGACGGCTCGATCCCCCTTCACGCGAACCCACTCGTGTTCTTTTGAGTAACGAAGCTCAGCTGGTGAACTCATCCCGCTCCTCCTATGCTCACTAGGCTTTACTCGTTCGCTTCGGCACAAATGGTACGCCAGTCACCACGGCGGCGACTCGCTCACCGCGAATGAGCACGTTCAGCGGTTCCCCCAGTTGATACGGGGCTCCTGTCGCATCGAGGTCCGCAAGTGCAATGGGGTGTCCGAGCGTCGGAGAGTGCGTGCCGGACGTGATCCGGCCAATACTGTCGCCATCCGGCCGGAGCACTTCGTGTCCCTGGCGCGCGATCCCTCGGCCCGTAACCTTCATTCCGACCAGCGTTCGTCCAGACTGTGCGCCTGCAGCGGCGCGCAGCGCGAGCGCCGTGTCGCCTACCATGCCGCCCTCCTTATCGAGCTTCACCACGCGGCCAAGCCCTACATCGAACGGCGTGAGCGATTCACGAAGTTCATTGCCGTAGAGAGGCATTCCTGCTTCAAGACGCAACGTGTCCCGCGCGCCAAGTCCGATCGGCTGTGTGCCTGCAGACGTCGACGCACCGAGGGACAAGAGTGCACGCCAGAGGATCCCTGCGCCTTCGGAATGCACATAGAACTCAAAACCATCTTCACCCGTATACCCCGTCCTCGCGACGATTACGGAGAGCCTCCTCCCGTCTGCACGCACCTCCGCCCTCCGGCACGCGTAGTTGCGCAGACTGCGCAACGCAGCACCTTGTTCGGCATCCATGAGCTCGGCGGCGACATCAGCGCTCCGCGGCCCCTGAATCGCGATCATGGCGGTGAAGGGGCTCTCATCGCTCACCTCCGCAGCACCCGCAACGCGGTCCGTGAGCACTGCGGAAACGCGCTCCGCGTTTGACGCATTTGCAACCACGAGCCACTCCTCGTCGTCGACGCGGTAGACGATGAGGTCATCGATCATTCCGCCGTCCTCATTCACGACGATGCTGTATTGCGCGCGCCCGCGCTCTAATGCTGAAGGTCGCGACACGAGCGCCGCGTCCAGGGCTGCGCCGGCCTTCGGACCTCGCACCCAGATCTCTCCCATGTGCCCAAGGTCAAAGATCCCCGAAGAACTGCGCACTGCACGATGTTCCTCAATGACACCTGCGTACTGCACGGGCATCTCCCAGCCGGCGAACGCAACCATTCGGGCCCCGAGCCTCAGATGCTCATCAAAGAGCGCGGTGCGCAGCATTACGCGAGGGTGAGCGCGTCATATGCACGCTGGACGAGGGCGCTCTCAGTCTGGAAGTCCAGCAGCGCGATCGCCTCATCCATCGGCACCCAGCGCAACTCTTCAAACTCATGGTCATATGCCTCGAAGCTGCCGCCAACCTGTTCCATCAGGTAGTAGTGCACCGTCTTCTCGATGCGTTCGCCGGTGCGCACGAACGAGTACGAGATGGCGGCAAAGTACGAAAGGATGCGCACCTCGAGCCCCGACTCTTCGCGAACTTCGCGGAGTGCCGTCTCCTCTCGGGTCTCACCCTCTTCTGGGGTGCCCTTCGGAAGCGACCAGACGTATCCGTCACGTTCGCGACGACGCCGACCGACGACAATCTCAGGCCTCCCCGCAACGGCACGGATCACCAGTCCCCCTGCGGAGACGGCGGTACGCTTGGTAAGCGGCATAACTGCTCCTGTCTCGCTTGGCGTGGACCCCCGAGGGAGTCCATGATTGGGTCAATGGTAGCCCGTCGGTGCGGGGCGCATGGTGTGGCGGCGCGCTACGCTAGCGGCGCCTGCGAATGGAAAGCAGACGAGAGGAGGAGTTGTGTTCGATCGAGCGCGATTGCGCACGAGCCTCGGCGCCGGCCTCCCAGATCGAATCGCACTTGAGCGCCTCCCTTCGCCAGCAACCCCGTGGGAGCAGCTGCCGCTCATCCTCAAGATCCTGATCGAGGGAGCCGCGCGACGAGCGGGCGATGGATTCGTCCGCGAGGAAGACATCCACGCTTATCTGGCATGGAAGCCTGGTGCGGCTGCGGCGGCCTCCGGAGAAGAACGAGAGCTCCCATTCTCCCCAGCACGCGTCGTGCTGCAAGACTTCACTGGCGTCCCTGCCGTCGTCGACCTTGCGGCGCTTCGTGATGCGGCCCGCGAACTTGGCATCGATCCTGAACGCATCAATCCGCAGGTCCCCGCCGACCTCGTGATTGATCACTCTGTCCAGGTTGACCGATGGGCGACTGCCGAGGCGTTGGAGCAGAACGTGGCAAAGGAGTACGAGCGGAACGCAGAGCGCTATCAGTTGCTCCGATGGGCGCAGAGTGCATTCGACAGGTTCCGCGTTGTCCCCCCTGGAGCAGGAATCGTTCATCAGGTAAACCTCGAGAGCCTTGCGACCATCGTGCGCGTGGACGAGATCGAAGGAGCACCGCTCGCCTTCCCGGATACCTGTATCGGAACAGACTCCCACACCACGATGATCTCGGGTCTCGGCGTCCTCGGTTTCGGTGTTGGCGGGATTGAAGCGGAGGCGGTCCTCCTCGGCGAGCCACTGTTCGCGCCGCTCCCAAAAATCGTGGGCCTGAAACTCACGGGGAAACTTCCTGCTGGGACTACGGCAACAGACCTGGTGCTGACTGTCACCGAGCGACTTCGAGCCCACGGCGTTGTTGGAGCATATGTCGAAGCGTTCGGCGATGGCCTCTCCACCGTCTCGCTCGCCGATCGAGCGACGATCGCAAACATGTCGCCAGAGTTTGGCGCTACCACCACCCTCTTCCCGATTGACGAGATCACGCTCGACTACCTCCGCATCACCGGTCGCGATGAGGCACACATCGCACTAGTGGAGGCGTATGCAAAGGCACAGGGACTGTGGCGAACCAGCGGACGTAACCCACGCTTCGACGAGGTGATTGAGATCCTTCTTGACGAGATCGTCCCCTCGTTGGCGGGACCAAAGCGGCCACAAGATCGTGTCCCGCTCCCGCATCTCGGGTTGGGTTTTGAGCAGAGCTATCCAGACCGTGCTGGGGCACTGGCGCGCAGCGCCACGGTTGGCGGAGCCACGATGCGCGACGGCGCCGTCGCCATCGCTGCAATCACATCGTGCACAAACACCTCCAATCCTTCGGTCATGATCGCCGCGGGCCTCCTCGCGCGGAATGCGGTGGCACGCGGCATGCGAGTGCCCGGGTGGGTGAAAACCAGCCTCGCCCCAGGATCACGTGTCGTTACGGCGTATCTTGAACGCGCTGGGCTCCTCGGGCCGCTCGCGGCGCTCGGCTTCACCGTTGCCGGATACGGGTGCACCACATGCATTGGCAACTCCGGTCCACTCGATGAGGCGGTGGCCACCGCAGTCGAGCGTGAGGAACTCCTCGTTGCCGCCGTGCTCTCAGGGAACCGAAACTTTGAGGGGCGAATCCATCCTGCGGTGCGTGCCGCCTACCTTGCCTCACCTCCCCTCGTCGTCGCCCTCGCACTCGCTGGTACCGTCGTCACGAACCTAGAACGTGATCCGATTGGGACGGATCGAGATGGCTCTCCCGTCTACCTGCGCGACATCTGGCCTCGCGACGAGGAGATCGCACAGGCAGTCGCCTCCGCAGCGGACGCCGCCCTCTATCGGGCCAGTTATGCAGACCTCTTTGCTGGTGATGCTCGCTGGAGAGCGTTGCGCGTACCCACTGGACGCACATACGAGTGGGATCCCACATCCACATATATCGCGCGACCGGCCTTCACGGAGCGGATTCCGGCCGCGGCAGCACCGATTACCGATATCGAGGAAGCCCGCGCACTCCTGCTTCTCGGTGATTCCGTTACCACTGACCACATATCACCTGCAGGCTCCATTCGCGCCGACTCTCCTGCCGGTCGTTGGTTGATCGAACGCGGTGTCTCTGTTGGAGAATTCAATTCGTACGGCGCGCGACGTGGCCACGATCAGGTGATGATGCGCGGAACCTTCGCCAACATTCGCCTGCGCAACGAACTCGCCGAGGGAAGAGAGGGGCCCCTTACGAAGCACCATCCGAGTGGCGAAGTCCTCGCGGTCGCCGATGCCGCGGCACGCTACAGAGAGAGCGGCACGCCACTGATCATCATCGCCGGGAAGGAGTATGGCTCGGGCTCAAGTCGCGACTGGGCGGCGAAGGGAACGCAGATGCTCGGCGTGCGAGCTGTGATCGCCCAGTCGTATGAGCGCATCCATCGGTCTAACCTGATTGGTATGGGCATCCTTCCACTTCAGTTCCTTCCAGGGGAGAGCTCTGCCAGCCACTCGCTGAGCGGCAGTGAACGATTCACGCTGAGAGGACTCGCGGGGATCGGCCCGCGAGCTCGCGTGAGCCTCCACGTCGCAACGAGCGGCGATGGGGATTCAATCGCCGAAGCAACTCGGTCGATCGAGCTCATCGTTCGACTCGACGGTCCGATAGAACTGGCAACCTACCGAGAGGGTGGCATCATGCCGGCAGTCCTACGGAGAATGGCGACGCAGTAGCGAAGAGCATGGTGGGCGATACTGGACTCGAACCAGTGACCTCACGGATGTGAACCGTGCGCTCTAACCAACTGAGCTAATCGCCCGAGGGCTGAATTCTAGACGAAGCTGCGAAGCGCCTGCAGTAGAACCATGACCAACAGAGGCGAGAAGTCGATGCCGGCGACGGACGGAAGAATCCTCCGCGCGGGACCGAGGATTGGCTCACTCATCTCAATCAGGATGCGAGAGATACGACCGCTCCCAGCCGGGTCTACCCAAGAGATGAGCACGCGACCAAGCACCACAAACCAGAGGGTCTGCAGGATCAGATCGACGGCGAGCGCAAGCGTAAAGCCCATGGAGAGAGATTAGCTTCGCGTCCCAAACAGCGCACTACCGAGCCGAACCTGCGTCGCGCCCTCCTCGATCGCAATCTCAAAGTCGCCGCTCATCCCCGCAGACAGCAGCGGGCCAATGCTGAGCCCGTACGCTGCCGCCTCGACGCGAAACGTGCTCGCAAACGAGGTGAAGGTCGCAGCACTGAGCCGGGACTCTGCCGCCTCCTCCGTGAGTCGACCGATAGTCATCAGTCCATCGATCTCCAGATTCGCACCCTTCAGCTGCCGCGCCACCTCGGGAAGGACCGCTCGCAACTCTTCAGGTGCAAAGCCAGCCTTCGCCGGATCTGCATCTGTGTTTACTTGGAGTGCGACAGAGATCGGACCTCGCATGACCTTCGAGGCATCGGCGATCTTCAAGAGAAGTTCCATCCGATCAACCGAATCAATCCGATGAGCGGCTGCCATCGCTCGACGAAGCTTATTACTCTGCAGCGGGCCGATCAGTTCCCAGCGAATTTCAGCGTCGGGGCGGAGAGCTGCGACAGCGGCGCGCTTCTCTTCTAGCTCCTGCACGCGATTTTCACCGAATGCGAGCTGCCCTGCATCGATCAGCTCTGCGATGCGCTCAGCGGAGACCCCCTTGCTCACCGCAAGCAACGAGCAACTCTCACTCGGTCGCCCGCCGCGTGCCTCAGCCGCGCGCATCCGGGCACGGAGGAGTGCGAGTCGCTCCGCGAGGGAAGGCATTGCCGACTAGGAGCGGCGGCGGAGGAAGGCGGGGATCTCCAGTTCGTCGCTCGGGACCGGCGCAGGAGCGACCCCTCCATCCATAGCCTGCGTCACATCCGCTGACGGTTGCCCAACCGCAGGGTGCGTCGTCGGCGTCCAGGTTGGAGCCGCCGCTGGCTGAACGACCGGCGACGCGCTCGGCGTAGGTAGTCCGCCGAGGGACGGGGCACTCGACTCGGTGGTCGCACCCCAACGTGGACTAAACTCGTCACCACGACCGAACGGGAGATCGGCACGCTGCGCAGCAGCAGCTGAAGTCTGGCTCCGTGCATTCCCTGCGAAGCCGGTCGCAATCACCGTGATCTGCACTTCATCCGCAAGCGTCTCATCAAGAGACGTTCCGAAGATGATGTTCGCCTCTGGATCAGCGCGCTCAGTTATATGATTAATTGCCTCGTTGACCTCGTGCAGCGTGACGGTGGACGAGGCGGCCACATTCACGAGGACGCCCGTTGCACCAAGGATGTCAAGCTCGAGCAGGGGCGAGGCGATCGCGAGCTCTGCCGCGGCGCGCGCACGATTCTCGCCGCTCGCCCGACCGATCCCCATCAGGGCGGATCCCGCCTCTTTCATGATGCTGCGCACATCGGCGAAGTCGAGATTGATGATCCCCGGCACCGTGATCACATCGCTGACGCCCTGAACCGCTTGGCGAAGCACATCGTCGGCAATCCTGAACGAGTCCTCCATCGAGGTTTGGCGACTGACGACACTGAGGAGGCGCTCATTTGGGATCACGATGAGCGTGTCCACATACTTGCGCAGCTCTTCCGCAGCCGCATGCGCGACGGCGGCGCGGCGCTTCCCTTCGAACTCAAACGGCTTGGTGACGATCCCAATCGTCAGTGCGCCGAGTTCTTTGGCGACTTTCGCCACCACGGGAGCAGCGCCTGACCCGGTACCCCCTCCCATTCCCGCCGTAACGAAGACAAGGTCGGAGCCATCAAGCGCCTTGCGGAGGTTCTCAAGGTCTTCGTGGGCGGCCCGTTCACCGACCGCGGAGTCGCCACCAGCGCCGAGGCCGCGAGAGATTGCGTCGCCGATGCGGATGCGGGTAGGTGCATGGGACTTCACAAGGGCTTGCGCGTCGGTGTTCACCGCGATGAACTCAACGCCGAGGAGCTCCGCTCGGATCATTCGGTTCACCGCATTAGAGCCGGCGCCACCGACACCAACCACACGGATTAAGGCAAAGTTCTCAGTCTGCGAAGCCATCGGCCTCTCCCTCCGCTTACTACCGAACGTCGACCGCGTGCCAGGGTCTCCCCTGTCACCACGACCGCCCTCCCGTCGGCTTGCCGAAGTGTAGCAGCGTCGCGACGCTCAAAGAAGAGCGACTAGATCAGGCGCTGCATCGGGCTCGGATGCTAGCCGCGCAGGCGAGAGAGGAGACTCTTGATGCCGCCCACCAGGCGGCCGCCGAGGCCAGCCTGCGGCTCCTCCGTGATGCCAATTTCGCCCATGCTACGCGCCACCCACGAAAAGAGCCCGAGTGTGGCGGCGCTCGATGGCCCCTGAAAATCATCGAGGATCCCGAGCAGGCTCCCCTCTGGCGCCGCTACGCGCACCGGTGCCTTCAGGATGTCCCGTGCGAGGGTGGTGATCCCGTCAAGCTGGGAGCCGCCGCCCGTCAGGACGACTCCCGCGCTGGTCGCCTCCGGTCCCGCGACAGCGATCACCCCGGCGATCAGCTCAAACATCTCGCTCATTCGCGACTCGATGATGCGGGCCAGCTCGATGCGCTCGACTCGACGGCCGCCTGGCTCGTTTGGCACGGTGTATTGTTCGCTGACGCTCACCGTTCGGAGATCGCAGGTCCCATAGTTGACTTTCAGCTCCTCTGCGGCAGCGATGCTTGTCTTGAGGCCGATCGCAACATCTCGCGTCACAAACGCTGCGCCAATCGGCAAGACGGCGCTATGGACAACCGCATTGTTGTGAAAAATTGCAATGTCACACGTCTCGGCCCCGATATCAACGAGCACGGTCCCAAGCTCTCGTTCCGTATCGGTGAGTGTCAACTCAGATGCTGCCAAGGATGCAGGAACATAATCGTCAACTGAAATGCCAGCCACCTGAACGCACTTCTCGAGGTTCTGGATTGCCGTTGCGCCTGCCGTGATCAGATGGGCGCGCGCTTCAAGCCTGAACGCGACCATCCCACGAGGCTGCTGGATCCCCTCTTGTCCATCGACAATGTATGAGGATGGGAGCACGTGCAGCAACATTCGGGAGCCTGGCACCTGAACTGCTCGGCAGACCTCCAGCACGCGGTCCACGTCATCATCTCGGATCTCTCGATCTGGATTCGAAACCGCAACCTGTCCACTCGAGTTCTGTCCCTCGACGTGACTCCCTGAGACTGAAATTGTCGCATGCTCGATGTGGTATCCCGAGAGTCGCTCTGCAGCATCAACTGCCGCCTTGATCGCAGCGCCAGTCTTCTCGATATCCGTGACGACGCCCTTCCTCATGCCGGTGTTGACGGCCGTCCCCTTGCCGACCACGGTGATCGAGCCGCCATCGCCGCCAATGTGGGCAATTCCGCAGCTCACCTTTGAGGTGCCGATGTCAATGACGGCAATCGTCGCGTATCGCTCATCCATTCGTCCACCCCTCACTCTCGTAGGCCGACTTCGCTGCGGTGATCATAGCGGGGTGAGCATGAGGGTGGCGATGTGTGATCACGGCAAGGATGGGCTTGGCGACATCGACGGGGCGGGTGGCGGCGGTGGTCGCACCCCAGGGTCGGTGAAGGTCCCAGCCTGACCGTCGGCTAGGATCACCCAGCCGATCCCGCGTTCACGCGTTGCGAGAAGGCTGCGGAGCAGCCGAACTTGCGCTGGCAGAATGTCGACAGGGCGGATCGTTGGAGAGTAGATGCCGAACACCGCGTTCCATGCAAATCCCTCACCAACCCCTTGGACCACATAGCCGTACTGCGGGTCCCGTTGCACCGAGAGCCGGACGGCCTCGCTCCCAAGATCGCCTGGCGTGAGCGAGGCGAGTCGGGTGACGATATCGAGATCGACGGAACTGATCTCATCGCCGACCTCGACGAAGGGGATGGTCGTTGCGTCCTGAACAAGTGGGAGGGAGCTCGCGGACTCGAGGCCGCGAGCCGAGAGCAGTGATGAGGCAGTGCTCCCGAGGTGACGACCCGACCCGCTGAGGAGGAGAGTTTCTCCGCCACGTTCCCAGCGCAGCAAGAACGGAGTCTCACGAATCTCGATTCGAAGCTCGCCGGGGATTCCGATCCTGGCATGCGCGCGCGCAACAAACGGATTCGCCTCAATCGCACGCTCCGCCGCACGTAGATCGATCCCAAGAAGACTCTCCCCTCTGTTGATCCCTGCAAGGTCCACGATCGCCTGCTCGTCCAACAACTCGAGCCCCGTGACCCTCACAGAATCCACCACCAAGCTTCCGCTCATGGCAAGCGCTGGTGGCGCGACCAGCGCGGCGGAGACGAGAAGCGCCGCAATAATCCTTCGAAGGAGCGCTGAGGTCTCGGGTCGTAATCGCCGACGTCGCCCAGCGGTTGCCCGATTTGGAGATGAACCTGCGTCGCGTCGCTCCAGCAGCCGCAGGCCCGCATCAGCGCCTGCCCTCCTGCGTTGACCGCCCAGGCCAGGGCGAACGCCGAGTGGCGCCTCCCCCGGGGCGAACGGGCGAGCACCACTCGCGCGTCGCCGGGCTTTCTTGTCGCGTTCGTTCATCGCCCAGCCTTCTGCTGTTCGATGGCCGTTCGAACCAAGTGGAGGCAGAGATCAGAGAAGTTCAGCGAGTGGGCAGCAAGTAGTGCGGGGAAGAGGGAGATGGGCGTGAATCCGGGAAACGTGTTGACCTCCGAGATGTACCACGCACCGGACTGCGATCCGGATGCACGCACCAAGAAGTCCATTCGCGCCAATCCTCTACCGCCAAACGCTCGAAAGAGTGTGATCGACGACCGATGAAGATCCTCTCGGAGCGCATCGCTTATCACCGGCTTGACCGTTGTCGTCGAGACGTTGTTGGAATACTTTGCTTCGTAATCGTAAAACTCACGACCAGGAAAGACCTCCCCAGGGCCGTATGCTCGCACGGTTCCATCAGGCGACTCAAGGATGGCGACCTCAAGTTCTCTCGGATGCTCGAGATACGGTTCAAGGAGAGCGCGCGCTCCAAATTCCAAGGCGTGATCTACCGCCCCAACCCACGCATCGGGGCTCCGCGCAATCCGCATGCCGATGGAAGACCCATGCGCAGCAGGCTTCGCGATGAGGGCGCCAGAATCACTCTCGCGAGCGGCAAACTCCGCAATCCTCTGCGCGGTTGCCTCCCGATCGTTTGCCCACTCCTCAGCGGTCACCACGATGTGCGGCAAGGTGGGAATGTTCAACGAGTGAGCAAGGTTCTTGAATGCATCCTTCTCCATGCCGAGACGTGCAGCAGCTGGCGCTGCACCGACGAAGGCGACACCCGCAGCAGCCAGCATCTCTTGCACAACCCCTGACTCGTCTCCCGGACCGTGTAGCGCAGGAATGTATACGGCATTCGGCTGATCGCGGAGCACGTCTGCGAGGAGTTCACGGATCGGGCGAAAGGTTTGATGCGTGAGAGAAGCGGCATCGCGGGTGCTCGTGTACTCACGCGGAGGGCGATTCGCCCGAAGGTGGCCGTGTGGGAGCAGCGCGCCGAGGCCGTCACGAGTGATTAGTAGCTGAGATACGGAGAGGCCGCGTTCCATCAATGCTGCGGCGATCGCACTCCCTGAAATCACCGAGATCTCCGCCTCAGCACTCACGCCTCCATAGAGCGTGACGACAGGGGGAAAGCGTTCGCTGGCACTCATTCAGCGGGATCTCCGATGAATTGGATCTCCGACGTTAGGGTGATACCAGCCTGCTCCCGCACTTCACGGATACAGAGGTCGTGCAACGCACGGATCTCCGCTGCGGTAGCGCCCCCCCGGTTGAGAATCCAGTTCGCATGCAGTGCCGACACCTCGGCACCCCCAATGGCACGCCCCTTCAATCCAACCGACTCGATCAACGCCCCAGCACTCGGACCTTCTGGAGGGTTCCGAAAGACACTTCCCGCACTCGGGATACCGAGCGGCTGATGTTCGCGACGCCAGCGGCGAATCTCTTCGAGATCCGCCTTGATCTGCGCCGGGTCGCCCGTTCGAAGAAGCAACGATGCTCCGAGGATCACCTCGCCCTCGCTCGTCGCCTCTTTGAATCTCGAATGCCGATATGAGAAATGGAACGAGTCCGGGCCGAGTTCCGCTTCGCTTCCATCCTGTCGCATGATCACCACACGATGCAGGATGCGCGACATTTCACCGCCATGCGCGCCGGCGTTTGCCCAGATCGCACCCCCAAGATTTCCAGGGATCGCGAGGGTGAACTCGGCGCCGGTGAGACCCGCCTCGGCGGCGAGCGTGGAGAGCTTCGCCATGGAGAGCCCGGAGTCGGCGCTGATCGTTGCCGCAGCACCGTCTATCACCACATCCGCACTCCGGTTCAACAGGACGATGCCACGAATGCCCGCATCGCCCACGACGATGTTGCTCCCGCGACCGAGGATTCTCAGCGGCCAACCTCGGCTCTGCGCGAGGCGAACCACGCCACGAAGCGTGAACCGATCACGCACGGTCACGAGGAGGTCTGCAGGCCCGCCAACGCGTATCGTCGTGTGTGCCGCCAGCGGCGCGTCGCGCTCTGCGCGGAGCCCGAGTCGTCGTTCTAGTTCCCGTGCCGCCTCCTCCGACGACCCCCAGCGACTACCGGTCATTCACGACTCCCCAGACGGAGAAGGATGTCAGTGATCTGCTGGGCGGCCGCTGGTCGAGCAAGCGACGCGGCCGCCGCCCCGACTCGCTGGCGCGCTGGCGCTGGCGTGAGCTGCGCAACAACTCGCTGCAGCTCCTCAGAGGTGAGCGCCGCGTCGTCAATGACGATCGCCCCGCCAACCGCGGCAAGCTCCTTTGCATTTGCTCGCTGGTGCCCACCCGCATATGGATATGGGACGATGATTGACGGTAGTCCGAGTATCGCCGCCTCTGCGAGCGTTGACGCCCCAGCGCGGCCGAGTAGAAGATCGGCCGACACGAGAGCATCCTCCATGGCTCCGCCCTGAAGGAACGAAACTGGCAGATAACGCGGTTGGAGTTCATCGGGCAGCGCCGCGCGCATTGCCTCGGCGTGATCGAGCCCGTCTGCCGCAACGTGGAGGACTTGCCAACCGCGGAGCAATTCTGGCAGGGAACCTGCAAGTGCGCTTTCAAAGCGCATCACCCGCTGGGAGCCCCCGAAGACCAGCAGAAGCGGAATCGTCGATGGCAGTCCGAGACGGGTGCGGGCCGCGTTGCGATCGCGCCCCCCAAAACTCCGCACTGGTGTACCTGTTACGAACGTATCTCCACGATTCCAGGGCGCGCGTTCGATTGTGGAAGGCCATGCGACGGCGCGCGCAGAGGCGAGCGGCGCGATCAAGCGGTTACTCCTCCCCGCTTGGACGTTTCCCTCCCAGATCAAGCTCGGTGTACGTGTCACCGCCGCAGCGATCAGCGCCGGGATAGCAATGTAGCCACCTGTGGAGAAGAGCACGTCGGGGCGTACCTGCCGTAGGTAGCGGATCGCTTGGGGAATTGATCGAACGAGCGCGAAGGCGTCGCGGAGGCTCGCGAGCCACCCGCCTGCGCTGACCCTCAGACTCGGCGCTGCCAGCAGCGTCAACGGATATCCCTCCCGGGGAAGGATCTCGCGTTCAATGCCGCGCTGGCCACCGAGCCAGTGAATCTCAGCGTCTGGTCGTTGGCGTTGGAGCGTACGAGCGACGGCGAACCCCGGAAAGAGATGCCCCCCCGTACCGCCGCCCGCGATCACCACGCGCATTTGTCCCTCCGATCTCTTGAACCCCCATCGTCTCACGCGAGACAGAGAGGAGCAGTCCGATGGCACACATCAACACAAAGAGTGACGAGCCGCCCTGCGAGAGCAGCGGAAGTGGGATACCTGTGACTGGAAGGATCGCGAGCACGACGCCAATGTTGAGGAACGCCTGACCGCAGATCCAGACGACGATGCCTGTCGCAAGGAGAGCGCCGAAGGTGTCTGGCGCACGTCGCGCTACTCGGAGACCCCGAACGGCGATCAGCACGAATGCACCGATCACTACCGTCGCACCAAGGAAGCCGAACTCTTCGCCAACGACGGCGAAGATGTAGTCATTCCACGCGTACGGAATGATCACGCCCCCCGGCTGCTGTGAGGTTCCGATCCCAGTGCCGATGATGCCCCCCGTCGCGATCGCAATGAGCCCCTGCAGCGTCTGATAGGAGCCGCCGGTTGGATCACTGAAGGGGTCCATCCAATTGTTCAATCTCGCCGCCTGATAGCTGCGGAGCGAGATCCCAATGACGCTGACCGCCGCTGCCATCACTGCGGTGCCGAAGACCCAGCGCAACGGCGCCCCTGCGGTAAAGAAGAGAGAGAAGCCAATGCCGGCCACCACGGATGCCGTTCCAAGATCGGGTGCCAAGAGAACGAGGACGAAGGTGAAGCCGATCGCTACGAGCGCGGGGTAGAGCGTATCCGACTGCCACATCACGTGCCCACGGTTCGCGAAGTGGTGCGCGAGGAAGAGAATCAACGTCAATTTCGCGAGCTCCGCCGCATGGATGCTGATTGGACCGACCGAGAGCGATCTCCTCAGCCCCTGCTCCGTTGGCACCCCAGGGATCAACACGAGGATGAGAAGCGCGATTGACGCGACGAAAAGTGGCGTTGCGAGGGGTCGCCACCGTCGGTAGTCGATGCTCGAGAGGATGGTGAGTGCACCGATCCCCATCCCAGCGAAGAGCATCTGACGCATCCCCATGCCGTAGGCATCGTCGGTGCTGATCAGTGCGTTCAGCGCGGATGACGAAAAGACCATGAGCACGCCGAGCCCGATCAGGAGAAGCGAAGGGAGGAGGATCCACTGATCTTCAGGTGGTCGCTTCACCTGCAAGATGGAAGCAACGGCCCGCCTCGGCGAGAAGCCCGGAGGGCGGCGAGTCGCAAGCCGTGCGCCGTCGATGGGCGTAGCGCCTACCCGACGAACAATGCGACTCATCGGCGCTCCGTTGCGGTGAGCGCGTGCACTGCTGCGCGAAATGCCTCGCCGCGCGCGCCGAACGGGTTGTTGAACATGTCAAATGAGGACCCGATCGGACTCAAGAGCACCGTGGCGCGCGCTTCGCTTTCATAGAGGGTAGGAGTTGCGTTGCCGATGGTGTCCGCAAGCGATTTTCGCGCGAGCGCTTCGCCACGCGAAACTGCATCAGAAATGCTTGTCGCGCGGTCGATCTCACTGAGGCCTGCGGCCCGAAAAAGCCCCTCGAGCTCATCGGCAAGTTCACCAAACAACACCGCACCACTGCAACGCCGCGCGACAACTGGGGCAAGCTCACGAAGGTCGAGTCCCTTGCTCCGTCCGCCCGCCAGCAAGATCAACGGCTTCCGAAAACTTGAGACCGCGGCCGCGACCGCGTCAGGTTGGGTTGCCTGTGCATCATTGACGTAGCGAATGCCGTCAACGACGGCGATCGTTTCGAGACGGTGTGGAACCCCGCGAAAGGCGGCGACGGCCGATCGAATCGCGTCGGGCGCAATTCCAGCGACCAGACCCACACTCACCGCTGCGAGGACATTGCTGATGCTGTGTTCTCCTGGGAGTGCAATCTCGTCGATCGGCATGATTCGCCCGCCGGGTCCGGCTGCTGCACGCCCACCTCCGTATCTGGCCGCGCGGGGTACTCCGACCGCAACGATCCAGCCATCGACCACCCCGACCCCTCCTGGGATCGGTCGATCTCGGCGGTAACCGATAGTGGTCACGCGGCCGATCCCAGCCAGCCCTGCAGTCACTGGGTCATCCAGGTTGACGATCAGGAGCCCATCGTCAACCACTCGATCGGCAAGTATGCGCTTGACTTTGCGGTAGCCGTCCACGGTCCCATGACGATCGAGGTGATCCACGGTGATGTTGGTGTAGACCGCAACGTCGACGGTGCTGTACAGCGACGGGAGCTGCAGCTCAGAGAGTTCGAGCACGACGCGAGCGTCGGGAGAGAGCTCGAGCGCCTTTTCGATGAGTGGAGCTCCGTTGTTACCTCCCAGTTCTGCAGGGTGCGTGATATCGGTGGCGAGGATCTGTGCGATCAAGTTGCTTGTCGTGGTCTTCCCTTTTGTGCCAGTGATCCCGACGCGCCACCGCGTGCCGAGAAGTCGAGCGGTCCACTCGGGCTCGCTGATCAGAATCGGACCGCGAGTGGAGGGATCTGCCGTGAGGCGAAGTGCCCGATCGGCATACTCCTGGAGTGGCCCTGCGATGCGCTCCTTCACCGTTGGGAAGCCAAGCGTCACCGAGGGGCTATGCACCACAAGATCTGCCGCATGCAGGAGCGGAGCAATGTCCGCCGCTGCGCCGAAACTGAGCGCAACGCTCCCGTCTGCAAATCGCTCAACTGCAGCGTTGAGTGTGCTCGCCTCAGCGCTGTCGTGCAGTGTGACGCGCGCCCCATGTCGTGCTGCAAATGCGGCAACCGCCTGGCCGGTTCTTCCAGCGCCGAGGACGACGACGTCAACACTGCGTAGGCTCCCTCCCGCAACAGCCCGTGGTTCGAGATCCGAAAGTGAGAGCGCGCGACTCACCGCTACACCCCAAGGCCCCGGGTGGCGAGAAAGGTCACGATACCGAGGATCCCACCGATCGCGCCGATGACCCAAAAGCGGAAGGTAATCTGGGTCTCCGCCCAACCGAGGCGCTCAAAGTGGTGATGGATCGGCGTAAAGAGGAAGAGTCGTCGCCCTGTGAGCTTCATGCTCGCGACCTGCAAGATCACAGAGCCCGTCTCCACCACGAAGATGATTCCGATGAGCGGAAGCAGGAGAATGTGGCCCGTAACGAGTCCCGTCACCGCCAGCGCCGCTCCAAACCCGAGAGCACCCGTATCTCCAATGATCACGCTCGCCGGATGGATGTTGAACCAGAGGAATCCGATCAGCGCTCCCGCGACCAGTGCGCACACGATTGCAACGTTGAGCTGGCCAGGGGCGTTCAGGAGTGCAATCACCATGTAGCTGATCCATGCGAACACCATGGTTCCGCCGGAGAGCCCATCGAGCCCATCGGTCAAGTTCACCCCATTGCTTGTGGAGACGATCGCAACGATTGCCACCGCAATCCAGAGGGTCGGGGCGATCGGAACTTCGCCGACGAACGGAACGACCAGCGAGGCGAACGCGAAGTGTTGCTGGATATAGATTGCGGAGATCACTGAAACGCCGATCTGCCACAGCAGCTTCTGCCGAGCAGATATTCCGATCCCCGTCCGCGCATTCAACCAGTCGTCAAATGCGCCGACAAGAGAAACGCCGAGCAGCGCGAGGAGGACCGCATACGTGGATGCGTCCACCGCATCCAGAAGAAGGGCGAGGGCGATCACCACGCCGACAAGGAGGAGTCCGCCCATGGTGGGGGTCCCCTCTTTCACAATATGCCAGTCAGGTCCGAATTCTCGACGGACGCGCTTCCCAAAGCCGCTGTGGCGAAGGAGGCGGAGATAGGAAGGCATCAGTAGGGCAACGCACGCGAACGCGAGGACCAGGGCCTGCACGATCGCAATCATTCGCGTGCACCTTCAAGTCGCTCGCGTAGTGCTGCGACGAAGCGCTCAAGCGCAACCGATCGTGACGCCTTGATCAGGACGGTGTCCCCTGTCCGAACGCGATCGGCGAGGAGGCCAGCACCTGCAGCGAATCCATGCGCGTCGGCGGAGAGGCGTACGATCTGATCAACGGACATCCCCGCACCACGTGCTCCTTCCGCGATCCCATCCGCCTCACTCCCAAACACCAGCAGCGCTGAGAGTCCACTCTCCGCTGCAGTTCTCCCAATCGCGAGATGCGCCTCCGCCGAGTAGCTTCCGAGCTCCCCCATCGCACCCAGGGCTGCAAAGCGGGCGCCACGTGTGGTTGCGAGCGTGGCAAGCGCCGCCCTCATACTGCTCGGCGCAGCATTGTACGAATCGTCAATGAGTCGGACCCCGCCGACGGTGTGCAACGATGAGCGTCCGCCGGGGAGTTCAAGCGCCGAGAGGCGTGCTGAGGCGAGGTGTACGTCGACTCCGCACAACTGTGCGACGCCAATCGCGAATGCTGCTGCTCGAGCGAAGTGCGTGCCGTAGAGAGGGAGGTCGATTGCGATCTTCTCTCCAGCAACCGCGAGTGTCACCTCCGTGCGTGCATTGACGTGATCCAGCTCCGCGGAGACGATCCGAATGTCGGACGTCGATGCGCTGCCGACCAAGATGACGCGCGCAGCAGTCCGCCCCCGGAGTCGGACCACGCGGGGATCGTCGGCTGCGAGCAGCGCATACCCATCGGACGGGAGCTCCTCAACGAGCTCTCCCTTCGCCGCTTCGATCGCATCAAGATCGCCCGCCCGTTCCGCGTGGACTGCATCGATTGCTGTGACGACGCCGATGCGCGGTTTCGCAAGCGTGCAAAGCGAACGGATCTCACCACCGACATACATTCCCATCTCTGCCACAAAGCGTTCCGTGTGCTCCGGCATGTTCAGCAAGGCAAGAGGGAGGCCAATCTCATTGTTCGCGTTGCCAGGCGTCGCCGCGACATGGGCAGGCTCGCCTCCCAGCGCCACCCGAATCGCCTCTTTCGTCGTCGTCTTACCCACCGAGCCCGTGACGCCGACCACCTCGATGTCAAATCGCGCGCGCCAGTGCGCTGCGAGGCGCGCCAAGGCGCGCGGACCATCGGCGGTACGCAGAACACTCACCCCGAGCTCCGTTGCCCGCGCATGTGCCGACTGAATCTCGCGACATACAGTTTCGACTTCCAATCCGTCCTCGATGATCAGCGCGTGGGCGCCGGCATTGATCGCGGCATTTAGGAAGAGACGCCCGTCGGTGTGCACGCCGGGGAGCGCGAGGAAGAGCGCGCCGGGGCGCTCCGCGAGATTTCGCGAGTCAACCGACGCTCCGCGCACCGAGAGACTCCCATCAACAAGTAGGTCAGCACCGGCGATCGAGGCCAGCTCGGCACCGGTGGTGGCGAGGTGGCCGCTCACTCGAGAGAGGTGATCGGCGGCCACGCTCATGTCCGCCGCATGTCTCGCTCGACGCGAAGAGGGTCCCCGCCCACCGTCAGACCCACCAGAGCGGAGGGTTCCGGTGCCCTGCGGTGGGCGGGGGGAGTCAAGCCGCGACCCGACGTCGGGGTGGCGGGGGTCATCTTGAAGAGCATGGTGAGATCCTCCGCGACCCGACGGAAGAGCTCATAGGACTCGATGTTGTTGAGGATGACTCCAACGCGATTCACCACCGGTGGGACACGTCGAAGCGAAACTGCGATCACATACTCAGGAGCGGTCTCGCCGATCCAGCCAACATAACTGAAGTTGTAGTGTCGTTTATCCCAACCGGCCTCTCCGCCGTTGCGTTCTTTGTTCAACCAAATCTGCGCGGTGCCACTCTTTCCGCCAGATGCGTAGTTGGGAATGTTCGCTAGCCGGTAATAGATTGGCACGAGTTTTGTGAGGCCGGTGCTCATCTCGATGATTTGAGATGAAACCTTTGGAGTGGTTGCCCGCCCCCTGCTAATGATCGGCTGCTCTACTCCATCCACTGCGCGCACCACTCGCGGACGAACGAGCACTCCTCCGTTCAGCATCGCCGCGTATGCTGTTGTAAGTTGAATCAGCGTCGTGCCGACCCCTTGACCGAATGAGGCGTTTGCGAGGTCCAGCTCGCTCCAACGCTGTTGGTCTGGACTATTGACGAGGCCCTGACTCTCGCTTGCGAGATCAATTCCAGTCTTCCCACCAAACCCGAACCTCAGCCATGTTTCGTAGAGTGCGCGCGATGCATCGCTTGTACTATCTCCAAGCGAAAGCGCAACCTTCGAGAAGACCACGTTTCGACTCCAGGCGAACGCCGCCGCGAGCGTCATCTGACCCTTGGAGCGACGGTCCGCGTTGCGCACCTCGTTCACGCCTCCGTCGAGCTTCAAGACTGACTGGTCGCCAATGATGCTGTTCGGCAAGTAGAAGCCACGCTCAAGTCCAGCAACGCTCGTGATCGCTTTCATCACTGATCCTGGTTCGTAGACGCTGCTGATTGCCGGATCGACGAATCGAGACGGATCGCGGGCCGCAACGACTCCGTAACGGTTCGCATCATATGAAGGCCATGATGCAGAGGAGAGAATGTCTCCGGAGTACGGATCCATGATCACGACGCTTACCGATTCAGCCTGATTCGCCACGCCAGCCGCCGCGACCTCTTGTTCAACCAGTGTTTGGAGTCCCGCATCGATGCTGAGCTGAAGATCAACACCCTCTCTCGCCTCACTCACAATCACGGGCCGATCTATGCCATCGCCGCCTCGTTCAAGGCGTGTGACTTGTGCGCTCCCTCCAAGCTCGGAGTTGTAGTGCTCCTCAACGCCGTATTGACCCAACCCGGTCCCGTTTACGAATCCGAGGAGATGGCTCGCGAGGCTTGTCTCCGAGGCTCCGCCCGGCTGCGGGTAGATTCGCGTTCGAACCTCGCGCAACGAAATTCCGGGAAGCCGACCGCTGGATGATGCGGCGCGCACGGCCTCCGCCGCCTTCTCATCGAGTGCTGGGAGGAGGAGGCTCCATGCGCGTCTCGCCGCAAGTCCGGCCCGAAGTCGCGTCGCATCGAGATCGTCAAGAGTGAGCACCTCAAGGAGTGTTGACTCGAGCGCCGACCGCTCGCCATCGGTCAGGTCCTTCGTCTCTGCGATCAACTGATATCTCATGACGGTTGCCGCAAGGACAACGGAGCCCGTCCGATCCATGATCGTTCCGCGGAGTGGCTCGGCGCTCTGCGAGAGGCTGAGCCGGCTTCCCGCAACCTCGAGGAGCCGATCGCGATCGATGAGCTGCCACTGCGCAAGTCGCCCGAGGCAGAGGATCCCAGCGAGCACCAAGGCGACTCCAACCACCACCCCACGCCCCGCTCGATCCGTGCGTACGGCCCGCGGGTCGCCACTCATCTCAGCGCTCCTCCACGATCAGTGGGTTCGTCAGCTGTCCAATCCCGAGTTCGAAGGCGCGACGCCGAACAGCCGGCTCGCGACCGACGCGGCTCATCTCCGTCTCACCCGCACGAATCTGCTCGACGATCTTGGCCTGCTCGTTCCTCAGCTTCTCGATCCGGGCGGACGAGGTGGTCACTTCCAGGCTGAGGATGAGTGAAACAAAGAGTGCCGCAAAGACCACCGCGCCACCAGTAACCACGCGTGCAAGCTGCAGACCGAAGAGGCCCGAGCGTTGCGTGGCGCTCCAGGCGGACACCCCGATTCGACCACGCGGGAGAACACCGGCGGTGATTGCGGTGCGGGG
>Ga0129336_10000302_pt1 | contig 28164 bp, 35 predicted proteins | sample CPB6_02_DNA_FD_96878 | JGI IMG/M metagenome (GOLD analysis project Ga0129336, IMG submission 96878) | Freshwater to marine salinity gradient microbial communities from Chesapeake Bay, USA - CPBay_Sum_0.6_0.2_DNA | ecosystem: Environmental > Aquatic > Marine > Coastal | place: USA: Chesapeake... | reverse complement strand
TCCGAAGGTGTTGCTCTCCTCCACGGTGACCACGCCGTCCTTGCCCACCTTGTCGATGGCGTCGGCGATGACGTTGCCGATGGCGGAGTCCGCGGCCGAGATGGTGGCGACGCTGGCGATCTGGGCCTTGTCCTCCACCTTCTGGGCCAACTCCTTGATGCTGTCGACCGCGGCGGCGATGGCCTTCTCGATGCCCTTCTTCAGGCCCATCGGGTTGGCGCCGGCGGTGACGTTGCGCAGACCGAAGTGAACCATGGCCTGAGCGAGCACGGTGGCGGTAGTGGTTCCGTCACCGGCGACGTCGTTCGTCTTGGTGGCGACTTCCTTCACCAACTGGGCGCCCATGTTCTCGAACGGGTCTTCCAGTTCCACTTCCTTGGCGATGGACACACCGTCGTTCGTGATGGTGGGCGCACCGAACTTCTTGTCGAGGACGACGTTGCGTCCCTTGGGTCCGAGGGTCACGCGCACGGCATCGGCCAGCTTGTTGACGCCGGCTTCGAGTGCGCGACGCGCCTCCTCGTCGAACTTCAGAATCTTGGACATGGGTCAGTTCCTCACTTGACCACGATGGCGAGGACGTCACGGCTGGTGAGGATGAGCAGATCCTCGCCGCCCGCGGTGATCTCGGTGCCGCCGTACTTGCTGTACAGGACGGTGTCTCCGACCTTCACGTCGAGAGCGAAGTGCTTGCCTTCGTCGTCGCTCCAGCGGCCGGGGCCCACGGCCAGGACTTCACCCTGCTGGGGCTTTTCCTTGGCGGTGTCGGGGATGACGAGGCCGGAAGCGGTGCGCTCCTCGGCTGCGTTGGGCCGGACCACGATTCGGTCATCGAGGGGCTTCAGGTTCATGGTGTCGAGCCTTTCGTTGGCGTGTGTTGTTTCTGGTCATGTCGACCGCCGGGAGGCGTTAGCACTCCCGTCGGTCGAGTGCCAAGGATAGAGGTGGGGCTCGGGCGTTAGCAACCGGAAGCCGAGAGTGCTAACCCCCGGCGATCTGGGTCGCGAAAGTGACCGGTTTCGGTCACTTTCGCGACCCAGATCGGGAGAGTGAGGTCAGGTCAGGGGGGACCCGAGCGACGCGGCCACGGCGGAGACTCGCGCCACCGGAAGCCCGATCACGGCGTCGATGTCTCCGTCCACGCGCACCACGAAACCGGCCGCCCCGCCCTGGATGGCGTAGGCCCCGGCCTTGTCGCGGGGTTCTCCGGAGTCCACGTAGGCGATCAGATCGGGGATGGGAACCGCGCGGAACTCCACCGTGCTCGAGACCACTTCCACGTGGCCCTCCCAGTCCACGCCTCGGCAACCGGGCCCGGCCACGGCCACCGCGAAACCGGTGTGCACCCGGTGTTCCCGACCGCGCAGGCGCATCAACATGGCCATCGCGTCGGCATCGTCGACGGGCTTGCCCAGGATCTCGCCGTCGATCTCGACCGTGGTGTCGGCCGCGATGACGACCGCACCCACCGACACCGCACCCACCTCGCGCATCACCGCGTCCAACTTGGCCGAGGCCAAACGTCGCACGTAGTCCACCGGCGACTCGGCGGGCATCACCGACTCGTCGATGTCGGGCGACACCACGCGTGGTTCCACGCCGATCGCGCGCAACAACTCCAAACGTCGCGGAGAACCCGATCCCAGCACCACATGCGTCGTTGCCACGTCGTCAGCCTCCGGACAGCGCCATCACGTCGTCGTCGCAGGGGACGGTGAGGTCGTCGAGATGATCGAGATATCCGTCGGGCAACGCCACTCGAATGGGCCCGCTGGTCTTGCCGCGTCGGATGCGTTCACCACCATCGACCACCGCGAGTTCCGATCCGTGAACGTCCGACATCTCGTCGAGCAGTCGATCCACCTCGTCCACGGTGGAGGTGGTGGCCAGACGGTGCCGAATGTCGCCACCCACCGGGAAACCGGTGAGGTACCACGACACGTGTTTGCGGAAGTCGCGCACCCCGCGTGGACTTCCGGACGCATCGGCTCCGAAATGTTCGTCGAGGGCCCGCACGTGCCTCTTCATCACGTCGACCACGAAACCCAGACGACGCGGAGGTGCCACCTCGCGACCGGCGAAGGCGTCCACCAGATCACCGAACAACCACGGACGCCCGAGGCACCCGCGACCCACCACCACGCCGTCGCAACCGGTGTGTTCCACCATGCGCAACGCGTCCTCGGCGGTCCAGATGTCGCCGTTGCCGAGCACCGGAATGGAGTGCACCACCTGCTTCAAAGCGGCGATGGCGTCCCAGTCGGCTTCACCGCTGTAGTGCTGTTGCGCCGTGCGCGCGTGCAGGGCCACCGCGGCGATACCGGTGTCCATGGCGATGCGTCCGGTGTCGAGATACGTGATGAGGTCGTCGTCGATTCCCTTGCGGAACTTGGCGGTGACCGGAATTCCGAACGGGGTCGCCGCTTCGACGGCCGCGGTCATGATGGCCCGCAACAAGTTGGGCTTGGCCGGCACCGCGGCGCCACCGCCCTTGCGGGTGACCTTGGCCGCGGGGCAACCGAAGTTCATGTCGATGTGGTCGACCGCACCGGCACCACCGAGTCGCTTGATCGCCTCGCTCAACATGCGCGGATCGCTTCCGTACAACTGCAGGCTGCGCGGCGACTCACCGGGGGCGAAGGTGACCATGCGTTCGGTCTTGGCGCTGCCGTGCACCAGCGCGGTGGCCATCACCATCTCGTTCACGTACAAGAGGCCCGGTGCGAACTCACGGCACAACGAACGGAACGGTGCGTTGGTGACCCCGGCCATGGGAGCCAACACCACCGGTGACGGCAAGGTCAACGGTCCGATGCGCAACGCCGACGTCACCACGAGCCGTCCATCAGGGGCAGTCGGAGGTTGGGGAACGCCCCGGTGTCGAGCGCGGTCGGTCCGTCACTGCGCAAGCGGTACCACGCGGCGGCGCCGATCATGGCGGCGTTGTCGGTGCACATCGCCCGACTCGGCACCAGGCAGTCGCGCCCATCCTCGGCGCACATCGCGGCGAAACGCTCGCGCAACAAGGAATTGGCCGCCACTCCCCCGCCGAGCACCACGCCCTTGGCGCCCACCTGCTCGGCGGCTCGGCGCGCCTTGTGTACCAACACGTCGACCACGGCGGTTTGGAACGAGGCGGCCACGTCGGCGGTGCGCACCGCGGGGTTCTTGCGCACGAAATTGATGACCGAGGTCTTCAGGCCGCTGAAGCTGAAATCGAGACCGTCGTTGCGCATGGCACGCGGGAAGTCGATGGCGTTCGCGTCACCCTCGCGAGCGATGGCGTCGACGGCCGGACCACCGGGATAACCCAGATCGAGAAAACGTGCCACCTTGTCGAAGGCCTCGCCGGCGGCGTCGTCGATGGTACGACCGAGCAATCGGTACTCACCGTGGTTCCGCATCTCGATCAACATCGTGTGGCCGCCCGACACCAACAACACCACCAACGGCAGTTCCAATTCGGGCTTCTCCAACAAACCGGCGTACAGGTGGGCCTCGAGGTGATTCACACCGACGTACGGAACGTCCCACGTGAGCGCCAGCGACTTGGCCGCCGACACTCCCACCAGCAAAGCGCCGATGAGGCCGGGACCGTGCGTGGCGGCGACGGCGTCGATGCGCGTCTCGTCCACTCCCGACTCCACGATGGCGCGCGCCACCACCGGGTTCAACAGGTCGAGATGAGCACGACCGGCGATCTCGGGGACGACACCGCCGTATTGCGCGTGAAGATCGATCTGCGAGCTGACCACACTCGACAGAACGTCGACTCCACCCATCACCAACGACGCGGCGGTCTCGTCGCAACTGGTCTCGATGGCCAACACGACGGTGGAGGCGTCGACGGGACGCAGGTGCTTGCCGGTCGTGCTCATCGGTCGTCCTCGGCGATCGCGTTCAAACGCGCTCGGTACTCGGGCGAATCGATGTCGTGGACCCACATCACCAGTGCGTCCTCCGTGTTCTCGTAGTAGCGCTGCCGGATGCCCGCGGGGGCGAAGCCGAACTGCCGGTACATCGCCTGCGCGGCGGTGTTGCTGACGCGCACCTCGAGCGTGAGGGCGGTGAAGCCTCGTTCGACGGCGACGTTCGCCAACCGCAGCAACATCCGGCGCGCGAACCCCCGACGTTGCACTTCGGGAGCCACCGCGATGTTGGTGACGTGGGCCTCGTCCACCGCGAACATCAGGCCGCCGTACGCCACGACCTCGGAACCCAATGTCCCGACGACGTAATGACGTTCGCCGCGTCGGGCCAGGTCGATCTCGCTGTTGAACACTCCGGCTGTCCATGGCTTCGGGTGGATGCGTTCCTCGATGGTGAGGATCGACTTCACGTGACGACGCCGCATGGGCACGATCTCGAACGACTCCGAGGCTTCCGCCGACGGATTCAGGAGGCGCGACACGATGCTCACGACCCGGCTCCGTCGTTGCGGGTGGACCAGTTGATCTCGGCGTCGGGCTTGCGCAGGTACAACGCCTCGACCTCCCACGGGTTCACCCACTCCTCGCGCAGTGCCTTGGCGTGCGCCAGTTGAACCAGTGGCGCCGAGCTGGGGTACGCGAAGAACTGCTCGGCGATCTCCACGCGATGTCCGGCGGCGATCTCTTCGTGGTAACGAACGGCACCGTCGCCCACGCACACCACCTCCTGGCCCCGTGCCAACAGGTCCGCGACGAGATCGTCCACGCGACCGGCGGTTGGTTCGCTGACGCGTTGGATTCCGCCGGGAACCTGTCGGTACAGCGCGTAGAAGATCTCGCCCTTGCGCGCGTCGATGACCGCGGCGATCACCTTGTCGGTGCGTCGCAACGGATACGCCAGCAGGTCGAGACTGGAGATGGCGATCATCGGAACGCGCAACGCCTGAGCGATCGCCTTGGCCGACGCCAAGCCGACCCGCATGCCGGTGAACAGGCCCGGCCCCATGTCGACGGCCACCACCGAGATCTCGTCCAGGGTCACGTCGGCCTGACGACACACGAAGTCGATGGCCGGGGTCAGGGTCTCGGCATGACGCCGACCGCGCGTCACTTCGAACATGCCGAGCACGCCCTCGTGCCCGCCGATGGCCACGCTCACCCGCTCGGTGGCGGTCTCGATGCCGAGGATCAACACGACGGGTCGTCCACTCGCCATGTCGCGATGGCGGCTTCCACACGTTCCCAACGGGCGGCCCACGTCCGTCCGACACCGCGCACCGTGACGAAACGCGCGTCGTCGTCGATGTCGTCGTGTCGCATACGTACCTCGAGGTGGTCACCCAGCAGCGGGGCCGCCGGGTCGCCCCATTCGACCAACAAGATGCCGTCACCCTCGACCAGCTCGGCCAGGGCCAGGTCGGCCACCTCGCTCATGCGATCCAATCGATAGAGGTCGGCGTGGTGCAGGTTCACGCGGCCGGTGTCGTAGGTGTGCACCAACGTGAAGGTCGGACTGGTGACCGGCTCGTCGACGCCGAGCGCTTCGGCGAATCCTTGGGCGAACGCCGTCTTACCCGATCCCATGTCCCCCGAGAGGATCAGCACGTCGCCGGTGCGCGCCAACTGCGCCAGTGACGACGCGACGCCGTGCGTGTCGGCGACCGAGCGGCAATGCAGGGAGATCACGCGTGGAGCCTACCGACGGTCCGCTGGGCGACGAGTCGGCGACTGACTAGGGTCTCGTTGTCGTCCGTGTCGTTCGCGCCCGAGGAGGTGACCATGAGATTCGTCTTCCAATATCCCGACTTCCACGGTCTCGACGGCGACATGCTCGACGCCGGAGACGTCGGCGAACTCGCCGTGCGGGCCGAGTCGGCGGGCTGGCACGCGTTCGCGTTCACCGAGCATCCCGCGCCGTCGGCAAAGTGGCTCGCGGCCGGCGGACATCAGAGTCTCGACCCGTTCGTCGCCCTGGCCCACGTCGGTGCGGTGACCGAGCGATTGCAACTCATCACCTACATCTCGGTGCTTCCGTACCGCAACCCGATGATCACGGCCAAGGCCGCCGCCACCGTCGACAAGTTGTCGAACGGGCGATTCGTGCTCGGTGTCGGCACCGGATACCTGAAGGCCGAGTACTTCGCCGTCGGTGTCGACTTCGACGAGCGCAACGAGATCTTCGACGAGGCTCTCACCGTGATGCCGCTCCACTGGTCCGGTGAGCCGTTCGATTTCACGGGCAAGCACTTCGACTGCCGGGGCATCATCGGTCGCCCCCGACCCGTTCAGCAACCGATCCCGATCTGGATCGGAGGGAACTCGACGCTCACCCTGCGACGCATCGCCGCCACCGGTCAAGGTTGGATGCCGCTCGTGAGTGACGCCCCCATCTCGCCGACCGTGCGCTCGCCCGTGCTCAGCACACCCGAACAGGTGGCCGAGCGGCTCGGGGTGTTGCGCGACCTGGCCGGTGAGCGTTACGAGTCGTTGTCGGTCATGATCCCCTACTCCGATCATTCCATTCACGATCTCGATCGCGACGTCGAGCGCCATCGGGATCTGCTCGGACGCATCGCCGCCATCGGCACCACGCACGTGGCCATCGCCGGACCATCGGCTTCGCACCCGGCCTCGGCGGAATTCATCCAGGGATTCGCCGAGACGTACATGACGTCATGACGGACGAACGTGGCATCATGACGGTCGATCGCGAGTTCTTCCGACGGTATCTCGCCGCGTGGGGTGCCGGTGACGTGGACGCGTTGATGACCTTCTTCACCGACGACATCGTCTTTCGCGACATGACCATGGGACACGGCGCGTCCGGCGGGGCGAAGATGCGACGCTTCGCGGAATACTCCTTCGACTCGTTCCCCGGTGCGGGGTTCGAACTGGTTTCCCACGTGTGCGACGGCCGTTCGTTCGCGATGGAGTGGTTGATGCGACCCGGAGACATCCCGGGCGTGTCGTTCGGCAGCCTGGTCGGCGATCGCATCTGCGAACAACGCGATTACTGGGACGGGCGACGCCTGTCATGAGTCGTCGTTCCAAGTCGCTCGACGCCGGCTTCCCAACCAATGTTCCCATTCGCCGCGGCGACGACCTCGGCCCGAAGGCGCAACGCACGGTCGAACGGATCATCGAGAGCGCCCGGGGCGTGTTCCTCACCAACGGATACGCCGGAACCACCATCGACGAGATCGCCCGCGTGGCCGAACTCTCGCGGGGTTCGATCTACACCTACTTCCCCACGAAACGCGACGTGTTGGTGGCCGTCGGTGCCGACAGCGTGCGCGCCACCGAATCCCTCATCGTCGATCTGGGTCGTCTCGGTCGTACCCGCAAGGGACTGAACGAGTGGGTGGCGGCGTACTTCGCCTTTCTCGACGTGCACGGTGCGTTCGCCTTCGCCTGGACCGAGGCGGCTCAGAACGACGAGGAGATTCGGGTCGCCGGCATGAAGGGCCACCTGCGCGTGTGTCGGGATTTCTCGCGCCGACTGGCCGAGGCGACGGGTCGACCCATCGACGACCCCGAGACGTTCGGCCTCACCATGATCAGCATGCTCGAGCGGTTGTGGTCCTACGGCAGCCTCTACAGCGGTCGCACCCGTCGCGACGTGGTGGTCGATCGCGCCGCGCTCACCATTTGGTCGGCGGTTCGGGGCTGAGCATTCACACCCTCTAAGGTTCGACCATGACGAAGAACAAGATGTGTGAGGGTCGAATTTGCGCCGTGACCGGCGCCGGACGAGGAATCGGTCGCGAGTACGCGCTGTTGCTGGCCGCCGAGGGCGCCAAGGTCGTGGTGAACGACTTCGGTGGCGCGCGCGACGGTTCGGCCGGCGGTGGCAGCAATCCCGCCCAGGACGTGGTGGACGAGATCAAGGCCGCCGGCGGCGAGGCGGTGGCGCACCTCGGTGACGCCAGCTCGTACGCCGACGCACAAGCGATGGTGAAGTTGGCGATCGACACCTTCGGTGGCATCGACGTCGTCGTGAACAATGCCGGCATCCTGCGCGACCGCATGTTGTTCTCCATGTCGGAGGAGGAATGGGACGCCGTCATCAAGGTGCACCTGAAGGGCACGTGGGCCTCCAGTCGCGTCGTCGCCGAGTACTGGCGTAACCGCGCCAAGGAGGGCCTGAAGAACGACGGCCGCATCATCAACACCACGTCGGTGTCGGGTCTGTACGGCAACCCCGGTCAGAGCAACTACGGCGCGGCCAAGGCCGGTATCGCCACCTTCACGCTCATCGCCGCCGAGGAATTGGCGCGTTACGGCGTCACCTGCAACGCGGTGGCCCCCGGGGCACTCACCCGTCTGACCGAGGACCTGGGTCTGCCGCCCGAGATGCTCGAGCGCTTCGGACCGGAATGGGTCGCCCCGGTCATCACGTGGTTGGCCTCGTCGCAATCGGCCGACGTCACCGGACAAGTGATCGAGTCCAACGGCAGCTTGCTCGGTATCGCGCAGGGCTGGATCCGTGGACCGCACGTCACCAACCCGCCGCTCGACCCGCACGAGATGGACGCGGTGATCCGCGGTTTGCTCGCCAAGGCGACGCCGCGGACCAAGATGTCCGACATCAACTGATCCCGGACCTCACGAACACGACGTCAGGACCAGGCGGCGATCAACTCGTCGGCATCGACGATGGTGGCGATCATCGACAACGAGTTCTCCAACACGGCGTCGGCGTACTCCTTCGGAATGCCGCACACCGCGTCGCGAACGATCACGACCTGATAGCCCAGATCGCAGGCACTCAGCGCCGTACCGAGCACGCCCAGGTTCACGCTGACGCCCATGATCACCACCGTGCGACCGCCGAGGTTGCGCACCACGGCGTCCAATTCGGTGCCGGTGAACGCGGTCATGCCGTGGATACGACTCATCTTGATGTCGACCGGCTGAACGTCGAGCTCGTCCACGATCTCGGCTCCGGGACGACCGGCGTCGATCGGGCCGTACCCGACCTCGGCGCGTCGCTTGGCCCCGAGAGCGAAGATGCGACAGTTCAGAGACTGACCGGCCCCGTCGAAGCGTTCCTCGACGACGGCGTGAAGGACGCGGACGCCCCGGGCCCGAGCGGCGGCACAGACCCGGCCGGCCACGGGAAGGATGCCCGCCTCACGAACCGCCACCGGCAACGCGGCCAGAATGGCCTCGTCGCCCACGATGCCCTTTTGCAACTCGTTGGTGATCACCACCGTGTGGGCCGGGTCCACCGTCACTCGCAACCGTTCCAGGGCTTTCGACATGCCCCGACGGTACCCGAGCGGACGGATGCTCCGGAATCTCCGCATGGACAGGGGACAGAATTGACGGTAGTGTCAAGTCGTCCCAGGAGGAACCATGACCGCTCTTGAATCCCCGCTGCGCCCCGCCGACGCCGACATCGACTACGCGCTCTGCGACGCCGACCAGCACTACTACGAGGCCAAGGATTGCCTCACCCGACATCTCGACAAGAAGTTCAAGAACGTCGTGAAGTGGATCGACGTCGAGGGTCGCACCTCGGTGATGATCAATGCCAAGCAGCTCACCGTCGTTCCGAACCCCACCTACAACCCGGTCGGCGCTCCGGGCACCCTCGAGACCTACTTCCGCGCCGAGAATCACAGCGGCATGGAATTGCGCGACATGATCACCATGCAGCCCATCCAGCCCGAGTACCAGAATCGCGAGGCCCGCATCGCGCGGCTCGACGAGCAAGGCGTGCAACTGGCGTGGCTGATTCCCAGCCTCGGACTGGGCATCGAGGAGATGCTGCAAGAAGATCCCGAGTCGGGCATGGCGGTCTTCACCGCGTACAACAAGTGGTTGCAGGACGACTGGGGCTACGACCGTGACGGTCGCATTCTCACCGGTCCGATGATCTCGCTGATGGACGCCGACCTCGCCGAGAAGGAACTCGACCGCGTCATGGAGATCGGCACCAAGATGATCATCATGCGCGCCGGCCCGGTGGGTAACCCGTACGGTCGTCCGCCGTCACCGGCTGACGTTCGCTTCGATCGCATCTGGGCCAAGATCGCCGAGGCCGGCATCATCGTGGCCATTCACGCCGGCGACGCCGGATACAACAAGTATCTCGGTGACTGGGGCGAGCCCACCAAGTACATGGGCATGAAGTCGTCCCCGCTCACCGAGGTGTTGGCCGTGGGCACCGAGCGACCGATCTTCGACATGATGGCCGCCATGATCTGTCACGGTTTGTTCGATCGCCACCCGAAGTTGAAGGTGGCCACGCTCGAACTCGGCTCGGCCTGGGTGCCCGAATTGCACCGTCGCCTGCGCGTCGCTTTCGGCAAGACCCCGCAATTGTTCAAGCGCAATCCCAACGAGTCGTTCCGTGAGCACGTGTGGGTGGCCCCGTTCTACGAGGACAACATCAGCCACCTGCGCGACGTGCACGGTGCCGACCGCATCCTGCTGGGCTCCGACTGGCCGCATCCCGAGGGACTGTCCACGCCGGGCAAATGGGTGGGCGACTTCCTCGACCTCGGTCCGGTCGACATGCGCAAGGCGCTGCGCGACAACCAACTCGAGCTCTGCGGTTACTGAGAGTCGCTCGGGGTCTCGCCAGAGTAGTCACGCGGTAGTCGCGCCGACAGCGCGCACACGATCTCGTACCCGATCGTGCCCAAGGCCGTCCCCCAGTCGTTCGCGGTGACGACCTCGTCACCCTGACGGCCGATCAACACCACCTCGTCACCGATCGCGCATCGGTCGTCACCCATGTCGACCATCAGTTGATCCATGGTGACGACACCGACGATCGGGCGACGCCGTCCGCCGATCAACACCTCTCCCCCGACCGCCGACAGACGGCGCGGAACGCCATCGGCGTAACCGATGGGAACCGTGGCCACGTTCGTGGTTCGGTCGAAACGATGCCGATGTCCGTACGAGATCGATTCGCCGGCGTTCACCGTCTTCACGAACGACACCCTGGACACCAAACCGAGAGCGGGACGAAGAGTCGCGCACATCGCGTCCATCGAAGGATCGGGTGCGATGCCGTACATCGCGATGCCGACACGCACCATGTCCCGGCGCGCGTCCGAGTGCGCGATGGCCCCCGCCGAGTTCGCGAGATGCAGCCAGCCCGGATCGACACCGGCATGGCGGAGGTCGTCGATGACGGCGTCGAAACGACGGATCTGATCCGCCGTGACCGGAGAGGCGACGTCGTCGGCGCACGCGAGATGGGTGAACACCCCTCCGAGCGACAGTTGTGGCGAGCGCGCGAGCACCCGACCACCCAATTCGACGACCGCATCGGGCCGCGCGCCCACCCGGTTCATCCCGGTGTCCACTTTCAGATGGACCTCTTGGCCCACCACGTCACGGCGTCGCGCTTCGTCGGCCAAGGCGTCGATGAACGCCACCGTGTACGCGGTGGCGATGAGGCCATGGGCCACCAGTTCGCCCACCTGATCGCGCGGTTGCTCGGACAACACGAGGATCGGCGCCTCGATTCCCGCGCGACGCAGTTCCACGCCTTCTTGCACGAGCGCCACACACAGCCCGTGCGCGCCGGCTTCGAGAGCCGCCTCGGCCACCCTCACGGCTCCGTGGCCGTATCCGTTCGCCTTCACCACCACCATCACCCGAGCCGGGGAGGAGGTCTCGATCAGTCGCCGAACGTTGTGACGAATCGCGTCGAGATCGACAACGACGCGGGAGACGCGACCGCTCACGTCATCCGCACTTCGGTGATGGCCCGGGGCAGCAGGTCCAAGAGGTCGGAAGCGACCATGCCCTCGTCGGCGGGGAACAACGAGGCCGCACGCGCGTGCAGGAATGCCCCACTGGCGGCGGCGCGGAACGGGTGCATCCCTTGGGCGAGCAGGGCGCCGATGATTCCCGCCAGCACGTCACCGGTGCCGGCGGTGGCGAGACGTTGATCGCCGTTGGAGACGATGAGCACCTGTCCGGACGGTTCGGCCACCACCGTGGTCGTGCCCTTCAACAGGCACACGCAATTGGTGTCGGTCGCCAATCGACGGGCGCTGGCGACGCGATCGTGCGACGGTGGGTAACCGAGAAGGTTGGTGAACTCGCCGTCGTGCGGCGTCAACACGGTCCCGGCACCGCGCGACCGCACGATGTCACGCGCACCGTCTCCACCCCAGGCCACGGCGAAGAGACCGTCACCATCGATCACCATCGGCACGTTCGACCCGGAGATGACCTTGCGGGTCTCGGCGACCGTGCCGTCGTCGCGGCCGAGACCGGGGCCGACGACCATCGACTTGAAGCGAGCGTTCTCTCCGTTGACGTCGGCGAGGATGTCGCTCGACCAATCCAACATGGGCAACGACTTGCGCACGACCTCGATGGGGGTCGTGCGATCGCTCACGATGCCCGGCGAGGCCGCGTGCACGATGCCCGCACCGGATCGCATGGCCGCCGACGCGCAGAGGTTGGCGGCCCCCATCATGCCCGCGCTTCCGGCCAACGAGAACACCGCGGACTTCCACTTGTGGGAATCCGGTGCGCGGCGGGGCAACCAGCATCCGACATCGGACGCCTCCACCTCGTTGATGTCGACGTTGCCCATTCCGAGCACGATGCCGATGTCGGCCAGTTCCACCTCGCCACTCAGCGCCGGTCCCGATCCGAGCAACAGGCCCGGCTTCAGCGCCACGAAGGTCACGGTGCGATCGGCGTGCCACGCACCGGGTGACGACAGGCCCGTGAGACCATCGAGACCACTGGGCACGTCGACGGCCAGTACCGGAACACCGTTGTTCGACGGAGGATTCCAGTCGCCCCGAAAGCCCGTTCCGTACGCGGCGTCGATGATCAGATCGCACACCGGCAGACGGGGAGGCATGCGATCGGCATCGAGCACGATCACCCGCACGCCCTGATCGGCCAGAAGCCGCCCCGTCACGCGACCGTCGGCGCCGTTGTTCCCCTTGCCGGTGACGACCACCACGGTGCGCCCGTACAGTCCGCCCATCATGCGCTTGGCGGCGCGAGCCACCGCCGCGCCGGCCCGAGCGATCAAGGTGTCCATCGAGGTGCCGTCGATGACGGCCTCGGCATCGAGCACGCGCATCTGCTTCGGGGTGAGCACGGGCCGCATGGCTGAATCGTACGCTTCGCGTCAGTCCGTTGCGATGACGTAGGCGATCGCCGTGGAGTCGGTGTGGGTGAGGGACAGATGCCACGCACCGATCCCCCGACCTTGCGCCAATTCCAACGCGGTCCCCGCCACCCGCAGGATCGGGGATCCCGACGGTTCGCGCTCGACCCACACGTCGTGGAATCCGAAAGCTCCCAATCCGACACCCATCGCCTTCATGGTCGCCTCGCGGGCGGCGAAACGCGCGGCCAACGACGGAACATGGTCCGCCCGTTCGGCCAACTGCGACAACTCGATGGTCGTGAAAAGTCGATCCCGCATGGATGGCGTGCGGGTCAATGCGGTTCGGAAGCGTTCGACGTCGACGGCATCGACGCCGATGCCGCGGATCATGCCGGTCGTCGCCAACGATCGGCCATGTCACTGATGGGCACGATCAGAAGATCGGCGACGGGAATCTCCGCGAGCAGGTCGTCGCGCATCTCGCCCTCGGTCTCACTCACCCAGTCCACCAATCGGTCGTAGCGTCGGTCGTACCCCTGGAGCACCGTGCGCATGACGGGAGCCGACAAGCGATCGTGGAAACGCACGTGCACGAGGGTGATGCCCACCGTCTGACCGGACTTCACCTCCGGGACGAAGATCACGGTCCGTCCGTCACCGCGTCCCCGGGCCACCAGGACCTCGCGCTCGTTCGCCACCCGACGCTTGGTTCCCACCAGTGACGGATTGCGATCGACACGGCTCGGAACGTCGCGCGACAAACCACCCCGGTCGACGACGGCGATCGACGCGTTCGAGGTGCTCGGATCTCCCTCGATCGAATAGCGGGTGAAACCAACCACCGCTTCCACGGCCGGATCGAGATCGGCCAGAACCTTCAGGGTGCGATACGACAACACGTCGCGACCGGCACCGGTGGCCAGCACCTCGCGCACGAGAGCCCGATCCATGATGCCCTCGTCGCTGCGACTGATACCGACCGTCACCGTCTTGGCCTGATGCTTGATGGCGTCCACCGGACGCGTGAGTTCCTCGATGGCGCGCGTGAGCGCCATGGTCAGGTCGTCGATGAGCGCCGACGGTGAACCCACTTTCCCGGTCTCGTTCTGGTGCGCTTCCACCGGAGACGCGTCGAGGATCACGCGCAGCATGGTGGCGACGCGAACCGCGGTGCTGGCTTCCAGATGACCGTCGTAGGAGCCCGAACGCAACACGTCCTGGAAGCGCTCGGCCATCGGGCGCACACCGGACCGAACCGCCGCCACGACCTGTTCGGCCTCGGCACGCGACACCACTGCGTGTTCCACGATCTCACGGGCCTCGCGCAGCGGACGCGCCAACTCGTCGATGGCCAAAGCCGCCTCATAACCGAACAAGTGGCCCGCCATGGCGCTGAGAATGAAGGCCAGGCTGGGATCGATGTCGGGCACGGTGATCACCGCGTGGGCCGCGTCGAAACGCGACTCGGACTCGTTGGCCACCACGATGGGAGTGGCCTTGTGCGCCCGGTAGATCGCGATCTCCTTGGCCACGTCGTCGGCGGTGCTGCCGACCAGACCCGAGGCGCACACCAGGATCAACGGCTCGCAGGACAGGTCGATGTGCTTCTTGTCCTCGGTGACGTCGCAGGAGATGCTCTTGTAACAGAGTTCGCTCAACTTGATGCGCACCTCGTTGGCCGCGATGGCGTTGGGTCCGTTACCGACGACGGCCCAATATCGCTTCGACGGCGCGTATCGTCGCGCGATGTCGGCGACGGCTCCACGACGAGCGATGACCGCTCGCATCGCGTCGGGCACGGTGCGCAGGGCCGCCAACAAATCGTGACGTCGTTGGTCGGAACCGACACCGGCGGCCTCACTGATGGCGCACGCCAAGAGGACTCCGGCGGCGACCTGGGCGTAGAACGCCTTGGTGGAGGCCACGCTCATCTCGACGTCGCGTCCGTCGCTGGTGAACAGCACCCCGTCGGACTTCTCGCACAGATCACTGCCCCGACGGTTCACGATGGCGATCACCGCGGCCCCACGGCCCCGCGCGAGATCGACGGTGCGATTGGTGTCGGTGGTGGTGCCACTCTGGCTCACGGCCACGATCAGAGTGTCCGACATGTCGAGGCGCAGATTGAATCCGCTCAGTTCGGTGGCGGTGATCGGGTCGACGTCGAGTTCGCCCCCGCACAGTTCGTCCAGGACCGAGGCACAGCTGCGGCCGGCGATGGCCGCCGTTCCTTGGCCGATGACGCGAACCTTGTCGATGGTCCCGTCGGCCAAGCGCCGGCGGATGTCGTCGGGTAGCGAGCGAGCACCGACGGTGGCGACCAGTCGACCATCGACCTCGACGATCTTGCCGCGCAAGGTCTTGCGGAAGCTCTCGGGCGCCTCGCCGATCTCCTTCAACAGGAAGTGCGGCGAGTCGCCACGATCGATGTCGCGCGTGGTCACTTCGGCGGTGATCAAGGTCCGATCGTCGACCGGAATCATGGAACCGTCGTAACCGATTCGTTCCACACCATCGAGTTCCCCGGCTCGTCGTCCGTCGAGAACGACGATCTGGCCGGCGCCGGCCCCTTCACCATCGAGCCTGAAATAGCGATTGGTTTCCTCCACCACTCCGTACGGCTCACTGGCCACGATGAAGAGGTCCTCGGCCAGACCGACGAACAATCCCTGTCCGCTTCCGTGGAGGGCCAACAACAATCGCTCGGGATCGTCGGTGGCCGCGGCCGCGATGGCCACCGAGCCTTCGAAGGAGGCCACGGTGCGCCGGAACGCTTCGGGCGTGTCGCCACAATCCTGACGATGCTTGGTGACCAAGGCCGGGATCACCTTGGCATCGGTGGTGATCTGGCCCGGGAAGGAAAGACCGTGCATGATGCGAAGATCGGCGTGGTTGTCGACGTCACCATTCAGCGCGGCGATGACGTACGGCCGTTCGGCGTCGGCGAGTGATCGTTCGCTGTTCACCGGATGGGCGTTCGGTTCGCTGATGATGCCCACGCTCGCCCACCGTGTGTGACCCACCAAGGACGTTCGGGCGCCCGGGTGTGACAACGCCCGGCGCAACAGATCGTCGGTGCGCACCGCGTCACGCATCACCTTCGTGTTGTCGCCGAGCTCGCCGATCTCGGCGGCCGCTTTGTACACGAACGACAACACGCCGTCGATCCAACGCACCGAACCACTCTGGAAGAGCGGGTCGTTGGCCCGCGCGTCGAGTGCCGTGCGCAGATCGGATTCACCGAGACCGTGGCCCCACACGAAGACGTGGATGCCCGCGGAGTCGCGTCCGCGAACCTCCATGCGGTCGATGGCGGCGAAGGCCTGCTGGATCATCAGGTAGCCGGACAACGTGGCCACCCCGGCGTCGCGACCGGCCAGGTCGGCCACGGCGCGAGCGGTGCGCAGGCGGTCACGTCCGATCGACCACACGGCGTCGCGGGCCGCGATCAGTTCGGCCGCGGCGGCCTCCAGCCGCTCGGGGTCGAGACTCGCGGTCTCGAGAGCGGTGTCGGCGGCGGCGATCGTGGCGTCGAGACGGGCCAGTCGGGACTCGATGCCCGAGATCAACTCCCGGTTCCCGGCCAGGGCCATCACCCCGGGGACCCCCTTGAGCAACTCGTTCACGGCCGCCACCTGCGTGGTCGCCGCGACGATGTCGGATCCACAGTTCACGGCGGCGTCGAGGCGCGCCAGGATGTCGGTGGCACTCGGGACCGGCCTGGTGAAGGGTCGGGCGCTCAACGCGATGATGCCGCACATGACGGTCAGGTTACCGAGGTGTCCGAACCGCCGGGAGGCACGCTCGACCGCGCGTCAACGGCACTTGTCGAGAGCCGCCGCCACCAGGCGCTCGGCCACGGCGTCGGCCAGTTCCGGGGTTCCGGCCTCCACCATCACGCGTACCACCGGCTCGGTTCCCGATGACCGCACCAGCACTCGTCCGTTGACGCCCAACTGTGCCTCTTCGGCGGCGATCTCGGCGGACAGCAACCCGGCCACGTCATCGGGACGGCGCGCCACCCGCACGTTCTTCAGGACCTGGGGCAAGCTGTGCATCACCGACGAGGCGACGTTCGAGAACCGCCCACCACGGCGACGCATCATGCGGGCCAACACCACCGCCGCCAGCAAACCGTCGCCGGTCGTGGCGAGATCACGATGAATGATGTGTCCGCTCTGCTCGCCACCCAGCACGAAGCCACCGGTCTCCATGGCGTCGAGCACCAATCGATCACCGACGCCGGTGGTGACCACCGTGACACCCGCCCCGCTCATGGCTCGGTGGAAGCCCAGGTTCGACATCACGGTGACGACCACGGTGTCGCCCGCGAGCGTGCCGGCATCGCGCCGGTCGAGCGCCGACAACGCGATCAATCGATCACCGTCGACGACCCGACCGTTCTCGTCGACGGCGATCAGCCGATCTCCATCGCCGTCGAACGCGAAACCCATGTCGACCGAGATTCCCGTTCCGGTTCCGCTGATGAAGTCGCACAACGCCTGCGGCGCCGTGGCCCCGCACTTGTCGTTGATGTTCGTGCCGTCGGGCGCGTCGTTCATGGTGATCACGTCGGCGCCGAGACGTTGCAACAGCAACGGTGCGACCTTGCTCATCGCTCCGTTCGCCGTGTCGATGACCACCCGCAATCCGGCGAGTGATCCCTCTCCGAAGATCTCGACGAGATGATCGACGTACATGGTGACGCCGTCACTACGTCGCATGACCACACCCACTTCAAGATCGCGCGGAATCGGGCCGGTCCCCTCGTCGAGGATGCGCCACGTCTCGGCTTCGATGGCGCGTTCCTGATGATCGAGCAATTTGCGACCACCAGCGGCGAAGACCTTCACACCGTTGTCGGTGTACTTGTTGTGCGAGGCCGTGATGACGACGGCCGGCACCTCCTCGCGTTGCGAGATCATGGCCAGCGCCGGCGTGGGCAGGACACCGAATTCCTCGACCCTCACGCCCTCGGCGGAGGCACCCGCGGAGAACGCGGCTTCCAGAATGGGCCCGGAGACTCGGGGATCTCGACCGAGGACGACCCGAGTCGGTCGAAGAACGCGAGCCACGGCACGGCCGAGAGCCATCACGTATTCAGGTGACACCTCGACGATCGCCTGACCCCGCACACCGTCGGTGCCGAAGCCGGGATGGGGCGACTTGCTGACGCCCGACATCTGATTCCGCGATCAGCGCTTCGTGTACTGCGGCGCCTTACGAGCCTTCTTGAGGCCGTACTTCTTGCTCTCCTTGCGACGCGAGTCACGAGTGAGAAGACCGGCCTTCTTCAGGGCCGGGCGCGATTCCGGATCGATCTCGACGAGCGAACGGGCCAAGCCCATGCGCATCGCGCCGGACTGACCGGTGACTCCGCCGCCATGAATGGTGGCGTCGACGTCGTACTGCTCGAGGGTGTTGGTGACGCGGAGCGCTTCGATCGCCGAGTTCTGCTGGGTCGCGGTGCAGAAGTAGACGTCGAGCGGCTTGCCGTTCACGGTGAACTTGCCGGTGCCGGGGCGCACGCGAACGCGAGCCACCGACTCCTTGCGACGGCCGGTGGTCTGGGTGAGAGGCTTGCTCATTGCGATGTCTTCCTTGAACTCGTTCAGCGGGCTTTGGCGTGGTCGATGTTGCGGACGGTCGGATTCTGCGCACCGTGCGGGTGCTCGGCTCCGGTGTAGACCTTCAACTTCTTGATCATCTGACGGCCGAGCGGGCCCTTGGGCAACATGCCGCGCACGGCACCACGGATGGCTTCGTCGGGACGACGCGCGAGCAAGTTTCCGAAGGTCTCGCTCTTCAGGCCACCGGGGTAACCCGAGTAGTTGTAGACCATGCGGGTGTCGGCCTTGCCCGAGGTGAGCACGACCTTGTCCACGTTGATGATGATCACGTGATCACCGGTGTCGATGTGCGGAGCGAACGTCGGCTTGTGCTTGCCGCGCAGCAAACGGGCGGCCTCGGTGCACAGACGACCGAGGATCATGCCCTCGGCATCGAGGATGTGCCACTCGCGGGTGATCTCACTGGCCTTTGGCGAATAGGTGCTCATTGGTGCTTCTTTCACGAACGTTTCCCCGGACGACCGGTCCGATGGGGACCGGAGAAGGATACGGGCAAACAGGGGAAAAACGACCGTTCGCCACGGGTTGTCACCCCTCGGTCGTGGTCGATTTCGGGGCCGGGCCGTCGGGGTACCCCACCTCCCAGAGGGTGAGTCCTTGCGGGGGTGCCACCGTGCCCGCGGCCGAGCGTTCCTTGGAACGCAGAACCCCCGAAATGCCGCCCGGCGACATCTTCCCCGTGCCCACGTCGACCAGGGTGCCCACGATGGAACGGACCATCTGATGGCAGAACGCGTTGGCCTGAATCTCGAACCGCAACAGTCGCGCCCCATGGTCGCTCGCATGCTCGGACCATCGGGCCACGGTCACCCGTCGGAACATGCTCGGGCCGGGGTCTCCCCGCTCCACCTGATCCCGGCTCAACTTGGGTTTGCGACAAAACGCCGAGAAATCGTGCTCCCCCATCAACGGATCGCACCCCAAACGCATGAGGTCGAGGTTCAGCGGCGTGGCCACGTGCCACACCGTGGGGGCGAGAAAGGGGTCCGGCGTGGGATCGTTCAGGATCGTGTAGCGGTAGCGACGCCACAACGCCGAGAACCGGGCATCGAACTCGGGGTCGTGCGCCCATGCCGCGGCGCGCACCACGATGCCGGGTGCACACATCTTGGTGAGACGGCGCGGCAACGCGTCGATGTCGAGGTCGCCGGGCAGATCGCAACTGACCACCTGATCCCAGGCGTGCACGCCGGCGTCGGTGCGGCCGGCTCCGGTGATCTCGACCGGTCGACGCACGATGAGCGCCAGCGCGTCGGTCAACGCACCAGCCACGGTTCGCACACCGTCGTTCATGGCGAACCCGTGGAACTGCGATCCGTCGTAGGCCACCGACAAACGAGCCCGCCGGTTGGCGGGCTCGTTCACGTTCATTCGGTTGTCCTCGGTGGGTTCGGGCGACGAACGGGTCGTCGGCGACCGATCAGACGAGTTCGATGCGCGCCATGGGCGCGTTGTCGCCCTGACGCGGTCCGAGCTTGAGGATGCGCAGGTAACCACCGTTGCGCTCGAGGTAACGCGGCGCGACCTCGGACACCAACTTGTGGGTCATCTCCTTGTCACCGAGGTAACCCTGGATCTGACGGATGCGGTGGATGCTGGTGGCGTCACCATCTTGAGCCTTCTTGGCCTTGGTGATGAGCTTCTCGGCGATGGGGCGCAGTGCCTTGGCCTTGGCCTCGGTCGTCTCGATGGCCTCGGCGGCGATGAGCGAGGCGGCCAGGTTGGCCATCATCAACTTCTGGTGAGCGGAGCTGCCACCGAACTTGCGGGCGCGGCGAGGTGTTGCGGGCATGGTGATGTTCTTTCGTCTGTGATTCGTGAATGTCAGCCGCGCAGGGACAAGCCGCGCTCATCGAGCTTCTGCTTGACCTCGTCGAGGCTCTTCTGGCCGAAGTTGGTGATGTTGAGGAGGTCGTCCTCGGTCTTGCTGAGCAACTCGCCGATGGTGTTCACCTGGGCGCGCTTCAGGCAGTTGCGGGGGCGCTCGGACAGGTCGAGGTCCTCGATGGCGATGTCGAGATCCGGGCTGGTCGCACCGGCCTGGATGACCTCGCCCAACTCGAGACCCTTGGGCTCGTCGGACAGATTGGCCACCAGATCCACCAACGAGCGCAACGTGGCGCCGGCCGAGGCCAGGGCCTCGCGCGGGGTGATCGTGCCGTCGGTCTCGATGTCGATCACGAGCTTGTCGTAGTTGGTGCTCTGCTCGACGCGCGTCGGCTGCACGTCGAACATGACGCGACGCACGGGCGAGAAGATGGCGTCGATCGGGATGACGCCGATGGTGCCGTTGCCCGAACCACGATCGCTACTGAGATAGCCGCGACCCTGCTCGACCGTGAGGTCCACGGCCAAGCGGCCCTTGTCGTTCACCGTGGCGATGACGAGGTCCTTGTTCAGGATCTCGACCTCGGCGGGGCAACGGATGTCACCGGCCGTGATGACCGCGGGACCACGCACGTCGACGCGAATGGTGACCGGCTCGTCGGCGGCCGAGGTGAGCACGACGTCCTTGAGATTCAAGATGATGTCGGTGACGTCCTCGGTGACACCGGGGATGGTGTCGAACTCGTGCAGGGCCTCGTCGAACTTCACCATGGTGATCGCGGCGCCCGGGATGGACGACAGCAGAACTCGACGCAGCGAGTTGCCGATGGTGTGGCCGAAGCCGGGCTCGAGCGGGCCGACGGAGAACGACTGCCGATTGCTCGACTCCTCGTTCTCGGTTTCGACTGTGGGGCGCTGGATGACGAGCATGTGTCTCTTCCGTTCGTCGGGTGTTGGGGACTGGCTGGGTTGGATTACTTCGAGTAGAGCTCGACGATGAGCTGTTCGCGCACGGGCACGTCGATGTGCTCGCGCGCCGGCTCGGTGCGAACCGTGACCTGCTTGCCGCCGTCGCCACCTTCGAGCCAGCCCACGATGGAGCGGTCGAGCGTGTCGACGTTGTGCTGAATGACGATCATGTCGCGAGCCTTGGTCGACAAGCTGATGACATCGCCCTTCTTGACGCGGGCGCTCGGGATGTTCAGGCGCTTGCCGTTGACCAGGATGAGGCCATGGCTGACGAATTGACGAGCCTGCGGACGCGTGCTGGCGAAGCCGGCGCGATACACCACGTTGTCGAGACGCAGCTCGAGCAGACGCAGAAGATTCTCACCGGTCGGACCGGCGAGACGGTTGGCCTCTTCGTAGGTCTTGCGGAACTGCCGCTCGAGGACGCCGTAGATGTACTTGGCCTTCTGCTTTTCCTGGAGCTGAGCGAGGTACTCGCTGCCCGCCGAACGACGACGGGTGCGACCGTGCTGGCCCGGCGGGAAAGGACGGCGCTCGAGGGCCTTGCGACCCTTCTCGTTGTCGAACAAGTTGGTGTTCAAGCGGCGCGACAGGCGCACCTTGGGACCGGTGTAACGGGCCATCTCTTAGTTCCTCTTCCGCTTGGGCAACTTGCAACCGTTGTGGGGCACGGGGGTGACGTCCTTGATGCCGGTCACTTCGATGCCGGTGTTCTGCAACGAACGAATGGCGGTGTCACGGCCCGAGCCGGGGCCCTTGGCGTGCACTTCGACCCGACGCATGCCCTGCTCGAAGGCGAGCTTGGCGGCCTTCTCGGCGGCGAGCTGCGCGGCGAACGGGGTGCTCTTGCGCGAACCCTTGAATCCGACTCCACCACCCGAGGCCCACGACAGGACGTTGCCCTCGGTGTCGGTGATGCTGACGATGGTGTTGTTGAACGAGCACTTGATGTGGCACACACCAACGGCAACGTTCTTGCGTTCGCGCTTACGGGGGCGGCGTCCGCCCGGCTTCGGCTTCGCCATGATTACTTCCTCACTGCCTTCTTCTTGTTGGCGACGGTCTTCTTCGGGCCCTTGCGGGTACGAGCATTGGTGTGGGTTCGCTGGCCGCGCACCGGCAGGCCCTTGCGATGGCGGACGCCCTGCAGGCAGCCGATCTCGATCTTGCGCTTGATGTCGGTCTGCACTTCGCGGCGCAGGTCGCCCTCGACGGTGATGTTCTGATCGACCCAACCGCGGAGCTTGTTCACTTCGTCATCGGTGAGATCACGAACGCGGGTGTTGGGGTCGATGCCGAGATCGGCGCACATGCGCTGAGCCGTGGGCTTGCCGATGCCGAAGATGTACGTGAGCGAAATCTCCAACCGCTTCTCGCGGGGGATGTCAACGCCGGAAATACGGGCCATGAACGTTTCCTTGCTTCCTTCTCAGCCTTGACGCTGCTTGTGACGCGGGTTCTCGCAGATGACCATCACACGACCGTGACGACGGATCACCTTGCACTTCTCGCAGATCTTCTTGACACTGGGCTTGACCTTCATGGCCGTCTCACACTCTTGTTTCTCACTTGTAGCGATACGTGATGCGACCTCGGGTGAGGTCGTACGGAGTGAGTTCCACTTGCACCTTGTCGCCGGGAAGAATTCGGATGTAGTTCATCCGCATCTTTCCGGAGATGTGCGCCAACACCTTGTGGCCGTTCTCCAACTCCACCCGAAACATCGCGTTCGGCAGGGATTCGAGGATGGTGCCTTCCAGCAAGATGGCGTCGTCTTTGGGCTTGGGCAGAACTGCCTCCTTGTAGGCGGGGTTGACGAACTGCGACGAGACACGAGGACGCGCGCAGCACCGGCCGTTGGGCCGAGGGGCAATGCTACCGGCGCGACCGACACTCCCCAATCGGCCGATCGGGGAAACTTCGCGGTCCGCCGGGGCGACCGGGACCGTCAGAGCCGACGACCGAACCCGGGCCTTCCCGGTGCATGACCCGAGCCGAACGCGGTTATCCACAGGGGCGATCACGAGGGGCGCCGGGCGGCGTCGACGGCCGACGTGAGACGGGCGAAGACCTCATCGGGAGAGGCCGAGCCGTCGACGACGGTCAGGCGACCCTGGCGACCGTAATAGTCGAGCAAGGGACTGGTCTGGCTCTCGTACAGATCCAGACGTTGGTTGATGGCGCTCGGGGTGTCGTCGGCGCGCTGCACCACGTCTCCCCCGCACGAATCGCAGATCCACGGGCTGTGCTCGTCACCCTTGGCCGTGTAGTTGGCGCCGCAGTCACGACAGGTGCGTCGCGACGAGATGCGCGCGATCACCATGTCGCGCGGCACGTCGATGTCGATGACGGCGTCGATGGGGCGATCCACCGAGATGCGGTCGAGGGCCTCGGCTTGGGCCACCGTTCGGGGGAATCCGTCGAGGATGTAACCGCGACTGCGGGCGTCGTCTTGCTGCAGGCGCTGGTCCACCAACCCGATCATGATCTCGTCGCCCACCAATTGTCCGGCCTCGATGACCTGCCGCGCCATGCGACCGAGTTCGGTGCCCTCACGGACGGCGGCCCGCAACATGTCACCGGTGGAGATGTGGGGCACCACGAAGTGGCGGGACATACGCAGACATTGCGTTCCCTTGCCGGCACCCTGACGGCCGATGATGATCAGGCGGACACCCGTGATCATCGGATTACTTCAAGAATCCCTCGTAATTGCGCAGCATCAACTGACTGTCGACCTGACGCATCAACTCGAGTGCGACACCGACGGCGATCAGCACGGTGGTGCCCGCGAAGGGGAACGACTGCACGTCACCCACCCACAACACGATGTAGGGCAGGATCGCGATGAAGGCCACGAACAACGCACCGGGAAGCGTGATGCGATTCACGGTCTTGGCCAGATAGCGCTCGGTCTGCGGTCCGGGACGAATGCCCGGGATGAACCCACCCTGACGACGGATCTGATCGGCCTGACGGACGGGATCGAAAGCGATCGAGTTGTAGAAATAGGCGAAAGCGATGATCAGGATCGCGAACGAGACGATGTACAGGAGCCCTTGCGACGAGACCAGGTTGCGGTCGACCCACTCGGTGACCGTGCGACGCCATCCGCTGTCGCTACCGATCACGTTGGTCACGAGCACCGGCAACAACATGACGGAGCTGGCGAAGATGATCGGGACCACGCCGGCCTGGTTGACCTTCAACGGGATGTACGTGCTCTGACCGCCGTACATGCGACGACCGACCACCCGCTTGGCGAACTGCACCGGGATTCGGCGTTGACCCAGTTCGACGCGCACCACCGCGATGAGGATTCCGATGGAGATGGCCACCAGGATTCCGAAGACGACCCACTTCTTGCTCTGCAGGATGGAGTAGTAGCTGAACGGAAGAGAACTGACCACCGAGGCGAAGATCAGGATGCTCATTCCGTTGCCGATGCCACGCTGGCTGATGAGTTCGCCCATCCACATCAAGAGGGCCGTTCCGGCCACCAAGCTGATGATCACCAACAAGCCCCGGGGCCACATGCCATCGGGCAACAACACGATGTCGGGGGCATTCGCCGAGGCCGTGAAGAACGCCGAGCCCCGACCTTGTCCGAAGATGAAAGTGAGACCAGCGGCCTGCAGCAAGGCGATGGCGATGGCCACGTAGCGCGTCCACTGCGTGATCTTGCGCTGGCCGACCGCACCTTCTTGTTGCCACTGCTCCAACTTCGGGATGACCACCGTGAGCACCTGCATGATGATGCTGGAGGTGATGTAGGGCATGATGCCGAGCGCGAAGATGGCGAACGACGAGAACGCTCCGCCCGAGAACAAGTTGAGAAAGCCGAGCGCACCCTGCTGACGCGCCGACTCACGCAACTGACGAACCGCTTGATCGTCGATACCCGGAACTCGGACGTGCGCGCCGACGCGATACAGCACGACCATCATGACCGTGAACAAGATCTTGTTCCGCAGGTCCGGCACCTTGAAGATGTTCTTCAGGTTCGACAGCACGTGTACTCCTCGGGTCTAGCGGTGGTCGTCGATCGGGGGCCGACCGGATCAGCGGTTGGTGAACTGGTTGCCGTTGGCAGCCGGGCGCACCTTGTACGGGAGCGGAATGATCGTGACCGAACCACCGGCCGCTTCGATGGCGGACTGGGCCGCCTTCGACACGGCGTGCGCCGACACGTCGACCTTGCGGGTGACTTGTCCGCGAGCGAGCACCTTCACGAACACGTCCTTGTGCAGGACACCACGAGCCGACAGCACCTCGGGGGTGACGACGGCCTCGTCGAGTTCGTTGATGGTGTCGAGGTTGACGGCCTGGTACTCGATGCGGAACGGGTTGTTGAAGCCCTTCAACTTCGGCACGCGCTGCTTCAGCGGCATCTGGCCACCTTCGAAGCCGCGAGCGACCTTTCCGCGACCACGCGAGTGCTGACCCTTGGTTCCACGGCCGGCGGTCTTGCCGCCCTTGCCGCCGATACCGCGGGCGAGCCGCTTCTTGCGATGGGTCGAGCCCGGTGCCGGTGCTAGTTCGTCGACGCGCATGGGTCAGCTCTCCTTGGACGTGGCCGGGGAAACCTCGACCAGATGGGGGACGCGGGCGATCATGCCGCGGATCTCGGGGCGATCGGGAAGCACGTTGGACTTTCCGATGCGACCGAGTCCGAGCGCACGAAGGGTGCCACGACTCTTGGGCTTGGCGTGAGTGGACGACTTCACCTGGGTGACGGTGATCATCGGTCCGGTGTGCACGACGGTCTTGTACGTAGCCATGATCAGTGAGCCTCTCCGGCCGCGATCGACTTCTTGGTGTCGGTGTAGGCCTTCAACAGTCCCTTGGGGACGAACGAATCGGCGGGGATCCCGCGACGCGCGGCCACTTCGTCGGGACGCTGCAGACTCTGCAGTCCGTTGATGGTGGCGCGAGCGACGTTGATCGCGTTCGACGAGCCGAGCGACTTGGCGAGCACGTCGTGGATGCCGGCTTCCTCGAGGATGATGCGAGCGGCACCACCGGCGATGACGCCGGTACCGGGCGCGGCGGGCTTCAGCATGACGCGACCGGCTCCGAGGATGCCGATGATCGGGTGGGTGATGGTCGCTCCGGCCATCGGGACCGAGAACATGTTGCGCTTGGCGTCCTCGGTGCCCTTTTGGATGGCCAAGGGAACTTCCTTGGCCTTGCCGTAGCCGAGACCGACGCGACCGTTGCCATCGCCGACCACGACGAGCGCGGTGAACGAGAAGCGACGACCGCCCTTGACCACCTTGGCCACGCGGTTGATGTGGATCACGCGCGACTCGCGTCCGCCGTCGGGCGTGTTGCCCTGACCGGGGCCGGGACGATCGCCTTGGCGCGGGTTGCCCGGGCCACGATCACCCTGACGGGGGTTCGGATTGTTCGGGTTGTTCGTCATCAGAACTCCAGTCCGGCTTCACGAGCGGCTTCGGCGACCGCGGCAACGCGACCGTGATAGAGGTAACCACCGCGGTCGAACACGACTTTGCTCACGCCGGCGGCCTTGGCCCGCTCGGCCACGGTCTTGCCCAGCGCCTTGGCGGCGTCGACGGTGCTACCACCGGCGGGGCGCAAGGTCGGCTCGTTCGACGAGGCCGACGCGATGGTGACGCCGAGGTCGTCGTCGATCACCTGCAACATGATGTGCTTGTTCGAGCGATACAGCGACAAGCGCGGACGCTCGGCGGTGCCGTGGATCTTCTTGCGCACGCGGTTGTGCCGGATGAGCCGGCTCTCGCGACGTTCTTTGCTGATCTTGGTCATTTCGTGTTCCTATTGATCTTTCGGACGCCGGTCACTTCTTGCCGGCCTTACCGGCCTTGCGGAGGATGCGCTCGTTGAGGTAGCGGACTCCCTTGCCCTTGTAGGGCTCGGGCTTGCGGATCGAACGGATGTTGGCGGCCACCTGACCCACCGCTTCCTTGTCGATGCCCTTGATGATGATGCGGGTCTGGACCGGAACCTCGAAGGTGACGCCCTCGGGGGCGGCCACGTCGACCGGGTGCGAGAAACCGAGGTTGAGGCGGATCGCCGACGGTCCCTTCAACTCGGCGCGGTAACCGACGCCGACGATCTCGAGTTCCTTGGCGAAGCCTTCGGTGACCCCGACGACCATGTTGTTCACCAAGGCTCGCGACAGACCGTGCAGGCTGCGCGACTGACGCTCGTCGTTGGGGCGCTCGACCAGGAGGGTGTTCTCCTCCTGGCGGACCGAGATACCGCCGACCAACTCGCGAGTGAGGGTGCCCTTGGGACCCTTCACCGTGATGGAGTTGCCCGACGCCTTGATCTCGACTCCGGCGGGAACCGTGATGGGTGCTTTACCGATACGTGACATGTTGGTCTCCTCGACTCACCACACGTAGCACAGGACTTCGCCGCCCACTTTGCGCTTGCGCGCTTCGCGGTCGGTCATGAGTCCCTGACTGGTGGACAGGACGGCGACTCCGAGGCCACCGAGCACGCGGGGCACGGTGTCGGACTTGCGGTACACGCGAAGACCGGGAGTCGAGATGCGCTTGATGCCGGCGATGGTGCGACGGCGCTCAGCGGAATACTTCATGGAGATGGTGAGCACCTCGCCGGGACCCTTGGTGTTGGGGGCCACCGCGAAACCCGCGATGTAACCCTCCTGTTCCAGGATCTTGGCCAGGGCGACCTTCTGCTTGGATGATGG
>Ga0129336_10000301_pt1 | contig 28195 bp, 33 predicted proteins | sample CPB6_02_DNA_FD_96878 | JGI IMG/M metagenome (GOLD analysis project Ga0129336, IMG submission 96878) | Freshwater to marine salinity gradient microbial communities from Chesapeake Bay, USA - CPBay_Sum_0.6_0.2_DNA | ecosystem: Environmental > Aquatic > Marine > Coastal | place: USA: Chesapeake... | reverse complement strand
TTGTGATGGTTCGCTGTACGCACTCGGACCTGTTGAGGGCCTCAGTGCGCGCATGCGCATCTCGGGATACGGGGGGCTGATCCTCGCGCTTCCTGTGGTGTTGTGGCAGATCTGGCGGTTCATCGTTCCTGCCTTGAGCAAGAAGGAAAAGAAATATTCCATCCCGTTCATCCTGAGTTCGGTGGTGTTGTTTCTGCTCGGCGGCTACATGGCGTACTGGACACTCGACAAGGCGCTCGAATTTCTGATCGCATGGTCGGGAGAGGACGTCAATCAGACGTACCAAATCTCCAAGTACATCAGCCTGGTGGCGCTGATGGTGCTGGCCTTCGGTGTCGGCTTTCTCTCACCGGTGTTGATCGTATTCCTGCAATTGGTGGGCGTCGTGACTCCACAAACACTGTTGCGCCAATGGCGAGTTGCCGTCATGGTGATCTTTGCTTTGTCGGCAGTGATCACGCCGAGTGGTGACCCGGTCAGCATGCTCGCTCTGGCGGGACCGATGACGATTCTGTTCCTGGTGAGTGTCTTCATCGGCTGGATCGCCCAGCGACGCCGCAAGCACCAGCAAGCCGAAGTCGACAGCACGGAGTAATGGCGGGTCTCGACCGTCAGTCGTTTCTGTCAGGGCTCGATTTTCGGCCTGACCAGTTCCAGATCGACGCATTCGACGCGCTTGATCGTGGCAATAATGTTCTTGTGTCGGCCCCAACGGGCTCCGGCAAGACCCTCGTCGCCGAATATGCGATTGCCCGGACACTTTCATCCTCGGGCCGAGCCTTCTACACGACGCCGATAAAGGCGCTTTCGAATCAGAAATACATGGAGCTGGTGGCAGCTCATGGTCAGTCTGCAGTCGGCCTCTTAACCGGTGATACGAGTATCAATTCAGAAGCCTCGATCCTCGTCATGACCACCGAGGTACTGCGCAACATGATCTATTCGCGATCCAGTGCGCTCGATGGCCTGCACACCGTGGTGCTGGACGAGGTTCATTTCATTCAGGACGCGTTTCGCGGCCCGGTCTGGGAAGAAGTGATCATTCATCTCGCACCGGAGGTGCGGCTGGTTTGCCTTTCGGCAACCGTGACGAACGCCGAGGAAGTGGGACAGTGGCTGACGAACGTACGGGGTCCTACGGTGCCCATCGTCGAGAAGCATCGACCCGTTCCCATGGAGCACCTCTACTTCGTGGGCGACAAGAGATCCCATGAGATGAAGGTTTTCCCTCTGGAGAAGGGCAGCGAGTCCAACAAGGAGCTCCAGCAGTTCCTGGGTTCTTCGTCAGGGCGACGACCCACCGATCGACGCCAAGGGCGAGCATCACGCTTTTACCCACCATCTCGGATCGATGTGGTGGACGAACTCAAGTCTCGCGACCTGTTACCGAGCATCCATTTCCTCTTCAGTCGCAACCAGTGCGACGAGAGCGCCGAGTCGCTGCGAAGAGCCGGGATCCGATTGACCAGTGATGCCGAAGCGCGGGCCATCGTCGACATCGCGGAGAGCCGGGTGGCGGATTTCCCCGACGACGATCTTGCCGTCCTGGGTTATTCCAGATTCCTCGATCAGTTGGAGAGTGGCGTGGGCACTCACCACGCCGGACTCGTACCGGCGTTCCGCGAGATAGTGGAACGCGGATTCAGCGAAGGCCTGTTCAAGATCGCCTCCGCCACCGAGACTCTCGCAGTGGGAATCAATATGCCGGCTCGATCCGTCGTCCTCGACAAATTGACGAAATTTACGGGCACCGGTCACCGGATGTTGCAGCCGAGTGACTTTGCACAATTGACCGGAAGAGCGGGTCGCCGCGGGCTCGATGACCACGGCGTCGCCGTGATTTTGTGGAGCCCGTTCGTCAAGATCGGTGATGTGCTCGATTTGGTGAACAGCAAACGCTTCGAACTCCGTTCCGCCTTCAGGCCCACCTACAACATGGCCGCCAATCTCGTCCGGATGAACTCACGCGATGAGGCGCTTCACCTGCTCAATCTGTCCCTGGCTCGCTTCCAACGCGGAGAGGGTCTGGTGAAGCAGTTCAACGGATTGCTCCAACTCCTCGAGGAATTGGGCTATGTGGACGGTTGGAAACTGACATCACACGGAGAGATGTTGCGCCAGATTTACCACGAGTCGGATTTGCTCATTGCCGAGTGCATTCGAGAAGGCGCCTTGTCCGGCCTAGAGCCGGCCGAGTTGGCCTCACTCGCTTCCTGCTTCGTCTTCGAAGCACGGGGCGGTTCGGAGGAGCGCGAGATTCACTTTCCCTCGCCACGCCTGAAGAACGCCTTTCGGGCCATCGAGAAGGTCAGTACACGTCTCGCACGCCGTGAGGAAAATCACGGTCTTGCGACTCACCGGGTCGTCGATCCGGGGCTGATGGGCCACATCGCAGAATGGGCGATTGGCGATGACCTGGGGGATGTCCTGGGTTTCGACGACGTCAGCGGCGGGGATTTCGTTCGCTCCAGCAAACAGATACTCGATCTACTCCGTCAGTTGGCAGAGATCATGCCAGAGCCGAAGGACAGGGAGGTGGCGCGGGCGGCGGTTCCGCTCATCGATCGTGGACTCGTCGCTCTATCGCAGGTTCCCTTCGAGGCTCCCGATGCCGATTGACAAGTCTGCTCCGTGGGGCGAAGAGTTGCCCTTGCCTGACTCGACAAGGGAGACACTGCCGAGGTTTCGCGACGAACGAGCACTCTCGAAGATGCTGACTGCCTCTGGACCATCGGAGGTTCGCCTGACCGGTGGCGAATTCTTGATCCTGACAGGAGGGCAAGCGACGAAGGTGAGCGGCCCGTCACGTCGCTATCCGTGTGATGCTCTCGAGATCCGCGGTCTCGACTCGGAGACGTGGACGATTGGCACGGTCGAACTGCGTCGCCGACGACGGCGACTCTTCGGCGGATTCGTTGTCCTCAGCAATCTGGGCGTGTGCAGAGGCGAGCGGTATTCGGCACGAGCGCATCCAAACGACGGAAAGTTCGAGGTTGTGGACGCCCTTAACAGTTTGTCGTGGCGCGAGCGCTTGGTTCTGTCACATCGCTTCACCTCGGGTGCCGATTTCAGTCATCCTCACATCAGACAGAAACAGGTCACCATGTATCAGTCGCAGGCACCACTACATGTGTTTGTCGATGGCTCATATCGCGGCAAGAGAGCGGTGGAGATCGAGATTCGTCCTGACTTTCTCTGGATCCAGGTTTGACGATGATCCCAAAGGTCGCAATCCACTGTCCAGAAAGGCCGAACTTCTAGGCTCTCGACGTGGGTTTGTACATTCCGGAGTCCTTCACCGAGGCCGAAGCAGCCGTTCTCTCGAGGCACTTCACCAATCTCGAAGGGCCCGTGTTCGCTCTCGTCAACCTGCCGGAAGTCGTCAAGGGAGCGTTGTTCGCTCGTTACAGCAGGAGTCCCAAGAGTCTGCGGCGGCTGTTTCTCGACGAGTTCGCCGATGATGTTGCGGCAGCCGGACACGGTTCGCCGGACACGCTGCACACCGCAGACAATGCCGAGCGACTATACGACAAGGTCTTTCTTGAGTACGGAGACGACTCCGTGGCGCAGTTGGGTGGCGTTCACCTGGCGTGCGAACAGGCATCGAATCTCCTGACCAAGATCCTTGAATGGGGCCGATTGGCCTCGTACCTCGAGCAGAGCACTCGCTACATCAACTACGACGCGCGACTGGGAGGGCGGTATCGCTTCTACCGGGATGAGGAGATTCTGGCCAGCCCGTACGGCACGCGGTACGTCGGCGACATGGATCGCATCTTCGACGTGTACAGCGAACTCGTCGAGCAGTTGACCAACCATGTTCGATACACGGTGAAGAAGTCGATCAGCGACTCAGACTTCGTCTATCGACAGGCAACGCGAGCCAAGGCGCTGGATGCTGCGCGTGGAGTGTTGAGCGCGGCGGCCCTGTCGAATGTCGGTGTATACGCATCGGGCCAGGCCTACGAGGCGATGTTGTTGAGGATGCGCGCACATCCTTTACCTGAGGCGCGTGAATACGCCGACCTGATGTTGACCGAGTTGCGCAAGGTGATACCGAGTTTTCTGAAGCGCGTTGATCTCCCGGATCGCGGGGGACGATGGAGCGCATACCTCGCCGACAATCACGATCGCACGGCGATGCTCGTCGATGATCTGCTTGGCGCGGAGGAACCGCAGCACGTCCCCGAAGTCCAACTTGTCGAGTTCGATCCGGATGGCGAGGACAAGGTCATTGCTGCGATCTGTTTTGCGCATTCCCATCTGTCCGAGCGGCAAATCATGAAGCGAGTGACAGCAATGTCCACGGAGGAAAAGGCGTCGCTTCTTGCGGCATACGTGGGCACTCGTGAGAATCGTCGACACAAGCCGGGTCGGGCATTCGAGCGGACGTATTACCGCTTCGACGTACTGGGAGATTACGGAGCCTTTCGCGATCTCCAGCGTCATCGTCTCTTGACCATCGAGTGGCAACGATTGTCTGTCGAGCACGGCTATGTCATCCCCGAACTGGTCTCAGAGAGTGGGGGAGAGTCGAAATTCGTCGAGGCCATGGAACGTTCGGCTTCGCTCCACGACCTCTTGCGCCCGGAGTACCCGTGGCAAGCGTCTTACGCAGTGTCCATGGCGTATCGCCTGCGCTACGTGATGCAGTTCAATGCTCGAGAGGCTATGCACATGCTGGAACTCCGCAGTTCGCCCCAGGGTCATCCGTCCTACAGGCGAGTAGCCCTGGAGATGCACCGCCTCATTGCTGAGCAAGCAGGCCACCGGGCTCTGGCTGCGGCAATGACCCACATCACCACGACGGCTCCCGAGCTCGAGCGTCTGGAATCTGAGCGTCGCGCCGAAAATCGCCGACAGGACGTCTGAAATACCGCTACAGGACCACCTTCGGGCTACTATCCTGCCCCGAAACAACAGCCACCCTAGGAGTACCCGGTGTCGGATGACGAAATGATTGAAGGCGAGGACGTCGAGATTGAAATCGATGGCCCCGAGCTGGACGTCGACGATCTCGAAGACGATTCGATTGCGCTCGAAGACGACTTTGCTGCGGACGACGAACTTGCTGTGGATGGCGCTTCCGATGTCGACGAGGATTTCGTCGAGGATGGGGAGTCGGCGAAGGCCGATGTTGCGGGGAAGAAGGTTACAGACGACGAGGATGACGACGACGATCTCCGCACGGAGGATGACGTCGAGGCTGATCTGGACGCCATTCTCCGGGAAAAGCTCACGGCAGCGGAAGAGGTGCCTCTAGAGGATGACGAAGAAGAAGTGGTGGTCGACGACAAGACCGACGGTCTCGAGCGCCTGCAACCGCGTCGTCCCGACGAAATTCAATGCACACAGTGTTTCTTGCTCGTGCGCAAGGGAGCCCCTGGTTGTCCAGTAGAAGACGACGCCTGTCCGCTTTTCGTGTCATGAATTTCAAGGTGGCCCGTGCCGAAGGCGAACGGGTCGTTTCCGAGTTGCTGCGCAGGTTCCGTCAAGACACGGGTAATGCCAAATGGATCGGGAAGTTCGCCTTGTCTCGGATCGAGGAGCGATTTGCCGGGGCCAGCGAGACAGGCTCCTCAAGCACGTCGTCCTCGGTCGCATCGGCTGAAGTGTCCTCGTCGCTCCATCATGTCGACTCTTTGTCGCCAGCCCCGCTTTCAGCGTGGAGCATTCTCTCCGCGTCGGAGTTGATCGAGTACGTACAGACTTGTAGCGAAGAGGATGCACAACAGATCCTTGCCGAAGAGCGCCTCAAGCTTCACCGCGCAGCGGTCTTGGAAGCAGCGGCTCGTCGGCTCAACCGATGACTCCTCCGGTCGTAGTCGTCCGCGAGGCAACGGCTTTCGACGAATCCTCGATCAATGAACTTGACATTCAGGCGCGGTTGGAGGGGACACGCCATCGAGGATCACAGCATCTCTTTGAATCTCTGGGGTCTTTCAACACTCGCTGGAGAGATCGCAATACGTTTCGATTCGACGTTGCGCAGGTCAATGAACTAATTGTCGGTTTCGTTGTAGTACAGAGCCGAGAACGCCCATTGCTGGATCAGATCTACGTACACCCACAGGCGCGAGGACTCGGAATTGGAGCTGCGCTGCTCAAAGTTACGGTGGAGCGCTATGGCGCAAAGAACCTGGATGCCCTGAGTCTGCCGGGGGATCGGTTGACGAAGAACCTCTATGAACGAGCGGGGCTGAAGGCCCGATTGATTATTGCGTCGTCGTTATGAGAGCCGCGGTTTAGCGCCCTTGCCACTTGGGTGGACGCTTCTCGATGAATGCCGTTAGACCTTCCTTCGTGTCTTCCGAGCCGAGGATCTTGCCGAACTCCTGATTCGTCATGTTGATCAGCGTGGCATCATCCTCATAGGCGCTCGCCAAGACGATCCGTCGAGATGCCCACACGGCGAGAGGTGCGCTCGCTGCGATTCGGGAGGCTAATTCCCGGGCCGTGGTCTCGACTTGATCAGGTGCCACAACGCGGTTGACCAAACCCAACTCATAGGCACGCGATGCAGGGAGGGGATCGCCCGTCAGGATTACTTCCATCGCCGCCGAACGTCCGATCGCCCGCGGCAGACGAAACAAGCCACCGGCGCCCGCGATCAAGTTGCGCTTGACCTCTGCGAGTCCGAATGCCGAGCGATCGCTTGCCACCACGAGATCAGCAGAAAGCACGATCTCACACCCACCGGCGGTCGCCAACCCGTCGACACCGACGATGATCGGCTTGCGTCGTTCTCGGTACACGATTCCACCGAAACCTCCGCGTTCGGTATTCAGACGAGCAGCATCGCCACTGTTGATCGCTTTTAGATCGGCTCCGGCACAGAAGACCGGCCGCTCTTGACCCGCTGTGTTGGCGAGCAATATTCCTACCCAAACGCCGTCATCGGACTCGAGCCGATCGATGGCGTCTTCCAAGGCGCTTGCTACGTCGCCGTTGATTGCGTTACGAGCCTCTGGACGATTGAGGGTGACGATGGCAACGTTGCCATCACGGTGATATGTGACTGCTTCGGACATGACCCGAGACTACGGGGAGACCTGCTCGCGCTGAAAGTCCGTCAGCGATGTTCAGGAAGGAGCGACTTCGGGCTTTGTTCGCGTGTCAGTTGGTTTGGTCGAGGTACGTGGCTTGCGCACCGGGCGTTGCGCCCGCAACGGTCGAGGAGCACTTGCGCCAGGTTCAACCGAGATGCCGAATGCCGAGGCGACCTGGGGGAGAACAGGGGCGAGACGCTTGACGGTGGCAAGGAGCTGTTCGCTCTGCGCTACGGGCATGGACTGAACCGTCACTAGCGATCGAATCGGCGAGAACGCCGCTGCCTCGAGTACTGCAATCCATCGGTCGACCGAGTTGTCACTCGTCAGTGACTCACGAGCGGCGTTCAGCAATTTCGTGCCGAGTTCAGCGGGGAAGGGTTGACCGGCCTTGGGTGGTTCGCTCGACAATTTAAGAGCCCGAACCGAACGCCCGATACCGAGATTGGCCTCGATGTCCTGGAGCCATAGCGACTGTTCTTCATCCTGACGCTTTTTTAAGGCCGTCTTGAGAGTTGCTGCGAGTTCTCTTGTCGATTCGTCGCGCACCACCATCGGATCTTCTGCGGCAACCACCACCGAGCGAAGATCGCGCAAGTCAAGTTGATTGAGGATGTCGCGCGCAGCCTCAGCTCGATCGAGCCAATCTGCAACGCGGAGCTTGGGGAGGAGGTCTTGAGCCATCGTGATCAACCCCTCCGCTGGTACCTCGGGCTTGCCTTCCTTCTTCAACTGCTCGTTCTGGGCCTTCACCGCGTCGCGAACTGCCTTGATCCCACCGCTGAGTGCTTTCTCAGCAACCGGACGCTGCTCTGCGGGCAACGTTTCGAGCACCAGCGAGCGGTGTTGACGACCGGGGCGTAGACGCTTCGGCGCGGGACGCTTGGGAAGTTCAGGGGGAGCAGTGAATCGTTGCTTCTTTGAGGCCGTTGGCTTGCGCGGAGACCGACTCTTCTCACTCTTCTTGGCTAAGCGTTGCGTCACTGGTTCAAAGCTGCTCGAACTCGGCAACATCTCCAGCGTGTTCGTCTTTTGCTTTTTGTCGCGATTCTGCACGAGTCCGAGCACGGTGATGCCGTCAAGATCGAACTCAGCCTCGACCTTCAGCACCTCTCCCACTCGATGCGAGGAGGGGAGCACTCCTGCGGTAATCATTCCCTTTGGAGCCTTTGCCCCCGCTGCACGCCAAGTGAACCCCCCGTCGGGGAGAACACTGGTCAATTCGATGTCGATGCGCCGAGACACGGTGACCCACGGTATCTGAGGGCACTCGAATTCCCCCAACGGCCGCGACTTTCCGCACTACTGAGTTCGGGCAAGTCGATACCTACCAGTTATTTTGGCAAACATGCCGATCTACGCATTGGGTGACCGTGTACCCCGCATCGACGTTCGAGCCTTTGTCCACCCCGACGCCGTGGTAATTGGCGACGTTCGAATTGGTGCCGACTCTTCCATTTGGCCCGGAGCTGTTTTGCGCGGAGACGATGGATATATCGAGATTGGCGAGCGCACCAGCATCCAGGACAACTGCGTCATTCACACCACGCCGGATCACCCCACCGTGGTTGGAAGCGATTGCGTGATCGGTCACATCGTGCATTTGGAGGCCTGCACCATCGAAGATCGGGCCCAGGTGTCGTCGGGGGCCGTCGTGCTTCATCGAGTCGTTGTCGGGACGGGTGCCATTGTTGCCGCAAATGCCGTCGTGTTGAACGACACAAACGTTCCGCCAGGCGCTTTAGCAGTGGGAACGCCGGCAACGATCAAAGAGGGGCGAGCTCGCTCTGCCGAAATTGATTATGGCGCCGCGGTGTATGTGCGCAAAGGGCGCCGGTTTGCGGAAGAACTACGTCGCTTACCGGATCACGAGCGCCGGACTGATTAGAAAAAGCAGCGTGCTCGAACTCTCACCATCGTTCGAGCACATTCAGAAGCGACGAACAGTCGAAACTACTGAGAGTCGGTAAGTATGACGAAACTGCTTCCCGCTTGAAGCGATCGATCAGAGCGGGCTGAAAGAACTTCGCACCATCACGAATCACGTAGTGGAGAATGAAGAAGCGGTACGCCCATGGTAAGAATCGCACCTCCTCCTCACGGAGATGGTTGGACGAGTGGTATGTCGCAAGAAACTTGACGAAGCGCGGCTCAAGCAGTGTGTGCGGCGAGTAGGTGAATGACGTCTTGTCTCCGGTCTTCGACGAGACACGAGAGAGGAAGTAGAAGTCCAACATCCGAGTGTCGATACGAAACCAGTCGTAATCCCAACGTGAGAAGAGCGAGAATCGGCCGCTTGCCGCGCGATGAATCGAGAAATTGCCCAGATTCCAGTCGACAAGGATCGGCATCTTGGGCCAATGATCGAAGTCGATTGCCTCGAGATGAATCAATAGTTCGTGAACACTTCTCCGCACGACATCCAGCTCGGAAAGAGATAACTCGAACGCGGTGGGGGCATTCGACTTGCCCAACGCGTCGTAGAGCGACACGGCATCACTACGAATCGAATGGGAGGGGGGAGGGAGTCGGTTGCCCACTTCCTGGGAGATTGCATGGAATTCCGCCATTTCGGTGGCCAAATTGTCGATATCGCTTTCCGCGACGACTCCTCCGAGCATCTCTGCACGAGGAACGTCGACGTAAAAGACCACCCAGCATTTCCCGTCATACCAGCGATAAGGACGTCCGTCATGGGTCAAGACCGTTGCAAGGAAATTGGCCCACCGGGAATTCGCAAGCAAGGTCGTGCATTCGAAGAGTCGGTCGTGATCTTCGGCAAAGAGAAAGTACGAGCCATAGTTGGATACCTTCGCCACCACCGAGTCACCGGAGGACAGCGCCAAACGGAAGACCCGATTGGTGGAAACGTGAGCGCTCGTTTCCTCGACGTCGATGATTGAACGGCCCTCAGCGATCTCGAGCCAAGCTTGGTTGACCGCTTCGAGTGCTCTGTCATAAGCGAGCGCAACCATGTGATCAGCGAGAGAGACGTTCGCGCACACCTGCCGCAAACATCTTCACGTCGTCGCTTGTGGTGTCCCAGGCGGTCATCCAGCGCACGAGATCACATGACACGTCCCAATCCCAAAAAAATGACCACTCCTGCAGGTCCTGACGAATGGACTTAGCAAGGGTGGGGAAGAGGCTGTTGACTGCCGGAACATGGTCCAAATGGAGCGAGGGGAGATCCACGAGCTGCTCATGCAGCTCACGCGCCATCGCATTGGCGTGTTCGGCGAGCGCAATAAACAAATCATCCTTGAGCAGTGCAAGATATTGCGCAGAGACGAAACGCATTTTCGACGGCAATTGCGTCACTTGTTTACGTAGGTTCAATGAACGATCCGCTAGTTGACGATCGAAAAACACCACTACCTCGCCGAAGAGCAGACCATTCTTTGTTCCGCCAAAGGACAGTGCATCAACTCCGGCTCGCGATGTCATCTTGCGAAACGTCTCGCGTCCGCCCCCGAGAGAGGCAACGGCGTTGGCGATTCGCGCGCCGTCCATGTGCACACGCATGTCCATCTCGCGTGCGGCATCGACCAACGCAGCAATGTCGTCAATTGAATACAAGGTGCCGTATTCCGTCGCTTGCGTGATCGACAAAACACCCGCCGGGGCATGGTGTTGGCTGTTGCGCAAGCTAGCGAGAGCACGAACATCGCCAGGGGAGACCCTGCCGCGCTCGTGCGGTAGCCCGATCAACTTGGTACCGACGATGTGTTCTGGTGCACCTGCCTCGTCCACGGCGATGTGGGCAACTTCGCTACACGCGACTGCATCGCCAGGTTGAACCATGCACGACAACGCAAGAACGTTTGCTCCCGTCCCGCCAAACACCGGACGAACAACGACGTCGTGATCGAACAATTCACACATCGCCAACTCAAGTTGCTTCGAATAGTCGTCCGCACCATAGGGCAGCGCATGTCCGTGGTTGGCCCGCTGAACTGCCTCAAGAACCGCCGGGTGAGCGCCAGCCAAGTTGTCGGAGGCAAACTGTCGCTCTGGCGCTCGTGACTGAATCACCCGCTCAGTATCACCGTCGCGCGCCCACCTCACGACCTACAGTTTCGTCATGACAAAAGAAAACCGTACCGACGGCACTGAGCGGGGAACAGACCGTCACCGGGGCCGCCAGCAATGTCTCTGGTGTCATCTACCAGTCATCCAGAGCTCGACTGGAAGGCCCAGAAAATACTGCTCTCAGGCATGCCGCCAGTGGGATTGGGTAACCCGTCAACGATCGGCGGAACTCAGCCTCAGTGAGAAGGAGTTGGTCATCACTCGAGATGCCCTGGACACCCTAAAAGACCGGATCTACGAACTCGCGTGTGCCGTCGAAGACGTCGAAGGAGACCTCGAGCCAGGACTGGATCCAACCCTGCGGGATTACCGCAAAGCACTGGAGTGGGTACTGGAGGCTGCCCGGCCGCTGGTCCGTGAGCCCTTGTTTACTGGTGTTCGCCGATAATGATAGTTATGTAAAGTAAAGTCGCCCCCATACAGACAGGGCAAGAAGGACGCGAGTTGGCTCTGCCCTAGATGGCGAGACGTTGCTCTGACGAGCCGATTTGATGCAACGCTGTATCGACGTCGTGCTTGACACCAGCCAATGGGAGCACATTCAGAACACCCTGACCCTGTCGCATGACGTCGATCAGTTGGTCTCCCTGGCACAACACCACCGACTGCCCGTTGATCACGATGTGTGCTGCCGAAATGTCGCTATCAACGTGTCGACGCATGTACTCGAAGACCTCGCGGACGCTCTCCAACTTGATTCCGGCATCCAACAGGTTCTTGATGACTCGAAGCTCGAGGAGGTCTCGATAGGTATACACCCGACGGGATCCACTGCCCTGTGCGTCGCAGCCGGATGGCCGGACGAGGTTGGTGCGTGCCCAGTAGTCCAACTGGCGGTACGTGATCCCGACGATCTGAGCTGCGGTCTTGCCCCCGAAACCTGTCTGACTCGAGGCTCCCTGTTCCGACGACATCCCCTGCCCCAACGACATCCCGTCAGGCTAAGGGCGTTCCGAGCACCCTGCTACTGGCCAAAATCCTCTGGGCTGATGTTGTTGATGAATTCACGGAAATCGTCGATGATTTCCTCGGTTTCGGCTCCTTCGTTGGCCACGTCACGACCCACCTCGTCCACGAGACTCGCCTGAGCGTAAATCTGCACCCCGGCGCGAATGGCAACTGCCACCCCATCCGACGGACGACAAGACACGATGTACTCCCCTCCATCCAGGGAGAGTTCAGCGAAGTATGTGTGATCTTTCACCTCGGTCAACACCAACTTGTCCACTTGATGCCCAAGCTCACCGATCATGTTCAACATCAAGTCGTGCGTCAATGGACGCTCGGGAACAATTCCCTCGAGCGCATAGTGGATTGCCGAGGCCTCCGGTCCTCCGATGTAAATGGGAATCACCCGACGCTTGCCCGAAGATTCGCGAAGCATCATCACGGGAACACTCGAGGGAACCTCGAGTCGCACACCTTCAAGTTCAAGTTCAACCAACACAGCCGCAGATTATCAATCGGCCGCAGCGCGCCCGTCGGACAACTGTCTGATCAATCGAGCCATCAAGTTCGCCCGGAGGCGCTCACCGAGATCGACGAATTCATCCACCATCTCGAGTGCCTGGACGCGTGACTGCGGATTGCGTTGCCGAAGGTACGGGAGGATCCGCTGCTCGTAGAGATCTGCCTCCCGCTCAACCGTGTGACGGACCGTTTTCAGGTGACGAGCGTCGATACCCAATTCGATGAATCGCGCAGCGATCTCGAGGATCTCCCGATCTGCCGGCGAGAACAACTCCTCCGATCCGATCTTCTTCGGGTTGATCAGACCTGCCGCGAGCACCCCTGCCAGAACCGTCTCGCTTACTTTTGCCTCCGACATCAGCTCTCCCCTGCTCAGGGAGGACGTGTCGTCGGTGACGACCGGACGAGGTGGGGCCTTCTTTGCCGCGGTTGCCTTGGCTGTCGGATGATTCGCCGTCGACTGCGCATTCATGATGCCTCGTGGTGCGGTGGCGTCATATGGACGCACCATTCCGTCACTCGTATCACTGTCTAGACGTGTACGGATCACCTTCAGCGGCAGGTAGTTCTCGCGCTGTTCGCGAAGAATAAACCGCAAGCGTTCGATTTCGGCTTGCGTGAACTTTCGATATCCAGATGCGGTTCTCTCGGGTTCGATCAAACCCTGGCTCTCCAAAAAGCGAATCTTGGAGATCGTGACGTCCGGGAATTCCTCGAGCAATAAACCGAGCACTTCGCCAATCGAGAGATATGTCTTTTCATCCATCATCGGTCATTCACCACGCGCACTAACGAGTACCAATCTCACTGCCGACCATCAAAGAACACCATCCGATATTTACCGATCTGCAGTTCGTCTCCATGACGCAGCGTCCCGGTCTCGATGCGATTTTGATTGATGTACGTGCCGTTCAAGGATCCCATGTCTTGAATCCGATACTCCCCACCATCAACTTCGATCACTGCGTGACGTCTGGACACCGTCACGTCATCGAGACAGATTGCGCTGTCGGGGTGACGACCAAGGTCGACGTTCCTGCTGCGGAGCATGAAGCGCTCGCCTGATCGATCCCCAGAACGCACCACGAGGACACCGGTGCCTTCAGGGATCTGCGCCAAGTCAATTTGCACGTTGTCCTCGTCTCCAAAAGCGTCCTGCATTGGGTCAGCCTTGGGCAGCGAGATGGTTCGCACGACGGGCCTGTCGAGTACTGCCCCGCACGCAGAACAAAAGGCGGACTGAGGAGGGTTCCGGTGCCCGCAGTTGTTGCAGAAAACGTAGGCCGACACGCCCTTTACCGTACTCCCCTCTCGGCACGACCTGTCCTGACAGCAGCACGAACACGTGGCAGGTAATCGATGGCTGTGTACCAACTAAGAATCAGGCCCGGAACACCGAGCACCCAACCCGTCGCCCATGCGGCACCTGCGGTCGGATGGTCCGAGGTGCCAAGTAGCAGGAGCGGTACGGCCATCATCAGGAGGAAGGTGTATCGCTTGCCCAGGGTGGTAACGGGAAAGCGTTTCATCCCGAGCAGCTTCCCGACGACCATCATCAGTCCCACCAGTACCTCTCGTATGAGAATCAGACCGACGAACCAGTCTGGGACGCCAGGGTGCACGATCACCGAAACCGACGCGACGACAAAGAGCACACGATCGACCGTGGGATCAAAGATCGCCCCAAATTCCGACTCCTGATCGAATCGCCGGGCCACCAAGCCATCCACCCAGTCGGTCATGCCCAGTATGCCGAGCAGCAACGCCGCGCCAGCAACCGACTCGTCAACGAACAACATCCAAAGAAACAGCGGAAGACAACTCAGCCGAATGAACGTGAGCAGGTTCGGAATCGTCATCACTCGCACGGCGCTGACTGTAGCGACGTCCACTACTCTTCGAACCGTGTCGAGCATCTTTACCCGGATCATCAAAGGGGAACTTCCCGCGCACCTCGTACATCGGGATGAGACGTGCATCAGTTTCCTGTCCATCAATCCCCTCGCACCAGGACACACGCTTGTCGTTCCGATTCGCGAAGTCGACCACTGGACCGATCTCGACGACGACGAAGCTACTCATCTCATGCTTGTGGCAAAGCAGATCGGCCGAGCTCAGCAGACGGTGTTTGCTCCTCAACGCGTGGGGTTGATCGTCGCCGGTTACGAGGTACCTCACTGCCACATCCATGTGGTGCCCACCACGTCGATGCGACAACTCGACTTTGCCAATGCGGCAACAAAAGTCGACCACGAAGAGCTCGCACGTCATGCTGGCGCCCTGCGCGACGCGCTCTCCTGAGCCGAATCTAAAAGAGGGTGTCGGGTAAGTCCGGCTCGAGCAGACGCGGCGAGTTGTTGCGAACGCTGTTGACTTCGTGGCTCGCTTGGGAGGACTGGAGCGCGATCTCGCTGGCCCCGAGAATTACCTCGAGGTTGGGAGCGTTGGACTCTCCGAGCCACTCCCCTACACCCCGCTGATCCAGTAAGAGCGGCATCCGATCATGAATGTGCCCGATTGACGAGTTCGCTGATTGGGTCAACATGACGCAGCGACGTTCGTCCCGTTCACGCGACAAGAGACCAGCTGCAGCCATCATCGAGTGATGCCGGAGCGACGACCCTTCTTCAGCAGAGATGAAAAACGGATGCTTTCCCTTGCCAAGACCAAGACGAGATTTGGTCTCTTCATTGGTCAACCATTCGTAGTAGCCAGACAAGGGAATTACGCAACGTCCCCCCGTCGTAAAACGCCGAAAGGTTGGTTTCTCAAATACGGATTCGACCCGTGCATTGATCACCAAAGAATTCTGACCCTTCCACGGAGCAAGAAAACCCCACACCGCGTCCTCGACAACTCGATGATTCGAGCCGACGACGACGGGCACTAGATGCGATGGCGCAACGTTGTATGACGGAGAAAACGGTCGAGACGTCAAGTCCATCGAAACTGAGAAGGCGGACATAATCTCCTTCGTGCCAGGAACACGCACGAACCTTCCACACATGATCGGCTACCAGGGACGCATGCCATCGGCAAACAACACCACCAGAATCGGCGTGGTCACCAATCCGGGCAACATCGAGCCGAGGCGAATCTTGGCGACCTCCAAGAGGTTCAGCCCGATTCCCATCACAGCGATTCCGCCGACCGCATACAACTCAAGTTCAACTCGAGGCACAAGGAGATCGTCCAATCCCGTCCCAAAGAGAGTGAGAACGCCCTGCACAACAAAAACACTCACCGCACTGAAGATGGCGCCAACCCCGTAAAGCGACCCAAATATCACACTCATGAAGCCATCCAACGATGCCTTGATCATGTACAACCGCGGTACGCCGCCCGAGGCATCCTCGATTGCACCGAGCACCGTCAACGGGCCGACACAGAACAGCAGGCTCGCCGTAGCAAAGCCCTTGACAAACGAGGACCCTTCCGCCTTCGATGCGAATCGGCGCTGCAAGGCCGAACCCAGAGACTCCAGTGCTTCGTCGATCTTCAGCATCTCTCCGATGATCACACCGAGAACCATTCCGAGCAACGGAAAGATCACGTTGTCCGTGCGCAAGAGATCCGACAGTCCGATGGACAACGTCACCAAACCAATCACCTTGACCACGGAATCCCGCACTCGTTCCGGAACTCGCGCTCCGTAACGAACTCCGATCACACCACCCAGCGCAACGGTGAAGGTGTTGACAAGCGTTCCTAGTCCGATCACCCGAACAGGCTATTCATGGGAATCCGAGACGGATAACTATCGATTGGTCGGGCTGGCGGGATTTGAACCCACGACCTCTTGTCCCCCAGACAAGCGCGCTAACCAAGCTGCGCTACAGCCCGTAGCGCTCGAAGCCTACCGTCGTTCAGCGGAACAGGTCGATGAACCGCCACCCGAGATACAACACAAGAAGTGTGACCAACAATTTGAAGTGCCACGGGACCTTTTCATCCGCGTCAGTGAGCCCCTTCAGATCAAGATTCTTTGCCGTTACCAAACCGACACTTCGACCACAGTTTGGACACGTGCCGTCTTCCCGCACTCCCGAAGGCGCAAAATACCGCGAACACTCCTCGCACCACGGCACGACTATTCCGTCCTACGACGCACGCGCATCTTGATGGGCGTGCTCCCAAAACCGAAGCGCTCACGAAGCACTCGCTCCAGGTATCTCAAGTAGTGCTGGCTCAATTCTCTGTTCACGAACAATGTGAATGTGGGTGGATCAGTGGCGCCCTGCAACGCATATAAAACGCGAGCGCCGGCCCCAGCCGGTTGTCGCTGCTGGGCTTCCGCAAGTACACGGTTCACATCTGTCGTGGCAACGCGTTTGCGATAGCCACTGATGCTCTCGCGAATGAGTGGCAATAATCGGTGAACCCCGCGTCCGGTCAAGGCGGAAAGTCTCACGATCGGTGAATCACCGATGAAATAGAGCTTGCGGGTCAAGTCGGCGTCAACCTGATCCTTTTGCTCATCGTCCAGCGCATCCCACTTGTTCAGTACGACCAACAAAGGACTTCCCGACGCATCAATACGCTCCGCGAGTCTTTGGTCCTGTGCCGTGATGCCTTCTTGTGCATCGATCACGAGGAGGGCAACATCCGATTCGTCAACAGCGCGCAGCGCACGCACGAAGGAGTAATACTCGGCAGATTCGTCCACCTTGCTTTTGCGACGCATGCCGGCCGTGTCGACGAAAACGATCCTGCCGTCGTCAGTCTCGACAATGGTGTCGATCGCATCACGAGTGGTCCCTGGCATGTCATGTGTGATTGATCGGTCTTCGCCAACCAACCGATTGAACAACGTGCTCTTGCCCACGTTCGGGCGGCCGACAATCGCCACCCGTGGCGCATCGTCGCGAGGTTCCGACTCGGGTATCACCTCGTCGTCGGCGGCATCAACACGCTCAAGAATTTCATCCAGGAGGTCGCCGGATTTTCTTCCGTGGAGAGCCGAAACTGGGCTCGGCTCTCCGAACCCGAGTTGCATGAACTCCCAACTGTCTGGTTCGCGTTTGTCAGAATCAACTTTGTTCGTGATCACCATCACGGGACGCCCTGCTCGCCTCAGCCAGGCGGCAATCAATTCATCGTCATCGGTCATTCCTACCTGCGAATCAACGACGAAGAGCACCAGGTCGGCTTCTGAAGCTGCCTGCTCGACCTGACGAGAAACCTTGTCGTCCAGAGGTGTCCCCACGGGCATCCAGCCACCCGTGTCGACGAGCAAGAACCGACGACCGGTCCACTCCACTTCGCGTTCGAAACGGTCTCTCGTGACACCGGGCTGATCCTCGACGATCGCGACTTGTGAGCCCAAGAAGCGATTGAACAGTGTGCTCTTGCCCACGTTCGGGCGGCCGACGATGACCACTCGGGGCAGTTGTTTCACCGTCTTGAGGCTAACGACACAGCACCGCCGGTCACGGCACATCTAGATTGAACACGAGATGCACGCTGTTGAACAGGTTGAATCGGTTATTTTGGCGGCTCCCCGCGGCTTCTGCGCCGGCGTCGAAATGGCGATTAAGGCATTGGCATGGATGGTTCGCACTTTCGAGGCACCGGTGTACTGCTATCACGAGATCGTCCACAACAAGATGGTCGTCGAGCGTTTTGCGCGACTCGGCGTCGTCTTCGTGGACGACATCGCCGACGTACCCTCTGGATCTCCGATCATGTTGTCAGCGCACGGCTCTGCTCCCGAAGTGGTCATGTCGGCACGTGAACGTGGGAGCTTTTTGGTCGACTCAGTCTGTCCTCTCGTTACCAAGGTGCACCACGAAGTAAAGACGAGAGCCGCCAAGGGTTACCGGGTGATCTACGTGGGTCATGAAGGCCACGAGGAAGCTGTAGGCACCATGGCAGTTGCTCCACAAGCAATTTCCCGAGTGGAATCCGTTGCTGAAGTAGACGCCCTACCTGAGTTTGCCGAGCCGGTCGCACTCCTCGCCCAAACGACACTTTCACACCGCGACTGGAGTGATGTTGCAATTCGAGTACGGGAACGATTTCCCGAAGTCTGGACCCCTGGTCGAAGCGACCTTTGTTTTGCTACAACAAACAGACAATCGGCACTGGAAGCGATTTCTCAGGATTGTGATGAGATTGTCGTCATTGGATCCGCCAATTCTTCGAACACGCTTGCTCTCGAGAAGTTGGCCAAGGCATCGGGCGCTAGGCGCGTCAGTCGAGTAAATAGCCCTGACGAGTTACCAAATGATGTCGCAGGAAGGGTTGGCGTCACTGCTGGTGCCTCTGCTCCAGAGGAACTGGTCGCTGCAGTAATCGCCAGACTGCAACCGAAGAAGGAGGTTTCCGAGGTGCGCACCACCGAAGAAGATGAGTATTTCCCTCCGCCCCGCAACATTCGCCAACTACAGAACGCGATGGAACGAGCCATTACTGCGCTCGTTGGCGGACCATCAATCCGCGAAACCTTCGACGACCGCTATCTGACCGCCAGTTCAGTACTGGAAATGCTCTCCAACTAGTTGCGAGGCACCTTGCTCCACGGCACTTCCCGGTCCACGCGCACATCGCCGGGCAGACCCAGCACACGCTCGCCAAGAATGTTCTTCATGACTTCTGTGGTGCCACCCTCGATGCTGTTGGCGCGAGAACGCAGGAACGACTTGGGAACATTGTCAAACGACATCGCCGTCTTCGGACGAACCATTTCATAACTGCCGTAGAGCAAACCTTGCGCGCCCATGAGGTCGATGCAGAACTCGTAGATGACCTTGTTGAGATTGGCGCTCTCCATCTTGCCGATCGATCCTTCAGGACCGGGAGTTCCTGCCTTGCGCAATTGCCCAGCGCGGATGTTGGTCAAGCGGAGCACCTCTGCCCGACTCCACAAGGACATCAGACGGTCACGCTTGTCGACGGTCTTCTCGTGAGCTGCAAGACCGGACCAGATCTTCATTGCATCGCGAATAGGCCCCGATCCTTTCTGCGGGATGGCGCCACCAATGGCGACACGCTCGTTCATTAGCGTCGTCAAACTCACTCTCCAACCATCGCCCGTCGCGCCGAGAGTCTCGGCAACGGGAACTCGCACGTCGGTGAAGTACACCTCATTGAATTCGGCCTCGCCTGTCATTTGGCGAAGTGGTCGGACTTCGACTCCTGGCGCCTTCATGTCGACGACCATGGCGGTGAGACCCGCGTGCTTGGGCAGATCTGGATTCGTTCGCACGACCAACAGTCCCCAGCGGGAGAGGTGTGCCAAGGTCGTCCACACCTTCTGTCCATTCACCACCCACTCTTCGCCATCTTGCACACCACGGGCTGACAAACCGGCGAAGTCCGACCCCGAGCCCGGTTCCGAGAACAGCTGACACCACACTTCCTCGCCGGTGAAAAGTGGACGCAGGTAGCGCTGTTTTTGCTCGGATGAACCCCATTCCACGACGGTTGGTCCGCACATGCCGTAACCAATTGGATTACGTGCGTAAGAATTCGGTCCTCCCTGACGCTGGATCTGTTCGTTAATCACCTTTTGATGACGAGGAGAAAAACCCAGTCCACCCAAACCCTCGGGAAAGTGCACCCAAGCGAGACCAGCATCGTACTGCGCGCCAAGAAATTGCACGGGGTCCGTTGACTTGGCGGGAAAACGATTGAGCAATTCATTGAGCCGTCGCTCGACTTCTTTCAGCTGATCTTCCATGCCCACGAAGTTAGTTGGTCTCGCGCATCAATCTCGCAAATTCGCCCCGCTCGGCAACTTCCACACCTGGGAATAAAGCACGAAGCGCCATCACCTTGCGCAATTGGGTCACATCCGATTTGCGACGATAGATCGACTTCAGATTGTTCAGCATCCGAAAAATCTGCTGCGCAGTGCCTATCGGAGCGAGAAAGTCGGGGGTCCAATCGCCGAGTCCAGTGAGCCGTTGATACAGCGAACGACACCCGCCTTCATCGAGCTCGATGCCCCCATGAAACACGTCGAAGAATGTGTCGGGGTTCGCCCCATCCTGCAGCAGAACATGTCCGGGCATCCCGATCACGTTCAGCGAGAAACCACTTTGCAATGCGACTTCCGATCCAATCACCGCCAAAGTCAGGGGTATTCCCCTTCGACGCTCAATAACCAGATGAATGAAGCTGTTGCTCGGGTCGTCGTACGATTCGGAGTCACCCCGCAGAGACATCGAACTCTGGGGCGAAAACAGAAAATTAACCATGGCCGAAGGCGACTGCCCATCGGCGAGTCGACTTACCGCGGAAATCGCACGGGCCCCCTCCCCCCGCTCAGCACCAAGCACGAGCCTCGCCACGAGATCAAACGCCTCGATCCTGTCCCACGGCCTTGCCCCCTCGACAAATTCACGCATGAGCCGAAGTTCTTCCACCGCCTAAGCGTAAATGGCAACGAGTGGCAGGTGACTAGTTGGGGCTTGTACCGTTTGGCTATGTACCCCGGCCACATAGCCGAGACCACGCCCAACAAAGTCGCGGTGATGATGAGCGACGGCCGGGGTGTTTACACCTACGCCGAGCTTGATCGGGCAGCAAATCGCGTTTCCCAAATGTTGCGATCAGCCGGTCTTGAGGTTGGGGACAATGTCGCAATCTGCATGGAAAACCACCCTCGATTCTTCGAGCTGATTTGGGGTTGCCACTATGCGGGTCTTGTCTACACCGCGTGCTCAAGTCGACTGACATCCGACGAGCTCGCTTACATCATCAACGACTGCGGCGCGAAGGCGTTTATAACTACTCGCCATCTTGCAGATCAAGCGGCAGCAGTATCTGCACAGATTCACAATGTGAACATACGCCTCATGGTCGACGAGGCAATCGACGGCTACGACTCCTTCGAAGATTCCATCACTGGTCATAGCGACGAGCCCCTCGCGGATCGAATCGACGGCGCCGACATGCTGTATTCAAGTGGAACCACAGGCCGCCCCAAAGGCGTCAGTCTGGGCACTCCTTCCAACCCTCTCGGCACGCCGACGGCCCTGTCGATGTTGGGTCAGTTTCTGCTCGGCATGACGAACGAAACCGTCTACCTGTCGCCCGCACCCCTCTACCACGCTGCACCTCTGCGCTGGAACATGACGATTCATCGACTTGGTGGAACATCCGTGATCATGGAGCATTTTGATCCCCTTGAGTTCCTGGGCGCAGTACAAAAGCATCGCATCACCCATACACAGACGGTGCCCACCATGTTTGTCCGCATGCTCAAACTTCCCGAGACGGACCGACAACGCTTCGATCTCTCGAGTTTGCAGTGCGTTTTTCATGCTGCTGCTCCTTGCCCGAAGGACGTCAAACTGCAGATGATCGATTGGATGGGTCCAATCGTTCATGAGTACTACGCAGGTAGCGAAGGCAACGGATTCGTGTACTGCAATAGCGAACAGTGGTTGGCACACCAGGGCACCGTTGGGCAGGCTCTCAACTCGACCATCCACATCCTTGATGATGACGGCAACGAAGTATCACCCGGCGAGATCGGAACGGTGTATTTCGAATCGTCGTCGAACTTCTCGTATCACAATGACGAAGAGAAGACGAAGGCATCCCGAGACCCACTCGGTCGAGGATGGACGACTCTGGGCGACATCGGCTACGTAGACGCGGACAATTTCTTGTACCTCACGGATCGGAAGGCGTTCATGATCATCGCCGGCGGCGTGAACATCTATCCCCAGGAGTCAGAGAACGTGCTGATAAACCACCCGCGAGTCGTCGATGTCGCCGTCTTCGGGATCCCCCACCCCGAATTCGGCGAACAAGTTAAGGCCGTTGTCCAGCCCTCGGTGATGCCCCAGACCGATCACGAGCGCGCAGCCCTGGAGAAGGAACTCATCGAGTTCTGTCGCGCTTCACTCGCCGATTACAAGTGTCCGCGAAGCGTGGACTTCCGGCCTGAGCTACCACGCCATCCCACTGGCAAGCTCTACAAGCGGTTGCTCAAAGACGAGTACTGGACGGGACTGGGCCGCTCCATTTAGCCCCCTCGTGCATCCCTATCTCGACTTCCCAGGGCCACTTGCCTTCGCCCACCGCGGCGGCGCAGGAGTGCATCCCGAAAACACGATGTCGGCGTTCGCCCATGCTGTGGGATTGGGTTATCGGTACCTCGAAACGGACGTGCACGCGACGAAAGACGGCGTCTTGCTGGCTTTCCACGACGAAGACTTGCTGCGAACCTGCGGTGTTGACGTCAAAATCGGCGACATCACCTTCGCAGAATCGCAACAGATCAAGGTTCATGACTCCGAGCACATCCCCACATTGAGAGAGCTTCTGGAAACATGGCCGGAAATCCGACTGAACATCGACTGCAAGGCCGACTCTGCTCTCGAACCCCTCGTTCATGTGCTCGGCCATGCCCAAGTTCGACAGCGCACCTGCATCGGATCATTCAGCGATCGTCGCCTTCGACATCTTCGAACGCTTTTCGGCGAGGATCTGTGCACGAGCATGGGCCCACGCGAAGTTGCCCAAACGAGACTCGCTTCGTACGTACCGCGGACACCATTTTCGACATCGGCACATGCGGCCCAGGTTCCCCCGAATCAGGGGCCCATTCCACTTGTTGACCGACGTTTCGTCGACTTCTGTCATCAACGAAACATCCATGTTCATGTTTGGACGATCGATGATCCGTCAACCATGCATGACCTTCTTGATTTGGGAGTCGACGGCATCATGACCGATCAGCCCGAGACACTTCGCGGCGTGTTACAAGAGCGTGGCGCTTGGTGAGCCAGGCCCTGAACCTGAAAGGCGTCAGTAAAGGCTGGCCAAGTGGAGAGACAGCTCTCCAGGATGTTGACCTTGCGTTGGCATCGGGTGAATTCGTTTCGATCGTTGGACCGAGCGGCTGCGGTAAATCGACTTTGCTGCGAATCGTCGCTGGGCTCGATACGCCTACGTCGGGCGAAGTCTCAGTGAAAGCACAGACGACCGAGTTCGTGTTTCAGGATCCCACACTCCTGCCTTGGCTGACGGTGCTGGAGAACGTCTCATTACCTCTCGTATTGGCCGGAGAACGAAACGACGACGTGGCACGTTCTTCGCTCAGTGAAGTTGGATTGGCCGCAGACATCGACAAACTGCCCAGAGAACTCTCGGGCGGTATGAAAATGCGTACATCTGTCGCCCGTGCGTTGGTCACCAAACCAGACCTGTTTCTCCTCGACGAGCCATTTTCCGCAGTCGACGAACTACGCCGAGAAGATCTCAATCGCATGCTCTTGTCACTGCATGATCAACGTCGCTTCGCCTGCTTACTCGTCACCCATTCCGTCAATGAGGCCGTTCTTCTGGGCGACCGTGTTCTGTTGATGTCGAATAACCCCGGTCGAATGGCAGCCGAGGTTCACATTCCCATCCCGCGTTCCGAGCGTTTTGAGCGACGCTTTGATCAGGATTTCGTTTCTCTCACTCGAGCGGTAGCAATGGCGCTGCGAGGCTCATCATTATGAGCCGAAAAGGGTTCGCTCCCATCGCCCTCGTGGGCGCCATGTTTATTGCTTCTTGGTACGCATTGGCCTACCTGCTTCCCAATAACTTCGCCACGGCCACCAACAAGCCGCTGATCATCCCTCCCCCTCACCGACTCTTCGAAGACATGAATTTGATCTTGTGGTCCCGTCTCGGACGAGCGGTCACGATCACCGCGCTCACGAGTATCACTGGCCTCCTGATTTCGATGGTTCTTGGCGTGCTGCTGGGGATCCTGATGCATCGAAGGCGATGGGTGGAGCATGCGTTCTGGCCTTACCTGATTGCGCTTCAGGTAACCCCGATTATCGCCCTCGTACCACTGATCATCCGCATCGTCGGTTCAAACTTCGCCTCACGGGCACTCGTCACCGTGATCATTACCTTCTTCCCGATCGTCTCCAATACCTTGTTTGGCTTCAGACAGATAGATCGAAGGCTGCATGACTATTTCACCCTGCATCGTGCCAGCAAGACCCAGCGTCTTCTTCGGCTGGAACTTCCCGCCGCCTCCCCCGCAATGTTTGCCGGATTCCGGGTCTCCGCGGGGCTCGCGGTCATCGGAGCAATTGTCGGCGACTTCTTTTTCACTCGCGGAGACCCCGGTCTAGGCAAGTTGATCAGTCTGTTCTTCCTCAACAATCAGGCAGGGCCGATGTTCATCACCGCGATCACCGCGTCCCTGCTTGGTTTCATCCTCTTTGTTACATTCGGAGTACTCAATTCATTGGCTGTTGGGTGGTGGCAGGAGGGTTCCTCTCAATCCTGACGGCCCGTTGAAAGGAAACAATGAAGACTCGTCTCGCGCTGGTGGCTTTGCTTGCTCTCTCTGCTTGTGGCGGTGATGAAGCAGCGACACAATCGACATCCGTCAGCAATTCTGACGCTGCTTCACTTGCCGAAGTGTGCCCAGGCACGATCGTCTTCCAAACCGATTGGTTTCCCCAAGCAGAACACGGCGGACTCTACGAGTTGGTCGGTGATGACTATGCCGTCTCGAAGGATCTCGGCGTCACATCCGGAACAATGGTGCTGAGCGGAGAAGACCTCGGTGTCAGCGTCGAGATTCGCGCTGGTGGTCCGTTCATTCAGTCTCCGGTGGTGACGCAGATGTATCAGGATGATGCAATCACCATGGGCTACGTGGGCAACGATGTGGCCGTCGCTCGCTATGCCGATGCGCCAACCGTCGCTGTGTTCAACGCCTTGAATGTCAATCCACAGGTAGTTCTCTGGGACAAGGCTCGTCACCCCGAAGCAAAAACCCTTGAAGATGTGGTGCCAAATGTGGATGCGGTCTACGTGTTCGGTGAACCGTCGTGGGTGAAGTACCTCGTCGGTCAAGGAAAACTCGACCCCAACAAGGTCGACTCGAGCTACCAAGGCAACTTGATTCTCGCCACGGAAAACGTTGCTCACCAGGGTTTCTTGACTTCGGAGCCGTTTTCGTACCGCAACCTGGAGAGTGGTCCAATCGAGACGGGAAGCGTTCTCATCCACGACCTTGGCTGGACCAGCTATCCGCAGAACTTGGCTGTTCGCAAAGATCGACTAGAGGAACTTTCCCCGTGTTTGGAGCGACTCGTGCCCGTCCTTCAGCAAGCTCAGTTGAATTACTTGGCGGCGCCGGAGCGAGCCAACGCGATCATCGTTGATGCGGTGGCGACATTCGATAGTTACTGGCAACAGTCGGTCGAATCCACGGCCTATTCGGCTTCGACACAACTTTCCGCAGGAATAATCGGAAACGGAGACAGCGCAACTTTCGGAGACCTCGAAGAGGCTCGGGTAAACGACTTCATTGCCAAGGTCACCCCGATCCTTCGTGATTCAGGAATCGAAGTTCCTGATGTGACCGCAGCTGACATCGTCGACAACTCGTTTCTCGATCCCGAAATCAGTTTCGGAAACTGACGATCAGGCGTCCCGCACGCTCCATTTGCGCTTAGCCACTGGCTCCTGGTCGCTCCAGGGGAAGTTGATCCATTTGTCTGTGTGACGCCACACGTAGTCGCACTTGACAATGGATTGGGATTTCTCGTACAACACGGCCAATCGCGAATCAGCCAGCTGTCCCTTACAGAACTCCAAGACGTGATTCAGGGTGTGACCAGTATCGGCCACATCATCGACAATCAGCACTTTGGAGTCCTTGAGATCGACGAGACTCGGCACAGGCGGAAGGATCATTGGCACGGCTAGGCGCTCGTTCACGCCCGTGTAGAACTCGACATTCATCGTGTAGGTGTTCTTGACCGACAGCGCGTAGCCCAGCGCTCCGGCAGTCAGGAGTCCTCCACGCGCGATTGCCAGGATGATGTCTGGTTCGTATCCGCTTTCCGCTACCTGAATCGCCAGTTCCCTACTGGCCGACCCGAATGACTCCCACGTCATGATTTCGCGATCTTCGGACACTTTTTCTCCTTCGTTCTTGGCAGCGAATCTAGTTGATTCCCAACGAGACGCGTCGTCAGATCAATACGGACAGTGCCGACATCCACTCTCGCAGCAATAGGCGCGAGTACGCAATGCCTCGGCAGTCATCACCGAAAGTCCGCTCACGGGATCGCGATAGCACGGAAGCCCCTTCGCGCATGCCTCAGCATGACGCTTGGAAGCTTCTTTGAAGGAGGGGTGCGACTCGGAAAAGTTCCTACCCAGGCCAAGATTCATTGGCTCAGTCCCATGTCAGCGAAGTAACTCGGCCACGACTTAGCGACGACGCGGGAATCGCTGATGACAGTGCCTTCGGCATTCCACCCAAGCAATGACAACGCCATGGCCAGGCGATGATCATGGTGAGGATCCACACTTGCCGAAGTCAACGGACCGCCGACAATGTCGAGGCCATCTGCATCCTCGCGAACTTCTACGCCAAAACGGCGCAATTCCTTTGCAAGGTCAGCAATTCGGTCGCTCTCCTTTTGTCGAATGAAACCCACTCCTCGAATGCGCGTGGTTCCCCGTGCTGTGGCCGCCACGGCGGCAATTGTCGGGACGAGATCCGATGAATCCCGCAAATCGACATCAACTGCAATTAGAGCGGACGAGGGGTCACGTCGAACGACGATGTCGTCCCCGACGTCCTCAACAGAGCAGCCCATTCGGCGCAGAATCGCGAACACCACTCGATCGGATTGCAGACGAACCGTTGCCCCTTGCGATATACGCGCAGAACCACCGGCGATTGCCGCGAATGCGGCTGGGTAGGAGGCCGACGACGCATCTGGTTCGATGTCGAGATTGGTCGCTCGATACTCGCCTTCGGCAACGTCGATCACTCGTCCGTCAATCGCCACGCGAGCGCCGAAGTGAGTCATGAGCGATCCCGTCATTTCGATGTAAGAGGCCGACACGACTTCACCAGTCAGTTCGATCCGTAGACCACCAGACAAGAACGGACCAATCATCATCAGAGCGGAGACGAACTGACTCGATACCGAGCCATTCATCGACACCGTTCCACCTCGTAGATCTCCTCGCGAGACCGAAATCGGTAGACCAGGACCTCCCTCCACGTTCGCGCCAAGGTGGCGAATGGCCTCGACCAATTCGGCGAAAGGACGTTCACGCAACCGTCCCTCTCCGGAGATCGTCGTTCGACCATGTCGTAGTGCCGACAAAGCGATCAGGAATCGAGACGTCGTTCCCGCCAAACGAGCATCGAGCTCGAGGTTCTCCGTTCCGTTGATGTCGAGCGGCCCCGTTACATGAATGGACCCCGCAGACTCCTCTACCAGGATGCCCAAGCTGCGAAGTGCTCCCTTCATCGCCGCCACGTCGTCACCATCGGGGACATTGCTCAGGGAGCTTCTCCCTGGGGACAATGCGGCAATGACCAGCGTGCGGTTGGCGATCGACTTGGAGCCGGGCACCACCACGTCGATATCGATGGGACCACCAGATCGCACCACCACGCTTTGGCTGGCACGCCAACCGTTCATGGCGCCACCCGTATCACCGAACACTCAACATCCATCGAGTTCAAATGAACGTCTGCACCACAGGTTTGAATCCCCGCGCAATGAGACCCCCGCGAAGCAAGTCACGAGCTGCCAACTCCACGATCAGGACCAACACGCCCTGGTTCCCCTCAGCCGAGT
>Ga0129336_10000298_pt1 | contig 28313 bp, 47 predicted proteins | sample CPB6_02_DNA_FD_96878 | JGI IMG/M metagenome (GOLD analysis project Ga0129336, IMG submission 96878) | Freshwater to marine salinity gradient microbial communities from Chesapeake Bay, USA - CPBay_Sum_0.6_0.2_DNA | ecosystem: Environmental > Aquatic > Marine > Coastal | place: USA: Chesapeake... | reverse complement strand
GCAATCATACCAGGACCAGATAGTTTGAATGTAATTGAATCAGTAATTGACTCAAGAATATCGGCTTTAGAGGCGCCGTATGCCTGCAACTCCCACGCTAAATCACTCATTATGTATTCTCCATGAATATTGCACTATAAACTGACTCACGAACAGCGGTATCACTTGCTTCGTGTAGACCACGAACGGTAGAGATATCTTCTAGAATTTCGATAACTTCACCAACCGACCAACCAAGTTCTTTCGCAGCAATCACAACACCACCGACTACTTGATTACCGTAGTCTGTAAACATTCCGTAATTCATCATGTTCTCCATTATCTAAACACAATCAAAGCCAACAGAACACTATTGAAAAAGAAACCAACAGCATTACTTATTATGTATAACCTATCGTTTCTGCCTATCGCACGAATCAAAAACAAAAACAAACCAGCCCACACCATCAAAACCATACTAAGAGGAGGAAGTCTATCGTTATACCCTAGAATCACACCCAAACTAGTAGGAAGAGTAGCAGCATGAATCAACACCATACCAACCCAGCCACACAACTCACTTATATCAAATCTGTCAACAATATTTCTCATTTCTTATCTCTCTTTCACATCACATTGATATAGTATCAAAGAGCGGTAAGATTGTCAAGCATTATCTGCTAGGTGCCTGCCTTTTTCTCCACAATGATTTCTTTTTGGCAACTTTTTGTTCCATTTTAGTAACTTTCTTGTTGTTTATTTGATAACATTTGCTTGCCTGAGTAGCCGGACTTGGTCATCAGGTGTCACAAAGATTCTGGCACGAAAAACACAGCCACCTGTTGTCATATCATTCTGTTTTGTAAACTCAACACACTTTGACCGCATCATTTCCTCAGCCAATTGACGTACCAGTTCCTTTTTTATCATCTCTTCAGTATCAATGGTAGCAGTCGCAGCTAATATGTCATGTGACGAAATTATTTTTTGTGCTTGAATGCATTTGCCTTGAATTGTTTCCAGAGGCGTTACTGATACATTATTGTGTACAGCACTAATTGAATGTGTACTATCTTTAATCCAAAGATCATTTACATTTATACCTGTAATGCCCGTAAATGTGCCAGAATTACTCATTACAATAATCCCTCTTTAGTTTGTGGTGGTGACAATGGCTCTGCATCAGACTTTCGATATTCGTAGATAGGTTCATCGGGTACGGTATAAGGAAAAGTTACAGGCACACGACTATCTCTGCTTGTATAGTATGATTTGAATTGCTCACCAGTTTCTTCATCACGAAGCCATTCCCAAAATACTTTCCCATCAATATCATAAACTTCTCCGGTGTCACCCTCTTTGAAGATTGAACTGCATCGTTTGTTTTGAAAATGAGGATAGCCACTTATTCGTGTTACTTCTGTCCATTCATCATCTTCACCCGTCAATGGTGACAACGGCTTGAAGTTCAATAGTTTTTTGAGGCATTGTAATGCATAGTTGCCAGAGAAACCAGAATGTCCTTCATCTGCAAACTCTTTGACCATGTGCAGCAAATGCTTTCGCATCATGCCATTCATGTCACCATCATCGGTCATACCAATGCGGTCTAATTCATTTTCAGCATAAGATACTAGGCTCAATTGTATTCTCCTTTTTCATTTTTCATTGCCGGTTTTCTACGCAATAAACGCCACACTTTATATTGCCATGAATACCATGTGTGACGAATGCCTACGATAATTCTAAGATAGGGAAGAATAGCCCCAACATAAATGCCATTATGTGGATCAATCTCAGCATCAACTCCGATGGCGAAATGTTCCATAGTCCAACAGTGTAACAAGAGCCAGTGTAGATGCCAATTGTTTGCATTGTATTCATCACCAGGACGATACTGAAAACGGGGAACAAGAGGACAAGCATCATTACACCATAATTTATGTAAGGGATAGTATTCCCACCAATATTTTTCTCTCTTTGCTTTTGCTTCACTCATAATATATTCTCCGTTAGTGTTTGGTCCGGCGTACAGGAATCGAACCCATATTCACGGTGTAGAAGACCGTTGTATTATCCATTATACGAACGCCAGTTGTTTGGTGGGCCCCCTCGGACTTGAACCGAGACAGTACAAATTATGAGTTTGCTGCAATAACCAATTATGCTAAAGGCCCATTGTTTGGTACGAGCGGAGGGACTTGAACCCTCAATCCCGAAGGCGGCAGATTTTAAGTCTGCTGTGTATACCGTTCCACCACACTCGCATTATTACTTTTCATCTTTCTCAATATCGTTCAATAGATATTTTGCAGTCGTATCAATTACTTCTTGCGACCACATCTCTTCACCATCCAATAGTGGTATATCGTATTCTGGTGCCATCCACGGCTTATTTGTATTTGCCTTCAAAGTATTCATTTGCTTTTATCTTTGCCTCTTCCATTGTTTCTGCTAGAACTTTTACCCATGCTTTATCTCCTGCAATATTCATATCGTATGGTACTTCACCATAGAATTGAAAGTCATCTGGTACGCTTACTTCAACTTCGTATTCTGTTAGATGTTTGATTCGATTCATAATCGCATTGAATTCATCCTGCACCATGATTTGATTCTCCATATTTTGTATAAACCAACCTCTTCACTTCATCTGCTCTTTGTTTAGAGTTTCTTGCACCCATAACAACATACACTTGATAATGTTTTTCGTTGTTGATTGTTTTCTCAACCATAATTGCTACGCAAAATCCAGCTGGGTTTGTATAGCCAGTTTTACTTACTTGTACACCATCAACTTGTGATAGAATCAATCGATTGGTGTTACTGAGTACAACTTTTCTCTGTTTCTTTTTACTTTGTGTGAAAATGTATGCTTCTTTTTTTGTTGATATCTCTCTGATCTCATGATAAAGAGCCGCTGCCATAACCATTATCGTAATATCACGTGCAGTGCTTACATTCTTACTACTCAGACCAGATGGATCATCAAAATGTGTATCTTTCATTCCTAAACTTTTAGCACGTATATTCATTTCGTTTAGAAATGCTTCACGACCACCAGGATAATCATGTGCAAACGATTCTGCTGCACCATTATCGCTTTTCACCAATAATGCATGAAACAACTCCTCACGTGTATATTCACGCAATGGTAAATGTGAGCCAGATTTTCTGCTCAACATTATCTTATGGTCCATATTGTCATCATAATCCAATGCGACCATTGCAGTCATCAACTTAGTAATACTAGCTAATGCACGAATCTCTTCGGCATTTGTTGCACATAAAACTTTACTCTCAGTTACATCAGTAATCATTACAGATACATTTCTCTGAGGGATATTATAGACTGCGTGTTTTTTATACCTATTCTTTGCTTCCGCAGATGCAAAAACCAAAAAGAACAGAATGCCAAATACAACAATCCACTCAACAATAGTAAAATGTTTATATGGTCTATTGTCTTTCATTGTGTGAATATTGTAAAGAAGGTTGGTAAAAGAACAACAAGAAACAAAAGCAAAACATAAGCTAAAATTTGTTTGTATACTAAGTCCATATCTGTCTCCTTGACAGTGGACTCTACAAATTATCTTAGTCCACTGACTGCTTTGTTGATGGCGGTTTCATAACTCTCACATAATTCACGATAATATTGTGCTTCATTCCATGCATGGAAAAGGTGAAACTTGGTTTCTTCAAGTAACGAAAGAATCGCCACTTGTTTTTCTGGATTGCCTCTTTTGATTAGACCTATCAAAATATCTAACTTATCAATAACGGTAATGCTTTCAATTTCATCATCATGCATTTCGTCATCGTCATCAATCATTTTTCGCCCTTTTCAAGCAAAGTGATTGCGTCTTTTGTATATCTAATTTCTTTATTGAGGGCATCTCTTGCTTCATGTAACTCCATAAGTTTAGCCCGAAGTCTATCTAGTTCAATAGATTTTTCGGGTTTATATTTCGGCGTAAATGTATATATGTCAGCCATATTCAAATTATAGACTGTAAGAACTACATTGTCAATATCTATTTATTACCACTTTTCTGCTCTTTCCCACGTTTCATCATACTCTGCTGCGTAATCGGTAACGTCAGGGATATCTACCGCATAATCTTCCATTTCGGTTTTTTGCCACTCTTCACCTCTTCGTATTGCTGAAGTTATTTCGGCAGATTTGGCTCTTGTTGCCGCACCCTCGGGTGTTTGATGATATTCAATGAGTTTTTTGCGCCTAATAGCTTTGTCTTCATCCGAATGCTCACGTACATTTGCACATGACATTGAACAGTAAGGACCACGTTTCTTGTGTGTAGTACCGCAACGTGGGCAAGACTTTTCTTTAGGCATTAGAAGTCATCTTTTACTTTGGGTTGTAATTTTTCTTCAATGAACTGGCAGAGAAGATGTCCCAAAATCAAATGCATTTCTTGAATATGTGGCGTTGATGTGGAAGGAATTGCAATGTAGTAATCGGAATGTTGGTGCATGTATCGTGTCTTCATGCCAGTGAATGAAATGTTTACTACACCATTTTCTTTACCATATTCCATTGCATTTAGAATGTTTTTTGATAGACCCGATGTTGATAGATAGACTGCCACATCACCAGGTTTAGATAACGCTTGAAGCTGGCGTGAGAATACATGTTCATAACCCATATCATTTGCGATTGCTGTCATCACCGAAGTATCAGTATTCAATGCAATTGCTGCATATGGCTCACTTTGTTTCAAAAAGTAAGAAACCAATTCACCAGCTAAGTGTTGTGCTTCTGCTGCTGAACCACCATTGCCCATGAAGAATATTTTATTACCATTCTGAAGTGCATTCACACATGCATTTGCTGCTGCGACTAATTCGTCCATTGGTTTTGGTATCTCAGTCGTTGCAAACATCTGCGTTTTGTTTTCAATAAGGGCGCTTATCAGATTTTTTGTGTCTGCCAAAGACTTTATCATAACTAATTTATCCATAATTTATGCCGATTGAAAGATTGATTGAGAATCACATGCGGTGATGAAATTTATAAACTGAACTGCGTCTTGTTCATCTTCATAATAACGTATAATAGTTTGACATGTGTACGTTGATACAACAGTCAATAATATGTAATGATCACGGTAGGTGGAAAACTTCATCCACCAACCGTTCTTTACTACTGGTTGCCAGAATTTAGTCTTGTGTTCAATATCAAGACTTAGTTCCTTTATTTTCTGAGACTGACTCTGACTTGATGATTTTTTTCGCATCTTCCGCTACATTTTGATTGAAGTTTAGTGCTTTCTTCGTATATGTAGTAAAGTTCTTTTCTGTAATATCATCAATGAAGTTTAGAGTATTATCTACTAAACTCTTGTTGAAGTCAACAGTTTTGATGGCAATTGTTTCAGATTTGCGCTGAATATCATTCCAGGTATAGAATGTGGGGAATTGTGGTTGATTTAAAAACATTGTAATTTCCTTTTTTGGTTGAACTCTTTGATAAGCTGTTCTACATCGGCAGGTGATTTCGGATCTCTTGAGGCGATGTAATACTCAATCTCCGTGATTTGAGGTTTTGTAAACCACTCAACTAACTTTTTGAACAAAAAAATACCCTCCTATAAAATTGGACAGTCCCATTAGGCACCGTCAATTCTATTTATGTGCGGTTGCAGCATTTTTACGGGTAAAGTTTTTGTTGGCGACTGATCGGTATCTACACTCACGCAAGTGCCTTCTAACTGCTTGACATTTCCTTTATTTTTCTTGGCCATAAATCGTATCTTTTTTTTCTGCTCTTGCAAAGATTCTCTACACTGGTTTTCTTCCAAAAAGTGTGTGGTTTGTTGCATGAATACACAATTAGAATTGATACAAATCCATAATATGGGAACAAAGATATTCATTTTATTTTTCCAATCAAGTGTGCTTTTGTAATTTTACATGTTACCCACGAATTATAATAATCTTCAGACAAAAGGGCATCTCTAACAAATATCTCTTTTGTTTCCCAATATGAACACTCCGATTTAGTTTTACACAATTTCAATATAGTTCTTCTGAAATTATGTGGTCCCAACTCCGTTACTTCTCTTTTAAGTGTTTCGTTGGAACCGTAATAGGTTTCCCAGTCACTAGCTTTTCTGATTTTTTTTCTTTTGCCGTTGACTTGACGGTAACCAGCTTTACTAAAGTATTTGCGTCCAATGTATTTTTTACCTGTGATTAGATTTTCTATTAGATACACAAATCCAAAAGATGTGCCATCGTCATCAAATGGCACACCATCATAGTACCATGTCATAGAGGCTCTTCATCTTCATCATCATGGAGGTCTTCATCATTGAAATCATCTTCATCAAGGATCAAATATTCACCACAAAATGGACAAAAGTTTGGATCAGTTTCGGTGTGCATTTCATCATATGATATACCAAATTCTGAACCACACGCGGAGCAAGTGTGATTGATGTGCATGATTAGTTACACCATGATTGTTTTGCTTCACCAAAGTATTCACGTGCAAATCCATTTGCAATGAGCAAACCACGAAGACTTTGGTTATCTAAAATAATATCTCCTAATACACGACCACCAAACTTATCCCAGTCATAAAGTACAACTTGACGTTTGACAGATTTTGCAACCAGATTCGTTGTAAACTTTGATGCTAATTTACCACGCTCATCTTCTTGTGGACATTTAGCACGAAAACCTTTTTCTGGTGTATCTACACCGTAGATACGAACTGCAAGTTCTGGCTTCAATGGTGCAGGTAGAAATGGTGCTGCGATAACAATAGTGTCACCATCACTTACACGCAAAATTTGTGCATCATACATTACACCCTGTGGAGTTTTTGCTGATACTGGTAAAAATAAACAAAGGAATAAAAAACCTACTATAGCATAAAATTTTTTCATACGATTTCTCCTGAACATACTTTCAAATACATCTGATTTCTTGCCGTTCCCGGCGTTTCAACTTCAGAGACATATTCGTTTGGTTGAATTGGTTGAATTACTTGTATATTGCTGTCTTCTTTTACATATACTTGGCGTAACAACATGAATGCTTTTCTTGAGCAACTCATAACACCCATTGTATATATCTTGTGTGTGGGTTCATTGAATGCAGAGTATGTGTACGGCGTGTCAAATTCAATATATGAATGAACTATAAAATTATCGTTGTCCAGCATATGAATTTTTTTGCTGACTAAAAAATCATATGTGTATTCATGCATCAAAAATTCCCAATCGGAATCATTGTGAATTACTTTGTTATCTTTGAAATTCAGTTCAAAACGTTCATTTTGAGCAAAAGCAGAAAAAGATAACAACATTACCATGACAAGTGCTAATAAATGTTTCATGGTGCCTCCCTATATTAGGCAGTAAACATTTATTTAGAGTAATAAAAAAGCCCCTTTCGGGGCTTCTTTAGAAACTTAGCTGACTTCTGAACATGATTGCTTTATCACCATTCACACGACTACCTGATGATCCAACCAAAGAATCAAATTTGGTATCAACATAATTTAGCATAAAACGTAGATTATCAGTACAGAACCAAGTAATACCATAAGTCATTGCTGTGGCACGATTTGCTTTACCTGTAGCAACACTAATGTCACTTGCATCAAACTCACTTGCACGAACACTTACTTGCCATGCACCACGACCATTTTTGTCTACAGGATTATTTGGTTTGATCCAACCGAATACGCCATCTTTATATGAATGTGATTCGCCTGTCAAATTGTAAACAGCTTGTACATAATAGCCTTTGATTTCTTGATTGCTACCTGTTTCAGGTTCATATTTGAAATTGAAATACTCACCCTGTAGCTTGAGTCCATCATAAGCAAAAGCGGCTTCAAGACCCTGGCGTGTTCTTGTTGTTGCACCACTCAATGCTGAACCAGTGAACCAACCACTCTGCATACGTGATTCAGTTCTGCCACTAACAGGTATTACACCACTCTTGATTTCACCAGTGCTATATGCTGCACCCAAATGTGCTGTGTATGCTTTGCTGCCTGTGAGTTCAGCAATGTTTGTAGTCACACGACCAATGTAATCAAATCCATCAAACTCGGCACTTTTATTGCTTTTACCTCTACTTGCAGCAATCGCATAAGTCAAGCCGGGTTTTGGAATACCATGTAACATAAAACCAGTTTCTTTAGCTGGAATTAATTCACTGTCGTTCTGACCCACAAGACTACGCTCCATAAAATCAAGGTTGTTAGAACTAGTCATTTGTTCCAAACTGAATGGCATTTTGAACAGACCAAATTGAAACTGCATTTCAGGATTGGCTGCGTAGTTGACCCACATCTCATCTGCGGTACTTGATGTTGAACTAAATCCGTCACTAGCACCAAAGTTGGCAAGTAATTGATATTTGAAGTCTTTAGCAAATTGTCCTCTTACTCCAAATCTTGCTCGTCTTGCTTCAGCGGTGTTCTGATACGCATCCGTGGTTTGACTTACGCCATAATCTGGTGTGTAATGACGATAGTCCATATGTAAACGACCCGTAAGCTGTATGGTATTATTTCCGTCTTTGGATTTGAGTCCAATTCCGTTTTCCATGACTGAACCATCATTTGCTCTTGCTTGTCTATATTTGACTGAATCGCTAACATCTTTATCAATTCTTTGCTCTGCAAACTTTTTGTTTTCTTCTTTCTCTTCATATGCTTTGAGTTTAGTTTCGTATTCTTGCTGAGTAATAATATTTTTCTCTCTCAGAAGATTCAGTGTGTCTTTATACTCATCAGCATATGCTGGAATTACTGCTGCTAGTGCAACTACGATAGAAAGTTTTTTGAATAATTTCATGATTTATCCTTATTTCCAAATTGTTGTATTATCAGGACCACGGAAATCTTTCTTCCAATTTTCCTGAACTAATTTAATTACATCGGCTGGCATGTGAACATATTCCAATTCTGTTGACATTTGACCACCATTCTTATATGACCAATCAAAGAATTTGAGAATTGCACGACCTGTTAGTGCATCTGCTTGTTGTTTGTGCATCAGGATAAAACTTGCACCAGTTGCTGGCCAAGCATCTTTGCCTGTCTGCCATGTGAGTAACAAATACATGCCTGGTGCATTGTTCCAGTCAGCATTTGCTGCTGCTGCTTTGAATGTAGAATCATCAGGTAATACAAAAACACCATCACGATTCTTCAATTGTGCAAATGCAATTTTGTTTCTCTTTGCAAATGCATACTCAACATATCCAAATGCGCCTTTGATTCTCTGCACTTGTGCTGCAACGCCCTCATTGCCTTTACCACCTACACCAACAGGCCATTTGACTGCTGTGCCTTCACCGACAGTTTTTGCAAACTCTGCGTTTGCTTTACCCAAGAAATTTGTCCAGATAAATGTAGTGCCCGAACCATCTGCACGATGAATTACAGTGATTGCTAATGCTGGAAGATTAACACCAGGATTCAAATCAGTAATTGCTTTGTCGTTCCATTTTGTGATTTTACCCATATGAATGTTTGCAATAACTTCTGGTGTCAACTTCAATTGACCTGGTGCTACACCGTCAAGATTGAAAACTGGCACGACACCACCAATGATTGCTGGAAATTGAACAAGACCTTCTTTGTCCAATTCTTCTTTTTTCAGTGGCATATCACTTGCACCAAAGTCTACTGTTTTTGCTTTGATTTGTTTGATGCCACCACCAGAACCAATTGATTGATAATTTAGACCAATGCCAGTTTGTGCTTTGTATGCTTCAGCCCACTTTGCATAGATTGGAAATGGAAAGGTCGCACCAGCGCCAGTGAGTTCTGCTGCTGATACGACCGAAGATACTGCTAATAGAATAGATGCTAAAAACTGCTTCATATTATCTCCTATGGTTAGACTACTAAAACATTTCAATTGCAACGGAATTGTAACAATTGAGAATTTTTTTTAATAGTCCGACCACAAAAGATAATCAGACTTTATATTTAGTATTATGCGGCTTTACCCCATACAGTTTCCCAATTACCAGACAACGCACCCTTTGAATAATCTGTAGCACGATTCTCAAAGAAATTGGTGTGTGTTGGTGCATTGATCATCTCTTCAACCCACGGCAATGGATTCTTTTTGACTTTGAATACACCCTTCAGTCCCAAAGAAATCAAACGACGATCAGCAATATAACGAATATAAGTCTTTACATCTTCTGACGATAGACCACTGATACCACCCATATTGAATGCAAGATCAATAAATTTATCTTCTAGTTCTACCATTCTTTCTGCAATAGTATAGATTCTTGATTTGAGATCATCATTCCAAATTTCTTTATTCTCTTCGATATATGAACGGAACAATTTGATCATAGACTCAGCATGTTGTGTTTCATCAACGATTGACCAAGTAATGATTTGTCCCATACCTTTCATTTTGCCTTGTCTTGCGAAGTTAAGTAACATGATAAAGGAACTGAATAATTGCATTCCTTCGGTGAAAGCACTAAAAACTGCAATATGAGTAGCAGTAGAAGCAGCATCACCATTCTGTGAACTAATATCACGTACATAATCATGTTTTTCACGCATAGCTTCATATTCCATAAACTCCGAATAAGTGGTATCTGGCATACCTAATGTTTCAATCAAATGTGAATACGCTGCAATATGTAATGCTTCACGTGCAGCAAAACCCAACAACATCATACGAACTTCTGGTTGTGGAAAATATGGCAAATAGTTTTTGACATAACCACCAGCAACATCAATATCACCCTGTGTAAAGAAACGAAAAATGTGTGTCAGAAAGTTTTTTTCTTCTTGTGTTAGTTTATTTTTCCAATCTTTCACATCTTCAAGCATCGGAACTTCAGTATGAAGCCAGTGACTTTGTTCGTGTTGAAGCCATCTCTCATACGCCCATGGATATGCAAAGGGTTTGAAAGATGTTCGTTCATCGGTCAATCTTGACTGCTGCTTTTTAATCATTATAGATCCACTCCTTTAGTTCTCTTGATGTTTTATTTCCGATTATTCTTTTTACTTCTATGTTTTCATTTAGCATAACAAGAGTTGGTACACTACGCACACCATATTCTGTTGCAACGTCTGGATGAATGTCAATATCTATTACCTCAACAGGATATTTTGCATCAACTTCTGCCAGATTCGCTGCTAGTGATTTACAAGGACCACACCATGATGCTGTGAATCTAAGTATTCGTTTCATCTTCCTTGTCCTCTATATGGCTTGAAAGTTCTTTTCTCATTCTTATTCATAGTGCCAGTTCTAATCAACCCACCTTGCTTCGTCCTTTTTTCGACCGACTTGTGTGCGTTGGTTGAATCTCCTCTTTGCTTTGCCATATTGTCTCCTTTGTATTATTACTACTTCCTTCTGTTTCTTCAATAACCACCATCATAACTAAAAACCCAACTAAACATAAAACAATAGCTACTGGATCACCAATTGATATTGAATACGTCATGAGTATCCAGAAAACGATGATGTTTATGAATAGTTTCATTTTATTCTTTCTCGTACATTACGGTGTCTGTGTCACCTAATGCCCATTTTGGATTTTGTTCAACAACATATTTTTTTGTACATACTTTGAAGTCAGGAAACTTTAGCTGCTTTGGATTACTTGCTGCATCTAAGAATAAACAACGATTGTTTGGCTGTGCAGCATATTGACCGTTATCTAATTCAATAAAATTAAAACTCTTATGGTCTTCTGGCCATTCTGCATAGCTTGTGTCTATAACATTCAAATCTGGTGCAGAGTGATCAACTGTGAACAAATAATTGCCCTGATAGAATTGTTTATCTTTAGCATAAAACTTTGCTGATAAGTTTCTCAGAAAAGATTTTTGAATTACAGTAAAATCATAACTAAAACAATCCCAAATTTGCAAAGTATCTAAAGATAAAAACTTCTTAGGATCAAGATTCTCTGTGCGTGATACAAACGCATGGAGAGGTAGTTTGTCATAAAGTGCGCCATAGTTTGGTAAGTATGCCTCTATTCTAAATGCTTGACCACGAATACTCTTAATTGATATCCATATGCAAGGTTCATATTCTCCGTGACCTTTTTGAAAGTCATAAAGAAACTCTTTACGAATATAACAGTGTACTGGTGGTATATTTGCTACTAAGTGTGCCATTTTTTCTCATGTAAGTGAAATTTCATTCCGACGTATGTGCCACAAAATGCTCCTAGTATTGCAGGTATAATCATCATGTTATTGCTGGTATAATTGATGATTGCTACACCACCAAGAAATGTTATCAGTGCTGCCCATATGCTTGATGCAAGAGGTTTGTCATTTTGAACCGATTTGAGTAATTGTGTGTATACGATATCAGTAACAAACATGCTCAAGAATGTAAATATATATGCCCACATTTTATTTTTTCGGCTCACAAGTTCTTGTTCGTTGAATTGTACCGTCTTCTTTGCGTTCTTCTTTCCATTCAGAACAAACTTGTGTTTCTGTTTTCTCGGGCATAATTTTATCAACTGTCCAGTTTGCACCCATCCAACCTAATGCTGAAAAAAAGCCCCACACCAATATTTCACCTATCATATTATTTCTCCAGCATTCTATCAACAAATTCTTTTAGTAATTTATGGTGTTGATTATTGTTCCAATGTCTGTGCAAATAAGGTTTGCTATACCAATATTCTTCTGCTTCTAAATGTGGACCAATCAAACCTATGTTACCTTGTATTACTGCTGCTGCATCACCGTTTGCATATCTTGCGATAACTTCATAGTATTCTGGATTTCCGACAAATGCAGGTCCATCGTAAAAGAAGAATCTGTCTGTTTTGCCGTTCCAGTTACATTCCACTGCTTTTGAGTATGATCGTCTTGTGCAGGTGTTTGGTCGTCTGATGTATTGGACTGTTTGCATTCCGTACAAAAGATTAAAATAATCAGGCCCAGCCCAGTAGGCACCCATACAGATACCAAGATATCTTCCACCATTTTTGATGTAGTTGGTGATAAGATGCCCATGAGACCTAAAGTATGTGTCATAAGAATCACTATCACCGACCCCCCCAGGGAAACATACGAGGTCCACAGAATCAAAAAAGTCGTCTTCAATTTCATGTTTAGTAAATAATTTATATGTGTAATCTGAACCAAGTGCTTTGATTACGCCATTGCACGACTGTACTGAGCATTTAGGATGTTGAACAAACAAAGCAATTGTTTTGCTCATGATTCACGCATTATCCTTCACACGCAATACAAACGTCTTCATTCACCAATTGCTTCAAATCAATCTCTTGTATAATCTCACGTTCAATCTTTTTAGATACCTTATCTGCTTTAGCAAGTTTCTCACTACGGCAGTAGTATAACGTTTTGAGTCCTTGTTTCCATGCTTGAAAATGAACTGCATGAAGATACTTGATGTTTACATCAGGTCTAAAAAAGAGGTTAATGGATTGCGCCTGGTCAATGTAATTTTGTCTGTTAGCTGCGTGGTCCACAACCCATCGTTGGTCAATCTCCATACTAGTTTTGTAGACATCTTTGGTCCATTCATCCAAGAATTCCAAATGCTGGACGGAACCGTCGTTTGCAATGATACTTGACCAGATTTCATTATAATCCAATGATTTGTCTGCATCACATTTCTCCTTGATAATTTTATCCAAGAATTTATTTTTGTTCAGATACGCTCCAGAAAGAGTATCTTGTCTATAGGCATTTGCACGATAAGGCTCAACAGAAGGGCTAGTATTACCCATGATAATACTGCTAGAAGCATTAGGAGCAATGGCCATAAGATGACTGAAACGGTATCCGAACCCTCTAGTATCTGGCGCTTCACCGCGTTCTGAACCCAACTGCAAATTCGCTTCATCTAATTTCTCTCTAATATGTTTGAATATTTTATTGTTTGCGCTTGTTGCTAACGCCGACTCAAATGGTATGTTATTTTTTTGTAGATAAGCATGGAAACCAAGAGCCCCCACACCAATGCTGCGCTCTTGGATAGCAGAGAACCTGGCTCTGCTGATAGCATCAGGAGCATTGTCAATAAAGTGCTGAAGTACGTTATCAAGCATCTCCGCCATGTCCCGAAGAAAAAGTTTGTCATCTTTCCATTCATCATAATACTCCAAATTGACAGACGAAAGACAACATACTGCTGTTCTCTCTTTGTCTGTAGGTAAAATAATCTCACTGCATAGATTTGATTGTTTGATGCTCAGACCTTTTTTCTTTTGAAACTCTGGCATCATTTTGTTACTTGTATCAATAAAGTGAATGTATGGTTCACCAGTCAACATTCTTGTTTCAAGAATACGCTGCCACAATTCACGTGCGCTTACTTTCTCTCTCACTTCTCCGCTGTGTGGGTCTTTCAGTTCCCATGTGTCATCAGCATTATGGTCTTCCATGCATGTTTGAATTATTTGCATGAATTCATCTGTAATGTTGATTCCATGGTGTAAATTCAAACAGCGCATATTCTGGTCGCCAGTTGGCTTACGCATCTCTAAGAAAATAAGGATGTCTGGATGACTAATATCTAAGTAAGCGGCATAGCTGCCACGGCGTGTACGACCTTGACGATAAGCCAAACTACTAGCATCGTAAGTCCTAAGATGAGGCATAATACCAACAGACTTATCGTCTGCACTACGAATTCCAAGTCCGATTCCAACTCCACCTCCTAACATTGATAACCAATTTACTTCTGCCAGCGTATTGACAAGACCTTCTGCACTATCGTCAAGATAAGGAAGGAAACAAGATATAGGAAGGCCACGCTTGCTACGGCCAAAAGATAAGATAGGAGTAGAATAAGAAAGCCAATGCCTACTACTGTAATCATAAAGCCTCTGAGCATGATCAACATCACTAGCAAAGGCAGCAGAAACAAATGCAAATCTTTCTTGAGGACTTGATTCAGTCTCTCGCATGTATGATTCTTTGAGTCTTTTGATTCCGAGTTCATCAAATAATTTATCTCTCTCTAGGTCTATTTTAACACTGCTGACATCTACCATTTTCTCTCCGTTATTATTGTTCTAGTGCTGCTACTACATTTGGAAATTTATCTGCGATAATATTCCAACATTCTTTTGCTACTTCCATGTGTTCTTTTTGTGTGCCATTTGCCATACGCAATTGACAGTAGTGGATCCATGAACGAAGACTTCCATTCATGTACATGCGTGACTGTGTGTTTCCTTCGGGTAGAACTGCACGTGCTTGTTCTTTTGCAATACCATTCTCAATTGCCCATTCATATGCATACTTTGCCTCTGAAATCACATTCATCTGTTTGATCATCCACTCAGAGCGCAATTCACTGTCTTCTGTTTCAATACTGTTCTGACGATTCTTTGTATCTTGTAGTCTTGCTTCACGTAAATCAAATCCTAAATCTTTTGTAGGGTCAGCGTATCGTTGACTGAATTCTTGGAAGGAAAAACTCCTATGCCGCAAAATCTGTCTTGCGATATCTCTTGTTGTACTTATTTCCATAACAACGTTGACCATTTCAAATGGTGACCAATGTTGATTTTTGATAAGATAGCGAATAAGTTTCTCATCACCTCGTGTCATATCTTGATTACTAGGATTTGACACACGTGCCATATACACAATCATATCTTCAGCAGAATTGTGGCCCGCAAATGGTGCTGTTACACCAATCAATTTCACTTTCATAATTTCTTCCAAAATGTAAATTTAGCTATTGCTTCCAAACCATAAAATGTATTACTATCTATAATATCTTGAATCTCACTGGCTGAAAATCCATTCAATATCATCTCATTGATATCTTTGCCCTCTATACCATCAGGCCAAATTACGACATTATGATTTGATTTGATTGCATTTTCAATCAACTTGCAGACTTCTTTATTACGTGGTTCATTATCAAATATCAAAGTAATTTCTTTTGCTTGAATATTTTTCACCGTTAGAGCAAGATTTGCATCACCACTTGCTACACAATTATTCAAAAACAAAGAATCAAGTGGACCTTCAACAAGATAAACACGTTTTGTTAGGTCAACTCTATCTGTGCCAAAGATTAGTTTGTTTGTTGATTCATTTGTACGCAACGTAACATAGCGTAGTGTGCGGTCGCTTGTCTCTAATGCACGACCAGATACTGCAATCAGTTCATTCTGATAATTGAAGTATGGAATGACCAATCGTGCATCTTCAACTAATTCTTTTCCGTGATCAGGAATGAGTGCATCACAAAATGCTTTGTAGTTTGAAGTGAACAACAACTTATCATAATGTTCTTTAGGTATGAGTCTGTTTTCTACGTAGTTTAGACAAAAATGTCCACTTGGTAGATCGTTGAGCCATAACCCATGTTCAAATATACTGCGCTTTTTGATGTGACCAAATTTGGGTGGGTTGGTGATGATTCTTGGTGGTGGACTACTCGTTCTGTGATACGTATTGGAGGTTGCTCCTGATTTGTATTTCTCAAATACGTATTCATCATGTATTGTTGGGTCAATGTGTTTGAGGAAATTGGCGACATTTGTTCCTACTCCGCAGTTATGACAACGATAGAAGAGATCATTGCCCTTGGCATACATGTAGCCTCGGGCTTTGAGTGAGTTTGTTTTGGAATCACCACAATATGGGCATGAGAAATTCCAAAGATTATCATTCTTCTGCTTGAAGTTACGCAAGCGGGAAGAAACAAGTCTTATATATTTTGTGTCAGTATAGAGTGCCATGTAATCATTATATCAATACTCCTCAACGAAGTCAATCAATTTAGTAACTTTGCCAAAAACTCTAATTTGACGTTTGCAATAATCCATGCAAATACAACTACACCACCGGCAATCATCCAACGCCACTGAAGCATAGACTTCATGTCATCATCTTCTTTTTGATTGTGTTCGGTAATGTGATCACGCAAAGATTTTATTTCATCCATAATTCTACGCTCGGTAAGTTCAATCTTATCGGAAAGATTCCTATCAGTCGTAGTAATTCGTGAATGAAGTTCTTTGATATCGCTCACGGTATCTTCTTTTCTTTTGTCCATATCTTTGTAAATTTGATTGACCATGATCGTGTTATTGTCCGCAAGCTTTTCAATAACACGATCCATCTTTTCACAAAGATCGGCAATAGTGTTTACCTTTTCTTTGAGAACACCAACTTCTACTTTGAGTGCTACTTCTCCGTCCATCTTACTTCTTCTCAGGAATCTTTGTGCCTTCTAACTTCTTGTGAACTTTGATAGTTTTGCACACTTCTTTTTCTTTTTTAGTTTTGTTGTCATACTCTTTGACACACACTTTCTTTTCTTCAGCAGCAAATGCTCCTTTTGAAAGTGGCGCAAAAAGCAGTGCTAGAATCATTGATGCCAATGCAATTTCTTTTTTCATTTCTTTTCCTTTGAGACAAATTTTTCGGATGCGGTAAAACCTAATCCACCCAGCACAACGTACATTATAGCATCAAGAGTTTGTGGATTCAATTTCTTTTCAAAAAACAATTCGGCAATTACGCCAGTAGCAAGCAACAAGAACGCAAGAAAGGTAATTAGTCTCTTGCTGCTTGGATTACTTTCACCTTCACCAGATAGTGTTTTGGTTAGAAAGTTTATCATTTTTCTGGATGCTCAGGTTGTGCTGGTGCTGGTTTGCCACCAAAGCCAGATACTTCTGCCGCAACAAATGATGCCACTGGCTCAAACGCTGTTGATGCTACTGAACCAAATCCTCCACTTAGGCCAACTGGTACCGAAGCTGATACTGAAGATACGGGTGGTGGTGGCGGTGGTGTGTAAGGTTTGTTTGCAGCATCAAGTGCTTTTGCTCTCAATTCTTTGTCATCACCCGCTAACATAATACCCGACAATGTACCAGTCAAGAATGTAGCAATAGGAATAATCAGTTCAAAGAATTTGTTATCAACAGGACTCATACCATTCATTGGCTGAGTAACAAAAATAAGACTATACAACACAACAAAAACAATACCAAATAAAGTGAGCCCTAGAATAACACCAATGAAAAACTTCAGTCGTGCCATCAACTCATCGTTTGTATATCTTGGTCCTTCCCATAAATCTTTAATCATTTGCATTCTCCTTTACTTGGAACTTGTGGTAATTGCATTGGCTGAACAGGCTGACCGTTTTTATTCTTCTCGTAATGTGTCAAATCTTCAGGGCAAGTTCCGTTTGCACTACAATATGGTTTTTTACATTCTTTTTTGTCCCAATTCTCTGGGTCTTGGCATGGATAACGATAGTGTTCTCCACATGATGCTAGGAGAAACACTATCAACAGTGATAGATATTTCATCAGTGAACTCCTAGAACATGAAGAGCATGAGCATAATGTTTTTTGCGATCTTCAAGTCCTATCGTACCACCATTGATTCTCTTTGTCATTGTAAGAATGTCGCCTGTATCTGCATATTGATTCAGTTTATTTGTTTCCCAGAACCAACATGCTGACTGTGCAGCACCCTCAAATGTTTGTGTATACTCTGCTGCTTCTTCTGGTGTAATTTCTAGTGATGCAGCAAACCATGTATAATTTGTTTTACCAGTAAGTTGAATTAGACCACGACCACGGTATTTGTAACCATCGCCTGATGCTTCGTTGCCGTTACCCATGCGATCAGCATAGATTTTGTTTGCAATCTTTTCTGGTTTCTTTTCATATGCTTTTGCAGTAGCCATATCTTTGAAGTATTTTGGAAATACTTTCATTAGGCTTTCTGCTTTGTAGTTTAGATTCTCTGTGAGAAAAATAAAACCACCAGATTCGTGAGCGCATTGTGCAATGAACGCTGCGATTCTTTGTGGTGTATTGATTTCGTAATCCGGCAGTAATTGACTTAATGCTTTATGCCACTGGTCAACATAGGGATTTTTTGGAAGCAATTCTTTTAATTGTTGTTTTGTCAGTTCCATACTTTTCCTTTATTATTTTACACTTTCAAAAATCTTCTTTTGTTTCACATGCCACTCATTCCATTCTTCAACTTTGATAGCACACTCATGATACAGTGTGTAATTCTCAACTACAGTTTTATGTAAATCTACAATAGATACTGGATCGGTTTCTACTTTTTTCAAAGACGGACATTTTTCAGTCAAAGATTTAGGCGCATCTGGAAACTTTGCAACTACAGGCACTGTAGTTGAACAACCAGATAACAGCGCAATCAATAAAAATGCATATAATTTCATTTTATCTCTGCCGCTTTGTTATGTTCTTCAATGATGATTCTAGGTACAGGGCAATTCTTCAGAGCATCTTGTAATTCTTTTTGTTTGACTTCAAATGATGCTCTTTCTTCTGCGCTCATATCTTTTACAATCTCAACTGTTTTACCTTCAACAAGTCGGTTGATATACTCAATCCGAATTTTACCTTTTTCACGAACAACTTTTGTTTTCTCAACTACTCTTGTTTCAATGTGTTCGTTTGCTTCTTTTGCTTGTGCTTCTGCTTGTCTTACTTTTACTTCCAATGCTTCTACTCTTTCACGCCATTCTTTTTCTACACTGAAACCACCTTTCCAGTATAAACCAACGCAGAATAAAGCAATTGAAACGTATTTGATAATATTCGCATGTGTACCAACAACTGGTAATTTGCTACCGAAAAAACCTAGTACAATGCCAACAATGCTGCCGATAAGTACAGCATTGATGATAAATTCTAAAAATCCTGTTGGCAGAAAACTAAGAAGCCACATTAGACTTTCTCTTTATAAAAGAAATGAATGTTGCAGCCTTGCGTTTCTTCACACCAGGTTCACCCTGTGGACCAACGCCGAGTCCTGCTACGGCACCACCGCCTACAGCGTTTACTGGTGCATCTTCTTCTTTAACGCTCTTTGCATTTTTGTCCCAGTATTCTGGTCCAAAACCACACTCGTTGCGTTTTTCCATCTTTCTACAAGCTGGACAGTATTTTGATTCGTTATTTTTCATAGTAGTTTATTTATATACCGTATATTGACTTTACCGCATTATAATTCTGAGTTATCTCAGCACCAGATAATGCTTTGTTATACACCCGCATCTGATAGAATACTGGTCCCAAGTCTGCATTGTTCATTGTATCCCCAAAACCTGTACCGTCATTAAATGCAAATCTTGACCCAAATTGAAATCCACCTGTCGCAAAGAGTGTTTGATTAACAATAGTATCAGTTGTTCCAATCTGTGAACCATTTAAAAATAGACTAGCTTGTGTGCCATTGATAACGAAAATCCATTGTCTTATAGCATTACTATCGGTTATGGTTACTGTGGTTTCACTATTAGGAATACCATAACTTATATCTGTTGAACCAGGCATATATGCTAGGTATCCTCCGCTATCATTATAAATTTCATTACCCCAAATAGCTCCCCAAAATGATGTTGGATTAAACGATGCAACCACTTCAACTGTTACAGTGCTTGAAGCAATATTGTAAGGAACACTAATATAATCCGTACCATTTATATCCACATTGTTTAGTCTTATACCACCACCATTGATTGACACATACGATGGAGAACCTTGTAGCGTTGCGTTTCTTCCGTTACCACTAGAATCAGTCCATGTAGTTCCAGATGATGGTGCAACATCCAAGTTGAATTGCAATCCCGAAGTTACAATCGCATTTCCACTGCCTCCAGCACCGATGTCAATATTGATACCACCACCAATTGTAATGCCTGGTCCAATGATCATTTTAGTTTTCTTAATTCTTCTGCGATTTTCATATCAATCAATATATTAGAAGAAACAATATCTTTGCCTCTTATTCCTTTTACACGATTTGGCATGATATTGAGAAAAAGTAAAAATGTTTTGAGAGCAGAATAATCTTTTTCACTCATACTAAAAAATAACAATCTGCTAGTCGCTTCTGGACCAAACAGATTGTTTAGCGTTACAATATGATTTAGTATCAACCTCTCACGAATTTCTTCTTTTTTATGATACCGATGAAAAAGTCGTTTCAGATAATTCAACTTTTTCATATCTTCGTCAAACTCACTCATGATACAGTTAGGCTTATCGTAAGCTTTTGCTGCATACAACATCATATTATCTTCAGTTAAATTTTCAAATGACATAATAAATGCGGCTAACCGAAGTTAGCCGCTACTTTCATTTAAGCGTCAGGCGCAATTGCGTCATCGGATGCATCACCAGTCATTGAACCCATAGCAACCAGCGTTTCAAATGTTGTACGACCATTACGGCCGCCCATTGTGAAAGTGAATGCTGTGTTACCAAACGTATTTGCTGTTGGTGTGCCAGTATACAAACCAGCGTTTGTAACTGTAACTGCTGTGACTCTACCAGTAGCAGCCGTTGTTACAGAGACTTGTGCTGAGGTGTTGTTTGTACCACCGCCAGACAATATAAGTGTATATGTACATGCTGATGCTGCTGGACCAACTGCGTCTGTGTTTGCTGAAACTGATACAACAGGACCTGAACCTTTAGTACGTGCTACCCAACCAGCATGTGTTGGTGAACCGTCAGTAATGAGTCCTTCTTCTGTTGTGTCAATACCGAATACACCAAACTCTACGTTAGTTCTTGTTGCACTCATGTAAGTATTTGAAAATACTGACGTAGTTTCTGAGTTGGCTAGACTTTCACCAGTAGTTGATGTGTCATAACCTGTCAAACCCGAAAAGTTTGGAGCATTGTTAGATGCGTCTACATTTCCCCAAAGTGGCATTTTTTTCTCCTATAAATCTATTTGATTGTTTATTTATGTTATTAGTTCTTTTGAATTTCACTTGAGATTTCGGGATCTTTTTGAAACTTGTCCGATGCCTCTTCTTGTGCATTCTTTTTATCTTTCACGAGGTCTCTCACGATTCTTGCTTTGCGTGATTCTGGCTTCTCAGTTTCCTCAGAAACAGACTTCCATCCACCTCCTTTAGATTTGTACCATTTAGCTGCCCAGCCATTTGCATATGCTGATGGATATACGTCAAACTTGGATTTAGCCATTGATTTTGCTTTAGACCAAAGTTCTGGATTAGTTGGCTTGTTTTCTTCATCTAAGTATTCAACTTCTTCTGAAGTTGGCTTTTTGCCCATCAAACGAACAGTCGCATTTGCCATACCACTTACATCTTTTTGTGAAGGAACGCCTGGCTTGTTTGTCTTTTTTAGAAGATATGATTTCAGTGTGTCTTTTTTCAACTCATCTAACTGTTCAACTTCTTCTTTCTTCATCTTTGCTTTAGCTTCTTTTTCTTTAGCCATTAAAGCACGGACTTGTCCAAGTTTATCTTGATCATTAGGTGTCAACTTTTTTTCTTTACGCTTTTCCTGAGAAGCTGCCCAAGCTGCATCAGATTCTTGAATCTCCGCTTCTTCTTTGACATGACCATACTTTTTCTTGTACCAGTCAGGCATACCACTCTTTTGACGGAAGTAACGTACTGTTGCTGAATCATTTGCTTGGTCACGATATTTGTTTTCTGCTCGGGTACTATGACCCTTCATTGCTTCAGCGGCAGCGTGTGCATCTTTAGCAATACCAATCAATTCTTCATTAGATTTCTTGTGATAATCATGACCCTCTAATGGATGGCGTTGTGAAGGACGACCTTCTTCAAGTGTATCTTCATCCATACGTCCATTCTTTGCAAGTCTTTCTTTACGTCTTTGTGCTGCAAAGTCTGCACCCTGTGGTTGTTTGTCTTTACCGTGTTTCTTTTTCAAGTATTTGTCCACTTTACGTGCATATTCATCTTTCACTTCTTCATTCAACTCACCACGCAGATAGTTTGCTGCTGTTGAAATATAATCTTCAGCAAGTGTAATCTTTGATTGCACCCACTCTGGTAGATTCGTATTTTCTTCCATCAAATCCATCATGTCTTCAGCGTTGAAAACAAGTGAACGAAGTTGTGACATTGCCATATCGCCTTCGTAATCATACTCACGTGGATCTTTTGCTTCTCTTATCGGTGTTACTATCGTAGGAGATTTATATGGTTTTTTGACTGGACCCGACACAAATTTTCCTTTCTGTTGTAATTGTTCATCAATCTCGGCTTCTTCAGAAACTCTTGATGCTTTGAGAATACCACGAATGAGTGGTGCTTTCAATTGTTTATGACGAGGAACAGCGATGTGTTCTTTTGATTTTGGATGTGCGTAAACATCGTGACCACCGCCAGTACGTTTCAATGCCCAACCAGCCTTCTTTAGGTGGGCATGAACATCACGTGTTTTCATACTTGATTCTGGCATCTCATCAAGCATCTCAACATCTTCTTTTCTTAGATCATCAATCTCTTTCTGCTTTTGTGCAGCAAGTTTTTTGTAATGCTCTGGATCAGGTAATCCAGATTTCTTACGTAACTCTTGATGCTTGCGATATAATTTCTCAGCCGCCGTTTCGGGCGGCATCTTGAAATTGACTTTGATTTTGCCAGGCATAATTAGTCCTTTTTCGCCATTTTGGTAGCCGTTGCATACATTACTTCTTTTGCACGTTCACCATAACGTTCTTTGAAACCAGAAAGTTTCTTCTTCATACCTTTTACATAGTCTTCTTTCTTTTCAGCTTCACCTTTTGTCAGTGTACGCTCATCAAGTTCAACTTCTTCTTTTTTCATTTGAGCAATATTTTTTGTGATACTTTTCTTCAAACTTTTTACTTCAGATTTTTTTGGTGTGCCATATCTGGATAACATCTGACGACTTCTTAACAAATCTTCTTTACCCGTATCTGCTGTATTTTCAATACCGCCATGTGGACCATCTTTACGATAACCTGTGTTGTGAGCAATGCTGGATGTTCTCCATTTTGCTCTTTCGTCAAGTTGCTCTTCATCAAGTTCAACTTCTTCTGGCATTGCTTTTACACCCATTGTTTTACCAGCTGCAACTTTAGGTTGTTTCTTTTTGCCTTCAAAGCTTGCTTGCTGATCTTTGAATTCTTTTGTGAATTCATCGTTGGTCACTTCTTCTTCAACTGTAGTTTCAACGTAGCCATTGATTTTATCGCCATCAATAACTTGAATAGTTGTGCCGTCAATGTCCATCTCTTCAGTTTCAATTGGTGCTAAAACTTTTAGACCATGTTCATTGTATAGTTCAAGCATTTCTGTAAATGACAGTTGTTCATTGACACGTGTTGAACGCTTGTAGTTTTGACGAGCGCCATAACCTGTAGACTTCTTTTGTGTATCTTCTGCACTGTCATCATCTTTGTAGTCACGCTTATGCACAAGACCAGTCGCAGTTTTTGTTACTGAACCATGTTCTGTTTTTCCAGCAGCCATACGTTTCTTTGCATCTGCTACAGTTGGAAATGCTTCGTTGAGTTCAACTTCTTCATTTGTTTTCTTACCATAGTAATTGTCTTTGTACATGCGTGATGTTGCTTTACGCAAACCTTTCTCACGATTTTTATCACCAAGTGCTTTGTTGACATAGCTGCTCAGTGTTTTTCTGCCAGCTGGTGTATCACCAACTTCATCAAGTTGCTCAATATCTTCTTTCATGCCTTTTTTAGCACGTAGAAGTTTGAAGTCATGAGCATCAGCTTTGCCATTTTTGTTGGCATCAATCTTATGCTGATTACCTTTCAACTGCTCATCCATAATCTTTGCTGCTGCTTCTGCTACACCTTTCAGTGCTTTGTCGTTAAAAATTGACATTTGAATCTCCTATTAGTTTTTGTTATCTTGTGATTTCTTCCCAGTCCATAGAACCATATATGTCGGCACCGTTGGTACTTGCCGAAGCGACTAATGATAGTTCATATGCTGTGTTTGCAAAACTATTTCTTTCTAATTGAAACTTGAATAATGCTTCTTTGAGAATATCAACCGGTGATATACTTTGAGTGGTTGCACCCGTAAATCCAGATGCTAATATTCTACCACCAGTAACTGATCCACCGTCAAGTTTGTATTCTACAGCAGAGTTATCTCCAGCAGACACCCATGTTCCGCCGCCAGCTGTGTTTGCATTTGCTCTTACTTGCCAATTATAATATGCATTATTCGTTATACCTAAAATTGATAGTGCGGTTAGAATAACAATCGCATCTAAACGATTTTGTTTCAGTCGTATCGAAACAACTGGATAATATGTTCCCGCTGTTGGTAAATCAACTGGCGCAGTAATTGTTGTTCCTACTGCCTGTTGCGTACCATATAATTCATAACCACCTTCAGATATTACAGTAGAGCAAATCTGACTCAGTGTTGAATTACTTGCCGTCACACCGGTATTTTTTATCTCCAGTCTTAGTGGCAATGATGCCGTTGTCATGTAAGGCAAGGTAATTTTATTTTCATGATGAAACGTATGAGCAGGTAACATTTTTCCGTCAACAACAAAACCGCAACGAACATCACCAACACCTAGCCATTCAATATCAATCCAAAAAATATTTGCTTTGCCTATATCTAGTGCAGTGCGCTCATAACCAAATTGTGATGAGTAACCTGTACCATCAAACTTATCAACATTCCAATTTGATTGTGCCACTCTTGTTTCTGTTACTGTACTTGAAGTGTTTGTTCTTACCACAAGATAATTTGTATTACCGTCATTCTCTAAGTAAATGCCGTTGCTTTGTCCAAAATAACCGACTCTTTGACGAACATTTGCTTTTGGTTGACTAAATGCAACTGAATTCATGATCAATAATGATTTACCTGGTTGGTATGAAAACACTTTAGTTGTCTCACGAATGACTTCTGCATTTGCTGTTGTGCCAACAGTCATGTCAATTGTACTTTGATTTTCTACGAATGTATGTGAACTATTACTTGCTGTGTTTGATGTTACCCATAAACCGTTATCATTAAATCTATGTGAACTCTCAAAAAGTGTAAATGGTAGAGCAGTACGTAAACGACCGAATGCATCTGTCAATGAGTTAGATGGTGTAAGACGATCAGACAACATATTCACTTCATACCGAGTGAATACTTGTCCTGAATCTATCTTGTTTAGATCGGTCCTAAACTGTGCCATTTAGCAGTTCCACTTTCTCAATGATTTATTAATACGTGAATCTGGATCATTCGCAGTCTTTGCTGAAGTTAATCTTTTCTTCATGCCGCCCATTCTGGCGCAAAATGACTTACGGCGCTTTGCTGCTTTAGAATCTGGATCTAATTTAGATGGCTTTGTTGTAACAGCCATTGAAAGTTTTGAACCAGGATTCTCACGACGATATGATTCAATACCTTTTCTATTCAAACCACCTGATTCAGATTGACCTTCTTTACGTGTCCAAGCACCATCTTCATCAAGATGTTCAACTTCTTCACTTGCTCTAATTGATTTGATTTGAGCATCAGTTGGTGCGCCTTCTGCACCGGGTTTTCTCATGCGTTCACCTCGTGCTTTCTTTGCACGAATGTTTGCCCAAAGACCCGGTCCTTTTTCATCTAGTTCTTCAACTTCTTCTTTGACACATGAGCCGGGCGTATATGGCTTTTTACCTGGCACTGGTTTATAACCAGACCAACATTGACCTGCTTCATCTAAAAATTTGTTAAACGATTTCATATGAAGTTTCTCTTCTTAAACGTTAAAAGTGATATGCCCTTTTTCTTCAACTCATCTTCTTTTTGATCACCAATGCTTGCTGTCGTTTCATCACCAGTGAGTTCACTGATATTCTTTGGCACAACTTGTGTTGCTTTGCCCTTCTTACTTAGCTTCTCACCCATATCACGTGCAGGTGATTCACCAGCTGCTGCCATAGAAATGCCGGGCTCTATGCCTTTGTCGATTGATTCTTCGATTTTCTTTTGGAAGCCCTCTTTGATGGACGAGAGACTGATTGTTCTTCTTTCTTCGGCAACGGGCTTGTCAAGTCTTGGTTTGTCTTTTTCTCTTGAACTGGTTCCGACTTTTCCAAGTTGTTTTGCTGACGGCGTGGAACTATTCTGTCCATAAGCTGCTTCAATTGCATTATTAGTTGGTGAAAAATCTTCATTTATATCCTCTTTTATTTTAATAACATACTTACTTCCTACTTTGTGAACTATGCCACCATTTACGTGTGCTTCTTTTGCTGCTGATGCTCTTAGCAAGAATGTTCTTGGTTTGCCGTGTCTATCAGACAGTAACTTTTGTTTCTTTGTTTGAGTTTCTTCAAACTGTTTACCAATAAGTTTTGTACCAGAAACGTGTTGAATCATTTTCCATGCTTCTTTGTGATTCTTATTTGCAAGATGTTCTTTGAATTTTTTCTTTTGATCTGGTGTTGCTTTCTGATGAAACTTCATCACTTCCATCATACCAATGTTACCTTCATATGCAGCTTCGCTTATTTTGCCCTTACCAAAACTTGATACGTTGATTGGCTCACCTTTACGTTCTGGATTTGGATCATGACGGCGTTTAGTTGCAACAGCAGACGCACGTTCTTTTTTGCTCAATGAAGCACGTTTTTCATTAGACATGCATTTTGGTTTTGCTTCACCTGGTTCTCTTGCACATGGACCAATTGCTTCACCTTTGCTATTGATACGTTTCCAACCACCTTCTGGATGTTTAGGATCAAACCAATTGCGTAAGTCTTCTTTGATAAGTGGCATACCCAAACGAAGGAGATTGTATGCACCCGGATCCGACATTGTGTTTACTTCTTCTTGCTCAGTCATCTCTTCATCATCTGTACGAAGGAGACGGAATGTTTTAGAAACTTCTTCTGCTGTATCACCAGTAATTGTAACTGTCACTGCTTCTGATATAAAGTTTTCAAACTTGTCGTTGATACTTTCATTTTTTGTTTTAGGAAGTTTGGACTTAGACTGAATGTCTTTTAGTTTTTCTTTTTGTTTGCCCTTCAATTGAAATTCTTTGGTGCTTGCTGAACCAGAACCCATTACAGGCAAATCTGGTGTTTCTTTTTGTTTCTTTTGAATTTCAACCAGTTTACCATGTACCGAACGATGTGTTACTTTACCATCTTTACCATAACGTCCAAATCCATAGTATTCAAGTCCTAGTTTGTTTCCTTCTTCTTGATGACCAGCATCTGCATGTGGTCGTGCATCTTTGACAACTGGTGCAGTATCTTTATTTCCTAACTCGTTTGCAATCCATTGCTTTGACTGATCATTCTTAGGTGCAGCGCCAACAAATTTTTGTATGTCTTTGAAGATGCCCTGCATTTCTTTATTTTTTGCATCAACAACTTCGGGTGGCGCTGAACGTAAGTCTTCTGAATTATCAAACTCAACGTAGTTATCACCAAATATTTTTGCATGTTCAACACGTGATGCTTGAACTGCATCCCATTTTTCTTTACGAATATCTTCAGGAACAGTACGACCACCACG
>Ga0129336_10000297_pt1 | contig 28333 bp, 42 predicted proteins | sample CPB6_02_DNA_FD_96878 | JGI IMG/M metagenome (GOLD analysis project Ga0129336, IMG submission 96878) | Freshwater to marine salinity gradient microbial communities from Chesapeake Bay, USA - CPBay_Sum_0.6_0.2_DNA | ecosystem: Environmental > Aquatic > Marine > Coastal | place: USA: Chesapeake... | reverse complement strand
GACTCTTTCAACCGCCTGCAGAACGCCAAGACCGAGCAGCCCTCGCCGCTCACGTTCATTCAGCTGGCCCTGGCCAATGCCCGCGTGGCAGAGGGGGACTACAGCGGCATCACTGACCGTCAGCTGAAAGACCGGCTGAAAGAGTCCGAGGCCATCGCCGACCCGAGCGGCAAACCGTGGGGCGCCATGGAGTTCTTTGGCCACTTCGTGGGCGAGCTGGACGCACCGGACTGGGCCACCGGCCCAAAGCCGCTATCGGTTGAGGAAGCGGCAGACCTCAGCCGTGAGCATCAGGCCCGCTTTGAGTCGATTGCTGCGGCCAAGGGGGTCACGCCTGCGGCCGGCTGGCGCGAGCTGGATGCCTGCTGCCAGGGCCTAACGGCCAGCCAGCGCGATCTGCTGCGCAATGTGCTCTCGGGTTGGCACAGCTGGACACCGCAGGAATGGGAAGCGATCTGCGGCACCAACAGCGACCCGGTTGCGGATGCGCTAGCGGCGTGGGAGAAGGCTTGACTGCTAGGGGAAGCTAGCCTAGTGTGATCGGGATGCCGCAGCGACGCGGCACCGAGAACCCGCATCCATGACTGACTTCCCCAACTTGGGAGGTGTCATCACATCCGATGACATCTCCAGCAAAGGCACCGGCAGCTATGCCGCTGACTATGTGAACTGGGCCAAAATCGCCCACCTGCTTCACGTCCATGCCCCCGGCTGGCAGTTTGCGCTGCGCACTGCCCCCGATGGTGGCCACGCCTGGCAGGCGCCTGATGGCTCCGGCTACGTGGTCGGCTATTTCCAGAACGGCGACCAGATCACGCCTGATTTTCCGCAGGCGTGCATGGACAACCGCAACAACCCCATTGCATCCGAGCGCATCACGGCGCGGACGCTGACGGACACCCACCGCCGCTGCCTCTGCACCGCTGCGGCCTTCACCTTTGGCCTTGGCTACGAGCTGTGGGCGCGTGTCGAGGTGGAAAACCCCATGCGCGATGACGACGCACCGGCGGCTAGCGCTGCCAAGGCGCAGCCCACCAAAACCACCCCAGCCAACCGCCTACCCGGCAACCCAGCCCCTGGTGGCGTACGCCTCAGCGCTGCCGAAGTGCAGGAGCTGGTGCAGGCGGTGGTCAGGCTCAGCGAAGAGCAGCGCACCGGTGTGGTCGCCGCCTTTCAGGAGCACTTCTGCCTGCCGGCTGACAAGAAGGCCGCCGACTACATCAAGACCGCCGCGCACCGCGATTTCCTGATGGCACAGATCCATGCCGCAGCCGCCTGATGACCACATCCGACTTGCTCTCGCGCATGTATCCGCTGCCTGCGAGGGCCTTGAGCGAACAATCCACGAGGCTTATGCAGATGCTGCATACGATGCCCGCATCACGGCCTATGGCAACATCTGCGCCAAGCGGGCATTGCTCCAGCGGATCCGCGCCGATCTCAACCTGCTCCAGCGCTCCGTATCTGCACCGGGTCTGCTGGCTGCTGAATCGTGATGGCCTCTACCTGACGCAAGTCTGCGGCACAACGCTGCAATGGGATGCCAGTGCGGACGCTGTACCGCTGGAGCATCGCTTTTCTAGCTTCAACCATGCCAAAACGATTTGGCTGCGCCTAAAGGAAATCGCTGCAGTGCAAGCTGACGGCTTGTCAATTCGCCCTGTTGATTTCTATGCCCACCGCTCCAGCCCTCAACTCTGGTGTGCCTGCGATGACTAGCACTAGCGAGGCCCAGCCACGTCGCCGGTATGCCCGCAGTACCCGCAGCGTCCAGGTCGGTGTTCACCTCTGGCCTGACGTGATGGAGCTGATTCGCCAGCACGCAGACGAGCATCAGCTCACCCCCAGCGGCGCCGTGCATGACTGCCTGCGCCGTTACTTCAAGCTTCCTTCCATCAACTGATCATGTCTTCTGATTTCAAAGCCGCCCTGCCAATCCCCCTTAAGTGGAGCACCAGCGACAACCGCTACGACCAGACCGGCAAGCAGCCGCGTGCGCTGAGCCTGTTCATTCCCCGCGATTCGGCGGTGGCCCTGGCGCAATACATCATGAACAGCGCTGACGACAACGAACGCCAGAAGACCGGCAAGGTCTGGGACTACGACAAGAAGGCCGAGGTGGAAGTCCAAGGCTTCTACATCAACGGCAAAGGCCGCGAGGGCAACGGCGGCGACTTTGGCACCATCAACCCGGCTTCGACCAAGTGGCTCAACGGCCCGGCTGACACCACCGAACCCATCCCCTTCTGATGCCTGACACCTTCATTGACATCACGCCCGAGTACGAATGAGCACCCCTCAGCAATGGCTGCGGACACCCGCAGCAGCAACGGCCCTGGGCTGCAGCCAGAACCACCTCAAGCGGTGCCGCGATACACACGGCGGCTTCCTTGTAGGAGGTGAGCACTACATCCTGGGCAGCAGCCACAGCGCCGCGATCCTCTGGAATGTGGACGCAATACGCGCCGCATTCCACTACCGGGGCATGCTCCGCCAGCGCGGTGAGCAACTGCTCAGGCAAACGGTGGGAGCATAAAAATGGCCACCACAATCAGCGGCGGCCAGGGGCAATGGTCTACCCCAAGGCTAGCTGACCCCCTGCAGCATCCGCAATCGAGTTCACCCGCTCGCCGCTCTGATGGCCCAGCGTGAGCGTCTGGCGCTCAGTCGCTACCAGGCCGTTGAGACCTACCGCGATCACAACGGCCGGTGCTTCATCGCCTACAACGACGGCGCCTGCGTGTTCATCCGAGACCTGCCAGAGCTACGGCGGTTCCTCAAGGTGCCCAAAGGTCTACCAATGCGGGAACGCTTGGACAGCTGGCTTGCGGCCCTGAGCGATCAGGACGCCAAGCGGCAGCAACCTAGACCCGATGGCCTCAGCCCTGAACAGCTGGCCACCGGGTTTGGCCCTGAAGTCCACGGCCTGGACGAGACCGACCCGAACTACCAGACACGCACCGTCATCTGATGAATCCTTGCGATCCGCTCGTGCAGCAGGCACGCCAAGACTTCCTGGAAGCGGCCTACATGCTCGACGGTCGCGGCAGCGACAACAAGCCTCACCCCATGCGCGGCCTTTACACCGCGCTCACCCTTACCACGGCCTATGACTGCCTCAGCAAAGCCAACCCCAGCAATCGAGGATCTGCTGGCTGAATGGTGGCGCGATTCCTATCCGAACGCCGCACCGATCAACAACCAGACCGCCGCTCTGATGACGCAGTTTGCGTCGTGGCTGCTGGCCATGAAGTCCCGCGAAATCAAGCCCTGACATGCACGACAGCTCTGCCGATTGGCTGCTGCACCAATCGCACAACTACCCACTGCTGACCGCTGAGCAGGAGATCATCTTCAGCCGCCATATCCAGCAATGGCTGCTGCTGCGCAATGCGGCCAATCCCTCAGCACGGGAGCAGGCCATCATTCGGCGAGGTCGCCGCGCTTACGACCGCTTCTTTCTCTCCAACATCCGCATGGTGGTTCACATGGCGAACCGCTACCAGCGTTTCACCGGCACGCTGGGCCTTGACGACCTGATCCAAGAGGGCCTGATCGGCCTGGAGCGGGCGATCGTCAAATACGACGCGACGCGGGGCTACAAGTTTTCGACCTATGCCTTCAACTGGATCCGCCAAAGCATCAACCGCAGCCTCAGCAGCAAGAGCCGCACGATCCGCCTGCCGGATAACGCCATCTTGGTGATCAAGAAGGCATTTGACTACATGACCACTTACGAGCGGCAGCATGGCCGCCGGCCGACGCTGGAGCAGATGGCCGAGCACTGCAACACCAGCCCGCACACCCTGCGCGGCTATTTGCCCCACGGCGCCCCGGTGATCTCCCTGGACGATCGCGCCCGCAACGACGGCCGCTCGGAGTCGTCAACCCTGCTGGAGCTGATCGCCGATGAGGTGGCCACTAATGAGCTGGACGAATACGGCCACATGGCGCCATTGGTGCAGCAACTGCTGGCCGATCTGCCCGAGATGGATCGCGTCATCGTGCAGCGGCTCTACATGAACCCCAACGGCGAAAGCTGCAGCCTCAACTCGCTGTCTCAGGAGTTTGGCGTGTCCCGCCAGGCGATCAGCCTGAGGCATCGCAATGCCCTGCGTCGCCTGCGCCTGCAGCTCAGTCGCGCAGAGCTGCTTGGCACTCCAGAGCTGCAATATGCCGTGTAGCGCTGCGGATGATCAGATCCTGGTGCATGGCCAATTCACACAGCTGCAGCAGCACCTTCTGCGCCTGCGCTAGGTCGTAGCCCTCAACAGCTCGCCGCTGACGCTCCAGCGTCAACAGGTGCTCTGGCCCCGGCTGCGGAATCATCCACTCGCCCCACGCCATAGGGAACCTAGAGCGACGACCTAGGTTTCCGGCAATGGATCAGCCGCGTGTCGAGCTGATCCAGACCAGCCACGGCCCGCTCTGGAGGGTGTGCGGGCTTGGTTATTGCACCGAGCACCAGCAGCGTTGGCAGGCTGAAGTGTTGTTTGAGTGCCTGCTTGTCGCCAAGGGTTTGACTATGGACGATGAGCCGGAGGATGGCAGCTAGCCGCTATGGCTGCGCCACGATCGCCCAGCCGGTGCCGGGGCCTTCCACCATCCACCTCGGCCCCCAGTTCTTGCGGCTGTAGGCCAGGCCAGCGCCACGGTTGCCGGCATAGGTGCCCTCGGCAACGAGCATCTCGCCCCAGGGATCGTTGACGATCACCGCCGTTGGCGTGGTGCCAATCACGATCAACCAGTGCCCGCCGCCGGTGGGTGCGGAGCTGGGGCCGTGATGCAGGAAGCCGCACGGCACCGGCACGCCCTTGGCGATCTGCTGCTCCAGGTCGCTCCACGTGCAATCCTGCCGAAAGGTGGCCTTGATGCCGTAGCTGGCCAATGCCTTGATCTGCGCGGCAGCGTCGGTGCTGTCACCGAACTGCATTACCCGCTTCAGGTATTGATCATCGCCATTGGGGCCGCTCAGCAGTCCCGGCCGCAAGGTGGCCACGAGCATGGCGCAGCTGCTGCTGAAGCACATGCGCGAGGCTTGACCAGCCACCTGGCTATCGCGCTGGCTGTAGTACGGCACCTTCAGCGGATTGCTTGGCGACGCTGCTTGCACTGGGGGAACAGTCCCGCAGAACAAGGCCACCTCTGCAACGCGGCGGCGCTCCCGTCCCGGCAGCACGGCCTCACCGGCATTCCGCCAGCGGGGCAGTCCCCCTCGCACCACCTTGCAGGGTTCTTCGCCAGCCAGCAGCCGCTTGCGCAGCGTGCTTGTTTCCAAGGCCCCCAGGCCGACGTTGTAGGCAAAGCTGATCAACGCTGCCACCTGCTCACGGCGCCACTTCGCGGCCAGCGGCAACAGCTGCAGCACGCCAGGGCCAAACAGGTTCTCGACATCGTTGCGCAGGAGCTCATCGGCTTGGGCCTGACTGATCGTGTCGCCCATCCGCACTGCACCATTGCCATGGCGGGTGGAGCCGTAGCCGATGGTTGGCACGCCTGCTGCGTCCTTGTAGGCACTCAGGCGGCAGCCTTCCCAGGTCTGGATGATCTTCAGCGCTGGCGCCAGCCAGGCCGGTGGTGGGCTGTCCTTGGTTGCTGGTGCGGAGCGGTACAACTGCGCAAACTCCTCCAGCAGCTGCGGCAGCAGCTTCTCCTGCAGGGCATTCCACGCGGCGATCTGATGCGGCAGCTCGCGGTAATGCCGCGCCGCGTCTGTAAGCCGGATCACTGGCGTGACTCCAGCACGGCGACCCGCTGCTCCAATGTGTTCAGCCGTGGGTACAGCTCCTGGCGGTCACTTTTGATCTCGGCGCGGAGCAGGCTGACCTCACCGGCAATGTGCTCGACCGCCGCCGTCAGGCGCACCACAGACTTGGCAGCCTCGTCATCGCGCCGCATGAAGTTGCCGACGCTGCTGGCACCAATGGCGCAGCAGGCACCCACCACGGCTGCCCAGATCTCAATCACCGCCGGCCCCTGCGCTTGGTCTGGCTGTTGGCTTCAGCCATGCCCCTGATGGCGCCAATGATCAGCTGAATCCAGCCGTTGGCCTTGATGCCGGGGGCCAGGCTCAGCAGCTCACTGCCTGCCAGCAGGGTCACGGCAATGGCACTGATGTCTTCAGCCGAAGGCAGCGTCACAAGGAACCGGCATCTGCGCCTAAGTTGCCGGTGGCTCAATCAGGAATTTTGTCCGGGTCGGTTTGAATGTCAACCCGCATCTGGGAGCGTGGCCCGACACCTTGCGGCACATTGATGGTGACCGCATTGCTGCCGGGATAGGCCCAGATCAGGCGGCCTGCCACCGTTTGCAAACTGCTGGTGCCATCCCAATCGACGAGATAGACCGTCCAACGACTGAAGGCGTGCTCCTTTTTGTATTGACGCACCGGCACTAATTCAGGCTCGCGCAGGATGACGCATTCCAGCCCACTGACCCGCGTGCCAGGCGGCAGGCTGTCTCCTGCAGCTCGCACTGCAATGGCTGGCGTCGTCACACCATTGGCAAGTGTATAAGTGCCCAGCACATCCACCAACGTGATTGCCAGTGCTGTGCGCAAGCTGAGAACGTTCATGCTCCAAGGTTTCCAGACAGCAATAGCAAACCAGCTTCTAGCCAACCCGCCAGTGGTCGCTTCGGCACCTGCACCTCATAGGTGGCAAGGCTGCGGTCTATGTCCCTCAGCACGAAATCACCGTGAGCGCAACCGGTTGTCATCACCAGACCGCCACGGATGTTGCGTCCCTCCCAGCTGGGGGCCAGCACCCACACCCGGCTGTCATCACTGCGCAGGGCGCGAATGCTCGGCACCTTGGCGCTTTCGCTGGCGCTGGCCAGCACGGCACGCCACGCCACCAGCAGAACAGGCGGCGCTTTGCCCTCATGCCGCAGCGCCAAGGCCACAGCAGCCACCTCGGGTGATAGCTGCGCCTTCTGCTGCTCTTGCTCGCGGAACAGCGCAAAATCGGCGGGCGAGAAGGCTTTGCTTTTGTTGGGGTCGCGGTTGATGTTGGCGGTCAACGCCGCAAGGTTGGCAACCGGCAGCTCAGCCAGCGCCATTTCCTCACGTTTGAGGGTCTGCAGTGCCTTCCAGGCCCTCAGCACCGTCACCCGCAGTTCGCGGCTGTAGGTGCGTCGCTGGAACTGACCGGGAAAGCCTCGCGCTAGTTCCCAGAAGAGCGCCGCCCAGTCCGTTTGTGGCCGGTCGGCGTGACCGGCTGCGGCTTTCCCAGTTCTTCCTCGCTTGGTGGTGTGCTGGGCAGCTCCTCGACTGCCTGCTCATCCTGCGCCAGCTGCCAGAGGCCATCAAACAAGGGCTTGTCCATCTTGCGCGTGTCATCCAGCGTCCAGGCCGGCAGGTTGCAGCGGCTGCGCACCAATGCCGTGACGGTGGCCTCCAAGTTGGCCTGACCTGCTTTGGCATAGACGCGGGCCACCTCGGCAATCCGCTCGGCATGGCGCACGCGAATCAAATCCGCCTCGGGCTCCAGCGGGCGGCCGGCAATCGCGTTTTCAATCAGCTGGAACGCTTCGGTCAGGCTGATGGATTCCTCCTTGGCGATGGCATCGGCGATCTGCGCACCTAGCACAAAGGCGCTCTGCTCCTGCGCCAGCAGCTCGGAAATGGTGGCGCTTTCGCCGACCGTTAGACCACCGCGCACTTCCACTTCAAGCACGCCAACTTGCTCATTGCCGATTTGGCGGGTGGTGCGCGGTGCAGGTGGCGTGATGAACGGAAGCATCAGCGCTTGACAAGTTGTTGCACCAGCTTACGGTCTGCGCTCTTGCGTAGGAAGGCGTAGCGGTTGGCTTGGATTTGCGCTTTGGCTGTTGCAATGAGCCGTTGGACAGGATCTTGATTTGACATGTTAAGTAGTTGGCTGGCCACCACCGTCCGGCGGGGGCCCTGGAGGCGTGATCAGAATATCGTTTTCAGGGTCCAAACTGGTAATAGCAGAAGGGACTTGGACGGTCTCACCAACATACAGCTCTTGAGAAGTTAAGCGAATGCCAGAGATGCTAGAAGGGCCGTTGAAAATAGTGCTGCGTGGGTTATCAAGCTCGCCAACCAGTTGAGCGTTTTTTACTGCATTTCCGCCCACTCTCTCAATGTTTCCATGTTTGTCGTATTGGTGAATAATTGGAGCAGTATTAGGGGGCAGCCGCTGCTGCACGTAAGGTATTCCGTTGCACCATTTTTTAGTAATTGTTGTAAATCCAATTTCTGGAGTTGTGCCTCCTTCGTTGACAATTCCAGGAGTAAATTGCCGAGTGACAAAGTTTTTTGTATAATAAGGGCCTGCGGCTGGAACTATTGGGACGCCATATTGATCCCTAAAAACATAGCCTTCATAGTTTGCCACTTCATTGACGACCCCGTCAGGAGTTGGTCTCTCATCCAGCGCCTCTGCTCTGTCCATGATTGAGGAGTCCATAACGTTAAGTCTGTATGAGGCAAGATAGCGAACTTTTAGCTTTGCAAAATCAGCGGGTGACAAGGCGCCTTCATCGGCAACAGGCACTCCATTAAGCGACCTTGCTGGAATTATTTGAAAAGCGGCTGAATCATAGGAAACAGTTTGGTCGCTAAAGTCACCAGGGCCTACAATGTTTCTAGAAAAGGAATAAGTCTCTACTGTTTCCAAAATCACAATAAAGGCTTGTCTTGGAGAGTCATCAAAAAAGTAATCACTATTGACGGTCACAGAACCGTCTTCATCTATAAAATCCCAAACCTCCGCGTATTCTTTGTAAGACGAATCGCGCAAGCTCAGTAGAAATCTTAACGTTTGTGCGCTTAGCAGCCGAGGCGCTGGCGCTGCCGTATAGCCTAATGAGCCATCAATGTAAAATCGTGTTTCTTGATTGGTAAAGACCAAAGCGCAATGAACCGGCCTGGCCGCTAATGTTTCTTGTGTGTTAAAGGAAGCGCCATTTAAGGTAACTTGCGTTTTTGTGCCCAGGGCGTCGTAGTCGTAGTCAGGGCGCCATAAAGTCTTTCGCACTTCGCCTTCAGCGTATTGCACAATGTCGCCAGACTGTGGGTCATTGTCTACGGACTGACCACCTTCAAAGTTAAGCAGGTTGGAGCTGTTGGCGTCATTGCCGTGGCCCTGGCGCAGGTACAGGTCAAACTTGTCATACGCGCCTTGCCCCCAGACGCCTGAGGTGTAGCCCTCTAGCCGTAATCCAAGCTGATTTAGCCCCTTGATTTCGGTGAACGGCAACCCCTGGTTGGATCTAAGGTTCCCGCCATCCGCTGGAATCGGGTCTTTTCCTAGCTGCACAATAAACTCCAGCGTCATGGCATTGCGGGCGCCAAGTTGCAAGGTCAGCGGAGTGTTGTCTAAATACTCAAGCCGCTGCTGGCTGGTATCATAGCGGTAGCGAAAGTTAGTCCGCGCTGCTACGGTGTGCGCAAGATGCACTTCTGATATAGTGCGCTCCATCCATGGACCCGTGAAAAAGTTTAGGGTGCTGTTGGCACTTATTTTTGATTTTAAAACAGGTCCCTTAAGTACACCATCAACAAACGTCGGTGGCAGGATTTGCTGTGCCGTTTCGTCTAAACCGCCCTGCACCGTAGGACGGCCTATGTTTCGCCTAACCCCACCTACTACTACGTATCCGAAGTAGCGGCGCCAGTTGGTCACCGTCCAGTAGGTGTTGGTGTAGCCGCGCACCAGGCCAGGGCTGGCGCCATAGCTGGTGAACTGCGCTCCGGTAGGGTCGCCAAATGGGCCAACAACAGACGAGTCAAACCCTTCGGTTGGCACCAGCAGAAAGGCCAGCAGGCCAGTATTGGCATTCCGGCGGGCAATAGGTTCCTCGCTGAAGAACAGATGCCTGAACAGTCGGCCACCCAGTCGAGACACCGCCGTAGCGGGCGGCTGCATGATCCGCAGCAGCTGCTCTGTCGATTGCTGCACCTTGGCCTGCTGTTCCGCGTCAACACGCGCAAAGCGATTGGCCTGCGTCTGCGCCTTGGCGCGATCAACCAGATCCCTGTCTCCCGTGAAGACCGTGATCTCGGTGCTCATCAGTCATCCTGCCGCAGACTGATGCGATACGTTTGCGTCTGGCCTGCTACCAGCGTGACATTTGGTGATTCAACGATGATGCTGTGCAGATAGGTTTCACCATTGATGTAGATGACCACCGTGTCATAGCTGTAGCCCGTGCTGGTGGCTGTAAACGCTGCGTCAATGTCAGGCATGACATAAGCAGCTTCTGTGCCGTCGTAGCTGCCCGTTGCAATGGTGGCGGTGAAGCGGCTGTAGCCGTTGCCGCTCTTTTCCACGCTTTGCCAGTTGGCAACAGTGCTTTGCGCCGTGTAGCCCGTCGCGCCAACAGAGCACAGCATCACCTTGAGTGTCTTGCCCTCGTATGCCAGGGCGGCAACTCGCTGCAACTCCTTCTGGCTGATAGTGATTGTTTGCGCCATATCAAGCCACCGTGAAGGTGCAGATGCCTGCGGCGTCCCAGATCACTTTGAAATCAGTGGTTGCCGGTGCTGTCTTGCTGCCGTCAAAATCAATGAACGCAACCGGCGGGTCATCAGCGTCCGTGTCGTTGTAGAGGATGCCAAACGCAGCGCTCAGCGAGCCGCCGCTAGCAGTCCAGGTGACATCATCCGCGTCGAGCTTGGCATCGTTGGTGGTGACAGTGGTGACGGCCACATTGGCCAGCGTGGCGCCGCCTGTGGTGTAGCCGTTGCCGCTGGCCACCTCGGTGCCACCGGTTGCAGCAAGAGTGGTGTGTGCCGCGCTGAAGGTGGCTGCCGTCAGCAGCTTCAACTTGTAGGTATCCCCAACGGCATTGGCGCCAGAGGCAAACCGGGCAGCCGTGTGGTTGTAAAGGCTGATGGTGATCGCCATGCTGCTGCTTGCGTTGACCTAACTTGCCGGCGGCTGCGGCCAGGTGATGTCAAACGGGTTGGCAGCATCGGCCAGGTCGCGCAGGGCCTGGCGGTAGGCGGCCCAGGCTTGACGATCAGCGCCGAGGTCGTAGTCGGTGATTTGCGTCCAGTCGCTGGCCTTCAGTAGCTCAATGCGCCGCTGGCGGATCTTGGCGTACTGCGCCTGCAGCTCATCGAAGCTGTAGGGGCGCACCAGGAACTGCGTGCCGTCCCAGTCGATCGTTTCCAGCTTCGGGTTGCACTCGGGGCGCTCGTAAGGGCCGGTGTAGCCCGCACGCTCCAGCTCGTCAGGCGTGAAGGTGCTGCTGTCGGTGCGGGTGCTGCCGTCCGCAAAGCGGATGCGGTGCGGCAGGGCCGCTGGGGCGGCGGTGTTGTGGGAATAGAGCATGGTTAGACCAGCGTGATGCCCCATTTAGCGGCCAGCCACGTTTGCAAGGAGTCTCGATCAGTGCTGTTCAACACAGAAGAGAAGACGATGTATTCGCCAATCAATCCACACCAGCCGCGATTGAGGCTTGAGTTGCCGCGATCGTTGCCAATCTGGAAGCCGCCAGTAGTGCTGAACGTGGTGCTGGATGAATTATTGATACGCATGATCGCAGGGTTGTCGATCGAAGGCGAGGTAAACAGCCCTCCTGAATACCTGTTGCTGGTGCCACCATTGACAAACAGCTGATTAAAACCTGTGCCCGACTCATCAAGCGATGAAGAAAATGCCAGCATGTACCAGGCGTTAGTGTATGAGGTAAAAAGGCCGGCATAATTGCTTGCAGTGCCGCCAAAATTGGCATCAACGACAACGTACACTTCGCCGATTGTTGTGGAAGTGCTGCTGCTGTTATACATGAAGTTGGCATGAGACGGACTTGTGCCCCAGTCCAAACATTTTTTACTGTTGATGCCAGTCACATACTGCGGGCTTGTGCCGCCAACTGATAATGTCCAGCCATTGCTGCCCTTGTCTGTAACCGCAGTGATTGCAGTTCCTGATGTAGTAACAGTAGCTTCATCGGCAAAGTCGTACCAAAGAACTGGCGACAAGCCTGGCGTGGGATCTGAAAGAACTTGCGGCCAGATTGCGGCCCGCCTCGCCACGCTCTGCTCATTCTGGAACCAGAGCCCAGATGCTGCACTGCCTGTCGGCACGCGCCGAGCGCCCATCAATCCGCCGTTGAAGCCAAGCATCAGCTGATGTCCTCGTAGGAGATGACCAGCTCCAGGTCGTTGGCGGCGCTGGCCTGTGCGCGAAGGCTTTGGCCTTCCTCCAGGTAGATGTAAGCCTCGCGGGTCACCAGCACCTGCGTGGCGTCAGGCGGTACGGCGATCGTCTTGCCGATCGCAAACCCCGTCGTGCCGTTGTAGTGCTCCAGGCTGATGTCGGCTGCTGCGGTGCCGTCCACGTTGGCGCAGTAGACCGAGTTGATCTTGAGCACCTTGCCGCTGCTGGAGGCGTTGCTAAGTGCTGCGGCCATGGTGGTTGTGACGGCATAGCCGACCGTCTTACCGGTGACCGTCGTGACCGAGCTGCCGCTCTTGATATTGGGGGCTGCCATGGCCTGACAACGTGTCCCCTAGCTTTCCGGCTACTCGTCACTCAGCAGTGTCGCGCCATCCTCAGACCAGACCCATGTCCTCCAGGGCATCTGGCTGGAGCCCTGGATAGTTTCCTCGTCTGCAAATAGCAGCACGTCATCCTCTCGGTAAGCCCAGTCACGCCAGAAGGCCGCGCCATCACCGCCAGCTGATCCACTGGTGCCAACACTGAGCGACGGCGTGACGGCAGCCACAACCACAGCAGCGGTCGGGGCCAGCAAGTCAACGCCTCCCGCCTGCAGGCTGGGCACACTGACGCTAATTGCAATGCTGGCGGCCGGTGCATTGACGACAACTGATGTGCCCACCTCAGGCAACTGCGCCGCCACTGTGATCGCCGCTGCCGGTACAACCACCACAGTGGCAAGCGCCACGTAGGGAGCGCTAGCACTGACGGCAACGCTTGCTGCTGGGATCTGAATCGAGGAGGTGGCAAGCACGGTCATCTTTGACCGCACGCTCAAGGGCACGACAGACAGCTGGGTCAGGGCATAGCCGTATGCCGTCACCAGCATCTTGGATTTGACCACGGCCTGCAGCGACTCGGTGACACCCCACGGCGGCACCACTGCCGTCACCGTCATCTGGCCATTGACTACCGCAGGTGCTGTCGGCAGCGTTGTGATCCCAGGTGCAACCGGGAACCAGAATGTTCCCGTTCCTGCCACAGCTCCCCAGAACAGCAGATCGCTGCTCACGACAATCCCATCGGCACTGATCGCCCAGCTGGTGCCGTTGGTGCGGTACAACGCGCTCAGCCCATTGGCGCTGATGATCACCGGACTGAACGGTGCGGCCGGCAGGATGTCAGGGCCGGTCTGGACGTTCATCCCGTAGCGGTTGCCCAGCAGCAGCCTGTTCTGCGTCTCTCCGTAAAGGCGTGCCGTGCTGCGGGCATTGCTGGGGAAGGCATAGTATTTGTTGCCGCTTTTGGTAAAGCGATCATCGGAGACATACGGCGGCGTCATTCGGATCACCCGCTGCGCTGACAGCTCGCCATACGCAAATGCCAGCTCGCTGCTTGATTCGGTTCTGTAGTTGTCCAGCGGGTTGCCCGTGTCCGCTGCATCCTTGGCATTGTTGCGCTCAACCGGTTCGGGACGCTTTTGCAGGCCCAGCTCGCGCCCGGTTGTGATGTTGACCTCAACGCCATCAGGCGTCAGATCGGCTGCGCGAAGCAGCATCTTTTCGGCAAGTCCCGTGGACTCCTTTTCGGTGCCGCTTTCGCTGACAAAATCAAACAGCTTGGCCTTGTCAAAGGCAGATGCCAGTGCCTGCTGCCCGCGCTGCGTGTAGCCATTGGCCTTGCTTAGCTCGCGGATTGTCTTGGTAACCTGTGCGCCTTCAAAATCAACGGACTGCTCCTGGCGCTCGACAGTCTTCTCGGCAACAAACAGATTGGCAGGGTCAAGCTTCCAATCGAAATACACCCCCGCGTCATAGGCTTTGTCGTAGATCGACGTCGATGCCGCCAGCTTGATCAGCGGCTCCTCAACCACAACCGAACGGTTGTCAACGGTTTCGTAGTCCTTTGGCGGTTTGCCATCAGCCTGGCGCGGCTCGTATTGGTTGACTCTGTAGGTAAATGTTTCGGTGGTGCGGATGTAGTAAGCGGAGCTGCCAATGCCGGGAGCTGTGACGCCGCGCTTAACGTTGCTGTCTTCAGTTTCTCTGTTGGCCAGATGCACAATCAGCATCGGCGCCACATCCGCCAGGATTGTGTATTCCGTCGTGACCCGCTTGGCCACGCGGTCCAGCTCGTCGTAGGTGGTTTCCGTGACCGAGCGCGGCGAATAGGCGTAGTCAAATGACTCAGCCGCGTCATACGGTTCAGGGCCGGGGCCAATCGTCCCCAGGCCAATGATGGTGCCGGCCAATGGGTTGGGGATGCGAACCAGCGTCACAGCGCCGATCGTCTCGTCGCGTTCCCAGTTGCGGTTCTTGACGGCCTGCTCCTCGACAACCGGATCGTTGGGGTCCGCGTCAGCCGGTTTCTCTTCGCCCTCGTCGTACTTGAGCTTCAGCGTGCTGTAGCTGACGACCACCGCATCAGCAGGCAGCTGACCAACGCCAACCGGCGCCAGATCAATGATGCTGCCCGCATCCACAACCGGACCGGTGCCGCCTTTTTGATCCAGGCTGAAGACCTGCAGCTGCTCGCTGGTGTCGAGGTAGCCGCAGTGGCTCATTGAAACCAGCAAGTCGCTGAGGATGCTGGCGTAGCCCGCCGAGAAATCAAACGACGGGATTGAAAAGGAAAGGTTGACCGGATTTGACGATGCCGTAATGCCCAGCTCGCTTAAGCACTTCTGCGCAATCGAATAGCCGCTGATCGGGATCGTGACAATGCGCTGCTCTTCCTCGGTGCGGCTGCTGTTGGCAGGGTCGTCTAGTGGGCGCCAGCTGACGCGCTCTGCTAGATCCTGCAGGTAGGTCAACTTGCAGCCCAGTTCCACCGAGGTGGTGCGCCGGTAAGGATCGGCAAAACTGCTGAGCACGCGCAGCTTGCGCGGCAGCGTGAACTGCTGACCGGCCTTCGTGTAGGAGAAGGTGACGATAGTCCCCGGCGCTGGCGTGATGGTGCCCCGGATTTCAGCTGATCCCTTGGTTTTGATCAGGCCCGTGCCTTGCACGTAGTCGTCGTTGATTGAGGCGCTGATCAGCGTGCCAAGGCTGCAGGTGACTGTGGCGCGAATGTCAATGGCCATCAGATGATCTGCAGCGCTGCCAGGGAGACGCTGTAGCGGGTGCTCTTGGCGCCGCCGCTGATGATCACCTCAGCCGTTGCGCTGGGCGGCGAGATCGGGAACCAGCTGGTGCTGCTTGGTACAGCGGCAATCGTCTCGTCGTACCAAGACAACACGTCGTCGTAGCTGCCCGTGGTGAGATAGCCCTCGATCTGGCGCACCTTGTGCGCCGCCAGTGCGCCGGTCACGTAGCTCACGCCCGTTGCCGTCAGCGACACGCTGGGGCCGTCCTGGCGGGTCAGCATCGGCTTGGTCAAGGTGACAATCGGTGAGGTGCCTGTAGCCCGCGTCAGGGTGACCGTGCCAAGGCTGGGCACCGTTGCCTCAGAGTTCTGGCGGCTTTTCTCCTGCTCCCGCAGCAGCACGGCCAGCGCTTGCGCCGCATCCACCAACGTGGCATTGGCACTGATGTAGGGGCCAGCTTGCTCCCCACTGGGGGGCTCAGTGAACCAGCAGGCCAAGCCGCTGATGCTCAGGCCGTTACTGCTGGCGATACTGACGCTGACGGTGGTGCCAACGCTGGCGCTGCTGAGCGTGTCGGCATCGGTGAGGCGCGAGTTGCGCCAGGTGCCGTACTCGCTCACCAAGGCTTGCCACTGAGCGCTGGTCAGCAACCCATTGACGCGGAAGGTGCGAGCGGTCAGGCCGGTGCGTGCATCGCCTTCGTAGCCAAACGGCTGCGCCGTGAGAACGCTGGTGCTGAAGCTGCCAATGGTGATAGTCATGACAGCGCTCCATTGACAGCATTGAGCACGTCACCGCTGGCGCTGCCGCCGGGAACGTTGACGTTGACCGCCCAGGACTTGGCCGCCAGCTCGCGGGTTGCCGCAAGAAGCTCCCGGTTGACACCCACCAGGTCTGCCGTGTTCTTGTTCAGCGCTTCCTGCAGGTTGGCGACGTTGGTGTTGGCGGCCTTTTCACGATCGACTTGCTGAATGAACTGCCGCACGGATTCGACAACATCACTCGTCGAACCGCTGAACTCTGGCGCCTGCGCACCGGTGAGCCGAGTGAAGTCAGCCTGCGCATCACGGAACAGCGGCAGGATGGAGCGCAACGTTTCCAGCCCGCGCCGATCGCGCTGCTCTGGATTCAGGAACTGATTCAACCCCTTGGGGTCATTGCGAATGCCGGCCAGCTCCAGCGTGGCCTGCTTGAGGTCATCGCGCAGCTGCTTGCCTGCAGTCTTCAGTGCTGTGGCGCCTTCGATCAGCTTGAGCCGCACCTCTTCTGATGCGACGACCTGCTGATCCACCAGCTTTTGCATGTCAGGGCCGGTGTCTTTGCCCTGCAGACGCAGCGCATCAATCTGGGCACCGATCTGAATGACCTGATTCTTGGCTGCCTGGACGCCAGCCTCGATTTCCTGGCGCTGCTGGATCGTCTGACGCACGACGCCAGCTTCGGCAGCGGCCAGCTCGTTGGCTGCGGCAATGCGCTGATTGACGGTCTGCAGGGCCAGCTGGGCCTCAACCCGCTGCTGCTGTTGCTGGGCAAGAAGCGTCTTGTCTGGAGGGGGCGGCGGCGGCGGCTTGGCTGGAAGACTTTGCTTTCCCGTTGCGCCTGAAGGCTTATTGATTTCAGCAAGATCCCGCCTGAGCAGATCTTGAAGAATTGCTTCTCGGATTCCAGTTGCAGAACCTTTGTAGGTTTTGCCTCCATACGTGACAGTTGCAGGCCCAAAGAATCCGGTTCCTTGCAACAGAGAGATCTGCCCGGCCACAATGTCTGTGGCCTGCCGCTCTCTTTTGAGCACTTTGTCGGGAGCAAGCGTTGATACCTGATTAAGTTTGACCAGAATGCTGTTTATGTCTTTGATAAATCCGGCAAATAGCGGCGATAAAACTGTGTCTAGCGTTGTTGCAAGGTTGGAGAAACCTGCGCCAATTTGCTTGAGGCCGCTACTAATTGTGCTGGCATTAGTCTGCGACGCATCAGATGCAGCGCCAGCGGCTTTAGCTTGACGCCCCAGCAGTTCATTGTATTTGACAAGCTTGTCATTCAGGAGTGGCTGCACTGCAGCCTGCGCTTCGACGCTACCTAGGAGGATTGCGATTTTATCTGCTGCGCCACCTGTTTTAGCCTGCACGTCGGCCAGCACGCCACCGAAGCCCTTTGCCTGAAGTGCGCTAAGGCTGAAATCAAGGCCAAGCGAACTGGCCAAGTCCTTGGCTTGCTCTGATGGCTTGATAATGCTGCTGATGGCCTGGCGAAGACCGGTGAACGTCTGAGCTACCGGGACACCTCGCAACGTTGCCGTTGCGATGGCAGCGTTTAGCTCTTGAATGCTGATGCCAGAAGCTGCCGCAATCGAAGCGATGTTGCCGATCTCTGCTGCGTATTGACGCACAGTGATCACGCCATCAGCTTGCGTCTGCACAAACTGGTCAACAAGCAGCCCGGCCTCTGCGGCGGTTTTGCCATAAGCATTCAGCACACCCGTAACCGCGCTGGCAACATCGGCCACCTCCGCAAAGCCACCCTTGGCACCCAATGCGGAAGCTCGAAGAATGGCCGTTGCATCCGCTGCTGTTGCAAAGCCAGAGCTGGCGACGTCGTAGGCGGCTTTGGTTAACTCAACAACACTGATGTTGTTGCCAAGCTCTACGGATAGCGCACGCAACTTTGGTACTAACTGCGCTGAGTCAACGCCAAGAGTTCGCACAGCGGCAGAAGCCGCGTCAAGCTGAGTGACCTGTTGGCCAATGAACGCCGCAATGCCACCGACTGAGGTTGCAAGTCCAAGCCCGCCAATGGCATTGCGCAGAGCAGCCCCTGCTCCTTCTGCGGCTGATCTGGCGCGATTCAGTCCAGCATTGAACTGCCGATCGTCAACGGTCAGCGTCAGTACAGCCTGCCCAAGCTGATCCGCCACGCCAACCCATCATCTTTCCCAAGGTTGCCGCCGCAGCAACCTAGGCCATGACAAGCGCTCTTGCCGGTCTCGCCAACGCCACAGCCACCTTCAACGTGGCCACCGTTGGCACCACCACCGACCCTGACACCGGCAACGTTCTGCCAGTTACAGAAGCGCTCACCGTCAGCCTGTACCTGCGCCAGGGCGGCAGCAGCAGCGCCAACCTGCCTGGCATTGACGCTGACACCGAGGTGCTGGAGGGTTATGCGGTGAGCCCGCAGGCCCTGGATGCACGGATCAAGCCAGGCACCACCGGCACCCTCAACTTCGCCGGCCAAGGCAGCGCCGACTGCGAGGTGATCAGCAGCCGCTTTCCTTACGGCAGCACCGGCACAATCGGCAGCACGCTGCAACAGGTGCTCGGCGACAAGATCCGCATTGCCCGCTACCTGCAGAACTGATGACCGTTCAGGTCAAGGCCACCTACAAGCTGACCGGCTGGAACAGCACCCAGCTCAAGCTGCGGATCCCGGTCATCCTCACCGGCTACGGCAAGGTGATGGATCAGCAGCTCAAAGAGGAAATCCAGTCGCCACAGTTCAACTGGCCGCGTGAAACACGCCGCCGCAATGGCTCCCGCGTCAGCAGCCCGCGTGACATCGTGGACTTGGGCAAGTTCCTGCGCTCACAACGCCGCGATCGCCCCAGCGCCACACAGCTGCGTTTCACGTGGGATGTCAAAAGCGACAGCGGTTTTTCCTATGCGCCGCTGATCCTGACCGGCTACACCACCAGGCGCGGCACCATTGTTCCCGGTCGCAACTGGATCCAGCCAGCACTGGAAGCCAGGCCGCTTGATCGCTTCTTTGCGGCCGAATGGCGCCGACTTGAAAGCAGCGGACTGTAGACAAGAAAAAAGCGGTCGCCTCCACAACGACCGCCCCCTCGACTCACCGATTCTATGTTGCTCAGGCGTTGGTTTCAGCAGTCCAGGTGTAGGCACCGTAGCCGTCCAGGGTAAAGCTCACTGTGGCCACGTTGCCAGCTTGAATGCTCTCCGAGAAATTGGTCACAAAAGCAACGCCTGCGTGCTTCTCCGGGTTGCCGGTGGCACTCATCTCGGGAGACTCCCGATACCACTGCACCGTCACGCCGCTGGGGGCATCCAGTGCGGCCTGCTTCAAAACGGCATAGCCCGCATCGTTGAGATCCAGGTTCATCTCCATCGGAATGGAGTAGGAGTTGCCGGTCACAACCTTGGCCTTGAAGCCCAGGCTGCTGCCGTAATCCAGCACCTCCTGCACGTCGGTGTTGGTCTGGATGCCGGCGTTGGTCACACTCAGCACCTCAGTCATGGTGGTGCTGGCGGTCGGCACAGTGCTGGCAGTGGTGCCAGCCTTAACCCAGAGCCGGTAGTTCAGGGCGTTGAAGAAGGCACCAGTGGCCATGGTCTGTTAGGTCGTGTGCCCTAACTTGCCGCCAGGCGCTCTTCCTCTGCTTCCAGCACCTCCCACGGTGTCGGGATCGGCGAGACGTGCAGGTCAAAGCCTTTGACGTCATGCGCAATGCCGGCGGTGGCCAGCAGCGCATCCTTCAGGTCGGTCTTGCTGCAGCTCAACTCGCGGCACACGGCTGCAGACTCCCAGCCCAGTGCCATCAGCTTGCGGGCCTGGTTGCCGAGCAGCCGCGCCTTGTGCGTCGCCTTGATCGTCCAGTTGTGGCTGCGCAGGTAATGCAGCACCTCACCTTGCGCAAAGGCCCAGAAGATGGTGCTCAGCCTTCCGCGCTCCGGGTTCCAGGCCTTGCACGCCTTGATAAAGGCCATGTCCACGCAGGAGAAGATGTCTTCGCGTGCGATGCAATGCCCGTACTTGCGTGCCAGCTTGCCACCGAAGCTCTTGATCAGGCCAATGTGCTCGGCATACATGCGCCCGATGCGGCGCTGCTCAGAGCGGGTCAGCGGGTTGGCTAGATACGGTTCAGCACGTCGCTTGAGCGGTGCAACTGCAGCAACCGCAAACAGATCAAGCTGGCATTCAGCGACGGGCATTGTCACACTCTAACTTCGCAACACCGGCACTGATCGGGCGCTGGAATTGGAGCCGCTCAGGCACAAGCAACCGAGCACTTGCTTCAAGTGCGGCACCACGTTCAAAGCGTTCTTGGCTTCTGCCTGGCCGGCCTGGTCGAACTCCACGTCGATCACGTCCACCCGCGCTCGCTTCAGGTTGGCATTGGGGATGCCAGGGATCAGTTCACTGCTACCAGCGCCGGTGCCGCTTAGCACGTTGCTGTCACTCAGCAGGTATTCCGCCAGGTCAAAGGTGGCTTGCTTGATCGGCTGCGGAATCTCGCTGCTGGTGAAGCTCCAGTCGCCGCATTCAGCATCACTGCGCGGCCAGAGCAGCGCCTGCGTGGTGGAAGCCTTGCTGCCCACGTATTGCAGCTCGTCGAGGTAGCGGGTCGCCATGATCAGCGCCCGACCCTTGTTGTCAGTGGTTGCCGTGGCCCAGTTCAGGGTGCCGAGGTACAGGTTCGCCAGATCATCAGCAGCGGCCACCGACAGGTAGCTGTTGGCATTGCTGGCCCCGGCAGTGGCGACAACGGTGACGGGCATGGCGGCGCACTCTTGGCCTTAAGTTGCCGGTGGCGTCTTCGGTGCTGACCAGAGCTTGACGGCCTTGTCGAAGCCGATCTCGCCGTCCACCAGGCGTTGGCCGAGCTTCTTGCCGAAGATGGCCTGCGCAGTTGCAGGGTTGTCGCTGACCCACTGCTTAGCCGCAACCTTGAAGCTCAGCGCTTGCTCAGTGCCATCGCCGTCGGCGGGTCGCTTGGGCGGCACCTTGTTGCCGCTCGGGTCGGTCATGTCTTCGCTGCGCCACTTCCACGGCAGGAGGTAGCAGCGGCACTGCATGTGCGGGCTGACCTTGCGGTAGTCGGTCGGGAAGCGCTTGCCGTCCAGCTTCAGGCAGATCGGGCAGACCGCGCTGTCCAGAACTGCCGTCCACACCAGCCCTTCAGGCCCCATCCAGGCCGGGTCAGCCTCGAACTCATAGATCGCCTGCTGGGCCGCGTTGCCCACCTCCTGCACACCGGTGCGGATGATGGCCTCGACGTTGTTCTCCGTCACGCGGACGACCGCATCCTCATAGGTGCGGAACACCTCGCCGCCCAGATCGGACAGCCCCAATCGGATGTAGCGCTCCACGCGATCGGCCACAGCGGCCGGCAGTGTTGCGGTCAGCTGTGTGCTGAGCGTCTTGCCGCCCACCACGGCATCGTTCACCAGGCGGTTGACCTGCGCCTGCGTGAGCTGTACCGCACCATCGGAGGCCAGCTCACCGCCGGCCATGGTGACCATGCGGCGGGCAAAGTCCAGCTGCCGCTCGACAAATGGCGCCAAGGCGTTCTGCATGGCCGCCAGCTGCGGCACGCCGAAGCTGTCCTGCACGCTGCGGCCAACAGCTGCAACGATGCTGGCAATGATGCGCTCCCGGCCTGGTCCTACAGCCAGAGCGCCGGAACTGCCCACCGCACGCTCCACAGCTGCCAGCGTGGTGCGCAGATCGCGCAGCGCCTGCTTGATCAGGCGGTCTTCCAGCTTCTTGGCCGAGAGAGCATTGCGCAGGAAGGCCTCGACCTGTGCGGACAGATCAGCCACGGCCTTGGTCTCTCATCAAATGCTGTAGGCCAGCACCTTGCCGCTGGTCAGCTGGATCCGGCTGAAGTTGCCGTAGATCGTGGTGCCCACCGGGATAGGCAGTGCGCCAATGCCGCTGCCTCTGTAGTCAGCCACCGATGCCGCGTTGAGCACCGACGCTTCCAGCGCTGTCACCGCCCAGAACTTGCCGGTGTACTGCGTCGTGTCCGCAATGTAGACGGCGCCGGTGTAGTCAGCGGGTTCCATCATGTTTCACCTTGCGGGCACGGGGTTTTCTAGTTTGCTCAGACTCCTGCGTCTGAGGCGTCTGCTCCTTGTGAAAAGAGGCCGCCTCTTGAGAAGCGGCCTCCTGTTCACGCAGTCGCTTGAAAGCGAACAGGCCCACCGATCACTTCCGGTAGAAGATGACAGTGGAGCTGGTCGCCATGCGGCCAACAAAGGTGCCCGAGCTGGCTGCTGCCACGGTGGCAGAGCCGGTCACGGTCACGCTTGTACCACCAGCAAAGGTGATGGCGTGAGTCGCACCTGCGAGGTTGACGATCGTCACCTCAAAGCACTGGCCGACCATGGCACTGTCGCCCAGCTCGCTGATGATCTCAGCGGCGGTGGCGGTGGTGTAGGTGCGGCCCGTGGTTGGGGTCACCGTGATCAGGCTCTCAACGCTCTGGGCAGCGGTGAGGGTGGTGTCAGCGTTGCCGCCGGCCAGCAGTACGCGGCCCTGGGTAGCGCGGCCGAAGTTGGCCTGCTCCAGTTCAAAGATGGATGCCATCGTTAGTTACCTCAGAAGTTGGGGTTGGAAACGATGCTGACGACACCAATGTTCTTGGTCTCGTAGATCTGCGTCCAGTTGCTGGCCGCTTCCAGCGTGGCGCGGGACGGGTTCACACCACCGGAGGTGTAGGACACACCGAGGGGGTGATAGAGGTTGTGCCAATGCACCGACATGGCATCGCTCAGAGCGAGGATGTCACGGTCGGTCTCGGTCACAAGGCCCGACTGGGTGCCGGAGGCCATGGCGCCGGGGGTGAACAGGTACGAGGCATAGTTGGTGCCATCGTTGTTCACGTCGTCAGAGACGATCACGCGCATCCCCATGTAGGTCGGCACAGAGACATCGCCGTAGGCACCGGCAATGCTGCCGCCAACGAAGTCAGTGACGCTAGAAGTCAGACGAGCGTCTGTCTCGGTCACGTAGTCGATCGCCTTGCGCTCCACCAGGTCGTAGAAGCACTTGCTGTGCATCGCAATGACGCTCAGCTTTTCGCCTTGATCGCCAAGAGCAGCGCGGGCTTCTGCCACCTTGCCGGGCGACAGGACAGTCGCCGTTGCGTTGGAATCAATGGCCAACGCACGCAGCGCACCCGTGGTGTTGCTGGTCAGCGGGCCAAAGACACCGCGCAGGATGGAGAACACATCCTTCTGCTGCTGGTGGCTGATGTAGTCGGCGACCTTGCGGCCAATGGCCTGCATGGGGTCGTCGCCAGCGGCCAGCGCAGCCAGAGTGCGCACTTCCCAAGCGCGACCACGGTGCAGGACCGGGCAGATCTGCTTTTCAGCACCGATCTTGCCGGGGATCAAGCTGGTGGTGTCGCTCAGAACTTCAGCGTCGCCGCTGAGGTTGGCGGACCAGGAAGGGACGTTCACATAGTCGCCGCCTTCTGTGGCATTGAGAATGTCCAGAGGTTGGATCACGCCGCTGTTGATGAAGGCCGACCGAGTGGTGACAGCCTCGTCAACGTAGGCAGTGAACACCTCGGGGACAATGATGTCGCTCCGAAGGGTTGCCATGATGATGGTTTAAGAGGATTGGGACGCGGCCACAGGCCTTCACGGGTCAGCACAGCCTTCCCTTACAGCTATAGATTACCGCTTGGCTTCTGATTTGAGCTTGGCGTATAGCTCGGGGTTTGTTTTGAACAGGCGGCCCTGTTCGGTGAGGTTGTAGTGCTCAGCGCTGAACGGGTTCTTGGTGCCTGATGGAACAACCGCCGCGCTGCGACTTCCGGCCGGTGCGCCGGTGCCTTGGGGCTTGGGTGCCTTGAGCCGATACTGCGGCAGGCTGGTCTTGGCCCAGTCGTTGATCGGTGTGCGCTGATAGCCATCCACCACAACAACGGTGCCATCGGGCTCGCGTTCGATCTGCTCTGGCTTAAGGCGCAGGCGGATCACCTCGTCAGGGTCGTGAACGATGTCCGCCAGGGCAGCCACCGCAGGGCCGATCAACTTCAGCTCGCGGTTCTCGGCTTCCAGGGCATCAAGGCGCTGCTTCAGCGTGCCTTCACGCTCGCGGTACTGCTGCTCCAGCTTCTGCCGGGCCTCGCTGTAGTTGCCCTGCTGTTCCAGCTCGGCCTGCTCAGCGCGTTGCTTGAAGGCCAGCAGCTCCTGAACGTCTACGCCATCGGGCAGCTCTGGCACCTTCTTGGCCAGCTTCTTTTTCTCGTCCAGCAGTTCGGTGTTCTTGCGCCGCAGGGCTTCAATCTCGGCCTGCAGTGCTGAGGTATCGGGTGAAGACTGCTCCACAGGAGCGTTGTCGTTGTCGGGCATGAAGACCCACAGGGGCAAAGGTGCGGCCTAGGTTGCCGTCACAGCCGGTGACTCCCGGTGCGCTCCTGGCGTTCCTGCTCGCGGATCGCAGCGCGGATGTTGGCAGCCATGAAGGTGTTGCCGCACTTGTCGGCGATCTCCAGCGCCTTGAGCAGGCGTTGCATCCGCTCGCTCATGGCAGCTGCTGCAGGTTGGCGCTCAGCTGCTGCTCTTGCGCCACCAGGCGCCGCTCCTGCTGCGCAGCGGTGGCTTCCAGCTCGGCATCTACATCAAAGCCGTCATAGAGCCATTCACCATCTGCCAGTTGGATCAGCAGCGTTTCCTGGGTGATGTCACCGCCGACGCGCAGCTTGATCAGCTCGGCCACATGCGAGGGCTCCAGCTTGTGCGCCACGAAGTCGTTGTTGACCATGCTGCTGCCCGCTGTGGGCAGGTTCAGGTAGGCCGCATGAAACCGCAGGCAGGTATCAATCAGGTTCTGCAGGCCCAGCGCCACGGCCATCAGCGCAGCATCACCCTGGCTGCGGTCGATCGCCTTGGATTCGGCGGCTTGGTTGGTCATGTTCTGACCGAGCACAGCGGCTAGGCCCAGCTCGGCGATCTGCTTTTCAATGCGATCCAGCTCGGTGAAGCGGGCCTGATAGCTGGTGCCGGTGGGCTCGCTGAACTCAGCGCGTGCGTCCACCGGGAATGCCATGGCTGACGCTGGCCCAGCGTCCAGCTCGTCCAGTTCAGCCGGCACACCAAACAGGTTGTAGCGGGGGACAGCTGCAACGTGGAGGATGTTGGCCTGATCGGATTCGCAGCGGTAGGCCTTGAGATTCAGCCAGGCCACTTCCTCCAGCGGCGGAGTGGATTCCATCAGGCCGGTGCGGTTGGCATAGGCCACGGCGAAGGGGATCTCGTCAAGCGTGGTGGCGCCTTCGCTGATGAGCTCCCAGTCGCGGCTCTTGGATGTCTGCTTGCGGAACAGACGGAAGCGGCCGGGTTCCAGCACGCGCACCTGCTCGCAGACTTCCTCGCCGAACTCGCCGTAGGGCACAGTGACCCGCTCCAGCAGGCGCAGCTGCGTCAGCTTCTGGGTGCCGCCAATGACATCGGTGCGCCAGCCGAGGATGTCACGCGGCGTGTAGCTGACCCAATACGGCCGGCTGAAATCAGTGACCGGGGTGTCATCGCCCTCGTCGCCGCGTGGGTAGTCCACCAGCACGCCGACGTGGCCGTAGCGGATGCAGGTGCGGGCCAGCTCCTGCAGGTAGGCATTGAGGTCGTTGCCGGCTAGGTCTGTGTCAAAGAGGTGCTCCTGGATCGGATCGGGCACGTTGTCGAGGCGCACCGGCTTGCGGCACAACATCCCGGCCAGCATCTGCTCCAGACGCAGCATGTAGGGCGGACAGACGCTGCGGGCCAGGCGGGCGCTGTAGGCCTCGTCATCTTCGCGTGGCTCCTGCGGCAGGTAGCGCTTGCCAGCGGCCTGCATTCCGAGCGTGCCAAGGCCAAGCTGCTCAATCAGCCGCCAGCGTGGTTCCATACGCTGCCAGGCCAGCGATGGATCATGCACCTGCAGCTCTTCGACAGTGGCGAGAGACAGGCTGTTCAGGCTGGCGGCGAAATTATGCACGTGCTTTTGGCCTAGCTTTCCGCTAGGCCAGGGCTTTCCTCACGGCATAACGGCTGATGTTGAGGTGCTGAGCGATGCGGGTCTGGCTGTAGCCGGTGCGGTAGAGCCGTTGGATGCGTTGCTGGGTGCTCTCAGAGAGCCAGAGGGCCACGCCGATCAGGATCACGGCGGGCACCAGCAGCACCCACAGCAGGGTGGTGATGGTCATGGTTGAAATTGCTTGTGGTGTGCGGTGGCGGGCCGTGCCCTGCGCTTCCGCATCACAAGACTACCTCAGAAACGGCAACCTTGGGTAGGCGTTGGGTAGACGATGGCGAAGAAGCCAAGCAAGGCGCAGAAGAAGGTCGCCAGCGTGATGCGTGAGTTCAAGGCCGGCACGTTGAACACCGGCAAGCCTGGCCCTGGCAAAGGGCCGAAGGTGAAGAGCAGGAAGCAGGCGATTGCACTTGCGTTGAGCGAGGCGGCCAAAGTCGGCAAGCGCAAGAAAAAAAGCTAAAAGAATGCTAACCTGTTTATCGGCAATCTAGGATTAACCAACTTCAATTCAAAATGGCTCGTCGCTCACAGCCAAGAGATAGCATGGGTCGCTTTGCTTCTGCAGACTCTCTGCGCAGGTTAACTCGCGTAGGTCAAGCTGCTGGGCGTAGAGAGCGCCGATTTCGGGCAGCTGGTGCAGACTTGCGTCTAGATGGCGCAAAAGTCAAAAAAGCAAGAGAAACAGATAAAAAGGCAAAAGCATTTAAGCGGAAAGTAATTAAGGGAGCTGCCGGCTAATACAATCGCACCCCACGCACAGCGCGGCCAGCGGTCGGACGGCCCACCTCAAACAGGCGATTGCACAGATAGCCCAACGCGTCGACCATGTGGTCGTAGCCAGCCTGCTTGTCCGGCTCACCTTTGTCGGTGTAGCTCTGCAGCTCCAGGCATTCGATCAGCTTGCGGCAGCGCGGATCAATCCAAAGGCGGGTTTCGCCGTTGCCGTTCTCCAGCAGCGCCTGCACAGATGCCACCCGATCGCGTATGGGCGGGTTAGCTGCCGGGGCCATGTTGCTGATGTCGTAGCTCTGCAGGATGGCGATGTCGCTGCGGCTGCTGTTGGTGCTGCGGTTGCGGCCTGAGGCATCCGGATAGCCGAGCACCCGCGCCTGGGGGTGACGGCGGCGCAGCTCCTTGCCCAATGCGTCGGTGTCGTGAGCGGCGGCGATCTCGTCAATGATGAACAGCTCGCGGCCACGGCGCACACCCAGCACGGCGTTGGTGTTGCCGACGTTGAAGTCGCAGCCCATCAGGATCGTCTCGTCATCCTCAATGGCGATGGGCACCACGTGGCGGTTGCGGTTGAAGCGGTCGTAGACCGTGCCGGTGGTGAGCGAGACGAACTCGCCGTTGAGGTACGCCTGGATCAGGTTGGCCGGGTAGTTGGCGATCAGGCTGGGGATGAAGTCATCGGGCAGGTGTGGGTTGTCTGCGGTGCGGGCCTGAATCAGGCGCGTGTCGTCTTTGGCATCGCGCTTGAAGGTTTGGTAGGCCCAGCCGAAGCCTTCCGGTGTGGTGGCGGCATAGAACTGGCGGACGTGGCCAGCACGCAGACGGGCCAGGGCCATGCGGGCTGCGTTTTCGGCGACACGTTGCGGGGCGGTGTCGGCCTCGTCAAAGCCGATGGCGCAGAGGTTCTGACCCCGGATACGGTTCCAGGTTTCCATGGTGCGCAGCAGGATCGTGTGCTGCCCCTCGGCAAACGTGAGGGTGTATTCAGGGAGCGGGCTAACGCGGAAGGTGAAAGGGATTTCCCACTCGGTCAGCAGGTCATCAAAGGTGCGCTCCAGGATGTCGCGCAGCATCGGCGCGACGGGTTCAAACAGGGCTGAGGCATAGCCGATGTTCTGCGCGGCCAGGGTGACGGCCTTGGCGACCAGGCCGTGCGTTTTGCCAGCACCAAAGCCGCAGACCAGGCCAATCTTGCGGTGGGTGATGTCATCGCAGAAGGCGAGTTGATGGGGCAGGAGGCTGGCGCGAACGCGGGCTAGGGCATCAGCCGCTGATGGCGTTGACGAGTCAATCTCTGGGTTGAGAAAGTCAAGCAGGCCAGACTGAGTCGTGATGCCGTCCAGCAGGCTGGGCATCAGCTCATCTCAAAGCGCAGCAGACGTGCCTGGTCTTCCAAGGCTTTCAGGGCCACGCTGAGCTGGTTGGCTTCTGATGCGCGGCGCTCGTATTCAACGAGGCGGGCGATGGCAGCAGCTAGCCATTGCGGGCGCTCCAGCTCGGCGTCCAGTTGCATCAACTGGCGTGCGCGTGAGATGTAATTCTCGGCCTGACGTTCTCCGACGTTCCAAGATTCCGAACAGTGGCGAACGATTTGAGTACGGCTGTGCGCACGAAGTAGCAGGTC